>ERZ772874.2035-NODE-2035-length-10171-cov-4.702550_pt1 | contig 10171 bp, 9 predicted proteins | sample MGYA00580586_ERZ772874 | MGnify/ENA primary metagenome ERZ772874 (study PRJEB29015, sample SAMEA2737952) | human oral metagenome | biome: human oral; feature: human-associated habitat; material: dental | place: China | collected 2154 ... | reverse complement strand
ACACAAGTGCGCTCTAAGTATCTCCTCTGTAGGGCTCGCTTGTATGTCTGTTTCTTGGGGATAATGTCTAGGTTTTTAGTGATGGGCTAAGGCTCCCTGGGATATAAAAGAATACCCCCGAAGATCCAAAGGCAGGAGTGTGCGAGCGAGATTATGCGTCAGCCCTGACCCCTTTGTGGGGATACCCCTATAGTTTCGGCTAAGGAAAAAGACTACCTTTACTTCAAGATAAAGGAAGAGCCAACAAGGACAGCATGCACCTTGCGATGAAGGTAATCCCAATCATACAAGGACTAGCGTACAACTACAGACATCATACAATTCTCTACCTATAACAAGCAATCCCATGATCAGAAAAAGACCCTTATTCATTCTCCTACTCCTCTCGGTCGTCCTCCTCAGCAGCTACTCACAGGAGCAGAAGCGCAAGGGGTGGTCAGAGTGTAGACCCAAGCCCGAGAGCCTCAAACTACAAAAGGAGGTTATAGAGATGCTCATACGCAACCCTGTCTATAATCGAGACACCCTCCTGGCAGCCCTTGAGTTGTGCAATCGGGCTATCCAGCTAGACTCCTCCTTCTGGATGGCATATGAAAACAAGGCTGAGATCCATGCACGCCTAGGACAAAGAGCAGAAGCGATCCAAGCCACCCTCGAGTATAAGCCCAACTCACCCGAATCTCTGCTACGTGCTGGGATGCTCACTGAGCAAGGCGGGGATACCCTACAGGCGAGGCGTTACTACGAGCAGGCTCTTGCCCTCAATATGGGAGAAGAGCGTCCCTATTACTATAATGAGCGTGCCGCTATGAGTAGCCAGTGCTTCATCAAGGCGCTGCTCCATCGCCAGGCTGAGGCACTAGCCGACTGGGATAGACTCACTCGGGAATATCCCGTAGACTCTGCCGAACAAGAGGAAACGCGCCTTATCCGCACTATGATCGAAATGTTCCCACGTGATAGCGTGGTCAGGACCTTCTGGCAGAGTGGCTCGATGCAGTAGTCCTCCCCTACCGAATTGATATACTATAATCCAAAGCAAAACAAATGAAACACATCCGACTGAGGCTCTTCCTGCTTCTCCTACTTCCTACTTGGGCAGCGGGACAGAGCCCTGCTACCCCTTCGGATCAATACACTGATCCCCCAACGCTCCAGTACGAGGAGCAGCTAGACCGGAGCCTCCCCTTCCGCTCGCTTCTGCGGAGCTCCACTGTAGGGGCAGACACCCTAGAGTATGAGGGGGTACGCTACCCCCTAGCAGTCTCACCTCTGGTGTCGCTACGTGGCTATACGCAGCTACTAGAGCAGAACGACTTCATCGTCATCGGGTTCGGGTTACGTTGTACCAATATCGGAGTATCTTGTAGCTGGGTCGTGAGGGATGGTACACTATACCTTAGCTCTGTCCGACCCTATGGGAGTGCCCAGGAGCTCACGGATCAGACACTCGCCCCGACCTCTGCCACCGAAGGGCTTTCTCCGTGGATCTTTCGCCTACGCTCCTTCCTAAGAGGCGGGCAAGGGGATAATCCGTTCTTGGCTGAATGGTTCGATGGGACGCTCCGAGCCCGTATAGCAGAAGACCGCAAGGCCTCCTCGGCTATACAGCAAGAGCTCTTACTCACCTTCAATCGGGGAAAGCTAGTCACCCTACAACGAATCGCAATCCAAGTGCTCGAAAGCAAAAGGTTCAGCCAGTAACCTCCCCCTCATCTGCCCTCTCAAGAGTACTTCGCTCCATACGAGCCACCCTCTCCTCACTTGATCCGAACGGCATACATAGCTGGTCAGACGCCACACACTCAGAAACTAAAGCTCAGCACCTCATGAAGCGACTACTCTTCCTTCTCCTTACCCTCCTCCACTGCACGGCTTGGAGTCAGGGATACAATGCTCCTGACTCCATCTATGTCGCGAGCGGCGCAGTCTATATTCCTCCCATATCGGGGGAACCCATATACCTCCTTGCCTCACCACTAAAGTCTGGACACACACCTGGCAGTAAGATAAGAACCCGAGACTGGGTCAAGCTGGACTTCTCTGATCAGAATAATCTCCATATAATGGGGTTTGGAGACTCTCTGATCTTGGAGAACGGATTTGTTTACAAAGCCGATCGCTACCCCAAAGCGAAGGAATACGAACTCTACTACAAGGGGACGGGAGAGGAGATCACCAAGGAGGACTTCGACTCAATCAAGTTCACCCGTATGCCTACGGCTCTTCGTGAGATCAAGAAGTATAAGCTACCACGAACAAGGCGCACCTTGAGGGAAGTCGATCGATGGCAACACCCTCACCTCTTCGTCATCGAGCACGACAAGAAGGCTAGCCGCTACTACAAGTACCGCATAGCCCTCGTGATCTACATGGACTATAATCACCTTGAGGCCCACATAGTACACTAATGCAAGCATGAGCGCCCCATGAAGTGGTGACTTCCGTCACCCACAGGGTCGCTCCCGAGCTATCGCCCAGATGGATACAGCCAGAGAGGGGGTATTTCCCCTTTCTGGCTGTATCTATTTGGATATGAATAATACCTCTGCAAGTGGAGGGCGAGACGCTAAGCCTTCACCCCATCCCGACGCAGCAGGGCATCGATCGTAGGCGCCTTGCCACGGAAGGCCTCATAGAGTTGCTCGGCATCACGCTTATCCCCCTCGGAGAGCACCTCACGGCGGAAGCGTCCAGCCGTCTCACGACTGAAGATACCCTCCTCCTGGAAGGCTGCGAAGGCATCCGCATCCAGCACCTCCGCCCACTTGTAGCCATAGTACCCCGCAGCATAGCCTCCGGAGAAGATATGCCCAAAGGAGGTACTCATCTGGCAGGGGGCAGGGCTAGGAGCTAGGAGCACAGCCCGCTGCCAAGCCTGCTCCTCGAAGGCCTTCGTATCCAGCCCCTCCCCGAGGGGCTCGGTGATCGTATGCCAAGCCATATCCAGATAGCCAAAGCTCAGCTGACGGCAGGCAGCATAGCCGACGAGGAAGTGCCGAGCCTGCTCCATACGCTGGATGAGCTCCTCGGGCAGTGCCTCCCCGCTCTCATAGTGGCGGGCGAAGGTCAGGAGCCACGTGCGCTCATCCAGCCAGTTCTCCATCAGTTGGCTGGGGAGCTCGACGAAGTCCCGTACCACATTCGTACCGCTAAGTGAGCTGTAGCGTGCCGAGGCAAACATCCCATGCAGAGCGTGCCCGAACTCATGTAGGAACGTACGCACCTCGCCCGGAGTAAGCAGTGCAGGGTGTCCCTCCGTAGGCGGAGTGAAGTTCATGACCAGCACGATATGCGGGCGGTGGTCTATGCCCTCGGCGCTGTGGTACTGCTCCTGGAGGTTGTTCATCCATGCCCCACTCTGCTTCCCCTCACGAGGGAAGAAGTCCGTGTAGAGGAGTCCGAGGTAGCTACCATCGGCATCGGTCACCTCGTAGGCACGTACATCGGGATGATAGAGGGGGAGATCAGGACGAGGAGTGAAGTGTATGCCATAGAGTGTCGTCGCTAGACCAAAAACAGCGTCCGAGACCCGAGAGAGCTCGAAGTAGGGGCGGAGCATCTCCTCGTCCAGCTCGTAGTAAGCCCTCTGATACTGCTGTGCCCAGTAGCTCCAGTCCCACGGCTGTAGGGGCTCTGTCTGCCCGTGCTCCCGAGCATAGGCCTCTACCCGAGCGAGCTCGTCCTCGGCGATGGGACGATAGGCATCTAGGAGCTCATCTAGGAGCTGATAGACGGCCTCGGGTCGGCGTGCCATACGTAGGCGCAGCGCCTTCTCGGCATAGTTCTTAGCCCCGAGGAGCTGGGCATACTCCAGACGTAGGTTCACCAGCTCACGGATGAGCTCCCTATTGTCGTACTCATCTCCTGCTGCACCGACTGTCATCTTAGCCCGATACATCTCCTCACGGAGACGACCGTCGGGGCAGTGCTGCATGAAGGGGAAGAAGCTCGGAGCAGCAAGGGTGAAGACCCAGCCCTCTCGCCCCTCCTCTCGGGCAAGCGACTCGGCAGCACGCAGTGACGTCTCGGGCATCCCCTCGAGACTGCGGGCATCGGTGACGTGGAGGCGGAAGCGTTGCTGATCCTTGAGGTTGTTTTGGCTGAAGGTCAGGCTGAGCTCACTCATACGAGCTTGGATCTGCTTGAGTCGCTCCTTCGCCTCGGGGGGCAGGAGGGCACCCCGCTCTGTGAAGCCCTCGTAGGTACGCTCCAGGAGGCGAAGATCCTCAGCATCCAGTGCCAGCCCCTCACGCTCCTCCCACACCGAGCGGACACGCTCGAAGAGGGTATCGGAGAGCGTGATGAACGAGGAGAGAGCCGAGAGCCGAGGGGTGACCTCCTGACTGATGGCCATCAGCTCATCCGTGGCCGCAGCATGCAGGAGGTTGAAGAAGATCCCCGACACCCACTCCAGCCGAGCACCACTACGCTCGAGGGCAGCAATGGTATTGGCGAAGGTAGGGCGATCCTCACTGGCGATGAGGGCTTGGATCTCCTGCTCCTTCTCCTGAATAGCTTGGTCAAAGGCTTCTCGGAAGTCCCCCACCTGTATTTGGTCAAAGGGGTAAGCACCATGCGGTGTCGTCGTGGGCTGTAATAGGCTGTTCATCAGCATGCGAATGTTTGATAAATATGTGGTGGCTCTCCTCGGCTCATGTGCTTAGGCAGAGGCAGAGGAGGAGAGCCCTTTCTCGTCAAAACACCTGCGGTCACGATAGGGTTTAGCCTTCGCCTCCGAGCTCCAGAGTCCGCAAGCCCCATCGCTAGCCGATTCAATCAAAAATAAATCTACGAGAGGAATATATATCTTTGGGTTCCTCGCTATATAACGATTAAATATAAGATATGATGAACTGGGACAATTCTTGGGCAAATTCTAGAGGTAATAGATGCGTCTCCATACCTCCCCTATCCAACTATACTCTGTTGCTATTCTTACTCCCTATAGCAGCAATCATAATAGTAATCATAGCAGTGGTAGTTTCTAAGGGAAATACACTATTCTTGTGTGCATTCATGTGCTCTGTATTCAGCCTTATTATATCCGCTGCCAAGTTTCGTCGTTTCATAAACAAGGAGAGGCACATCATTCTAAGAAATCTTAAGCCTGACATTGACCTTCGTGTTGCAGTGTTTTTAGAAAAGCATCCACACATAGTGGAAATAAGACGTAGAATATATACTAGGATAAGCTACAACGATCAGTCCCAATATATCCTTATCCTCCTATCTAATAATACCATCTTGGAATGTCGCTTGCTCAGACATTTCAATAAAAACCAAGATTATATTGAACTATTACCGGGTATTACCGCTATTGAGGATATCGCTATTGAGGATATCGGGAAGGGGGACTACATCCAGCCATGGTTCTTTAGAAGGATAGAGCCTCTCCTACTAGTTCTCTGTTCCTCGATTTTGCTAGCACTCTTAATAATTGTAGGTGGCTTCTACCTTTTAGCTAATCAACAATATATGCTCCTACTCACAATATTGGGATGCTTGGTAGTCTGCCTGTGTATACAATCATGTACTAGACTGCTCCGCAGTAGCGCAATATATTATTTAACAGTGCTCCCTCTATATGTAATCAGATGGATCATGCCTGGATTAGTAATTCTATCAAGTTATGTCATTATCTTGTTTATTAATGCACCCGTACTTGTTATCCTCGCTCTATTATATAAAAGAGGAATGATACGGGGAGAAAGTGCTGTATTCTGCCTACTCGCATTTTCATCTACTCTGCCGATTATTGCTCCCAAAGTTATTAGGTGTATTCTTCGATCGACATTTCGAAGTTGGGGTGAGCACCGATTCCAAGATTATGTACCAAGCCTTGCTCTATACGTAACTACCCCTAAGGCTATTAACTGTATTCTTGGTGGTATCTATTTGTTGTTCTTAATCGTCTCATCCTGGCTAAAGCTAGAACATAACCGATACATCATCTCCGAAAGTATAGACAATGCCATTCTCCTGTCCTTCCTCGTATATCTTGCTATGTACAGTTGGACTAGGGATCTGAAGACCAGTGAGGTCTCCATCAACGAATTAAAAGCAAGGATTATGGGGCTATTATCAAAAGACTAATACTCTTTTTATCCGCTATGACCTCGCCATGTACTAGAGGGCGAGGTGCCCGTCGGCGTCTAGGTGCCAATGGGGATTGTGGGCAACCTCGATCACATAGCCGTCCAAGTCCCTAAAGTAGCCACTATAGCCACCCCAAAAGACCCGCTCGGCAGGCTTCACAATGACAGCCCCGAGTCGCTCTGCCTCCTGCATCACGGCATCGACCTCCTCCTCGGACACTGCGTTGTAGCTTAGGGTCATCCCCGAGAAGGTCGTCGGCTGGTAGCTCAATGTAGTATCTACCTCCAGCTCCTGTAGGGGATACAGCCCCAGCACGATACCCCCGAGGGGGAAGAGGACGTAGTCCTCCATGCTCTGCTCCGAGGGCTTCCAGCCCAAGCCTTCGTAGAAGGCTCGAGCTCTCCTGACGTCCTTTACTCCTAGTGTGATTAGGGTCAGTCTCTGTCTCATCTTTGTTTGTTTTCCCTCCCTCGGGAGGTGTTCTCATTTATTCTCTTGTCTTCGCTAGCCCCTTTACCGAGGGGGTAGCTTCGGTTATGAAGCCTACCCTACCTAGCGGGAGCAAGCTGTCCTGCCCTAGAGCCTAGGCAGTCACTACCTCACCTCTACCCTTCGCCCGCCCTACGGAGGGGGCTCCTCTCCCGACTGGGTGATACCTTGCTCGCTCCACGTAGCGCTCGTGAACCCCGCTACACGAGAGCTTAGCACCCGAGGAGGTTGCGCAAGATCCACCAAAGGATCACGAATCCCATCAGCAGACTCACGATATAGGGGCTTAGGAGGATGGCTCTTAGCCGAGGTGTCCGTGCCCCAAAGAAGGCATTGTAGAGGTAGAGCAGCAGAAGGGGAATCATCACGATGAGCGCATAATTGTAGCGGATCGCCCCCAGCAGGTCACCCCGCAGGAAGGCTTGTCCCGCTCGCTGCAGTCCACAGCCAGGACAACGAGCCCCCGTGAGTGAAAGGAAAAGGCACGGCACCCCCCTATCCACACTCATCAGGAAAAGGTCAAGGAGGAGCAAGCCGGCAAATACAAGGAACACAGCCACCCGTCCCCCCCACTTCGTACTCAGCCAGCTGAAGTAATCCCTAGCCATAGATCTATCCATCTGCACCTAAAAGTCCGCACCCACGAGAGCGCCACACATCTAATAGACATAGGGCTCATCTCCGCACACGAGTGCAGAAGCTGAGCCCTATACTCTAGCCAGGCGCAAAGCCCCCGCCTAGTGTGGAGCGTAGGCCCGTGTGTCCAGCCTCCACAGAGTCTAGTAGGACGGGGAGTGTAGATAGCGTGCGCCTCAGGCACTACATACTCAGACCTCGCATGAAGAGCTCCATATTCTTGCGCCTCGTGATGTCCTGGATCTGGAACCAGTCAATGACAGCAAAGATCCCACAGCACCCTGCCGTAAGGAGCTTAGCGATCCCGAGCCCCATATCCCCAAGGATAAAGCGGTCAATCCCGAGATAGCCCCCAAAGATCGACACGAGGAGCATCACCATCGGATCTCGGTACTCCATCGAAGAGATGATGAAGAAGCGAGCATCATCCAGCTGCATCAATTGTTCGCGAATGAAGGGGAGCTGTCTAGGCTCAAAGTACTTGTGGTTGGTAACGAGGAACAGATCAACCTTCTGACTATCCATATTATATCGACGTTGTACGGTGAATAAGCTTACCACTCGACCAAGACGTCACGAGGGAGTCACGAGTGCAGCACACGAGCCAAGGAAGACAAATATCACCTCCCCCTCCTCCCAAACGTCTAGTCTACGAGGCAAAGGTACGATAATCCCCAGACTACCCTTTTAAGGCTTTGACGAAGGGGTATTCGGGCTTATCATCTTTATCAACGGAGAGAAGAAACCAACAGCCTATCACTGTAGCTTTGGAGCTGAGATGCCCATTGGGCTTAATCCTATTAGGCTCTGCACCACTCTCCATCAGAATAACCCAGTCAAAAAGAGTCTTTAGTACAATGACGATAGGCAAGCAGATTACGGAGTTATTTACTCTCTTATTGGTCTAGGTCTCCACTCTATCACTTCAACGAAAGTACTACAAACGTCCTCGGTCACCAATATAGGGCAGCACCTATGGAAAAGAATTCGACTAATTACACGTTGAGACGGATGCCCATATGAGTTATTCTTTCCCACAGAAATGGGACAAAGCAAACATCTCTTCTTAAGAACATCTTCCTTAAAAGAAGGCAAACTTCCGTGATGAGGAATTTGTATAGTTCCAATGAATTGCCAATAGTCCTTATATACAGTGCTTGCATTCACCTTATTCAAATCACCATCTCCAGTGTATAGGCAAGCTACTCTGTCAGAATCGAAATAATGATCATAAAAGCAGCTCCAGTGATAATTGTGATCCCACCTTATTCCTTCCCTCCAAAAATACATACCTACCCCCTTTCCTTCTGATGGACCAGAATATAAGAACATAGAGTTTTGATTAATTCCGCCATCAATTTTCTTATAGCAAGCTTTTATCTTTTTGCACCTATCTTTGTCAAGAACATACCCAGGATTTTCTAGCTCTCCAACATCGATACCATCCGCTTGCAATTTAGTACGAAAATCTTCACCACGCTCTTCGTTCAAGTGGTTATAGGGGACAAAGACCCAATCGTCATAATTTTCTAGGCTCAGTGGAGTCCCACTTCGTATTACTTTACCATTGAATTCAGACAACCGAATAGTATCTTCCCCATTTTCCGTTTCAGAGCTTGGTTCTACTCTAATAACATGAGTTCCTTCTCCAAAAAACTTTTCTGGATTACTCACTAATTCAGCCAAACGAGCCTCTCCTAAATCCCTATATACATTGGCTAAGAAAATCGTCTCTTCTTTATAGAGAAGTGGTATCACAACTCGTTCAATCCTATTGACCGTATCCTTCAATAGTTCGATCAACGAAATATGATCATAATCGAAATGAGAAATAAAGAGGATATGGATTACATCTTGGTTACTAAAACTATGAGTTACAACCCCTCTTATCCCCTTTTTCCTCCTATTCATATACTCAGTACCACAGTCATAGACAATATTCAGAGTAGAGCCTTGATACTCGTGCCTTTCAGAGTAAAATGCACCTTGTCCTACTGGATGAAAAAATCTTTGAATCATGATTCGTGTAAATTAGAGATTGTTATTGCTTGAAAAGAAGTCCATTGATGGGATAGAAGGCTGGTTTGACTTTTCGACTATCCATGTCGTATATTACGTTATGTGGTGAATAAACTTTGTTGATCCAGACGCTACGAGGAAGAGGAACAACTGCTCCCCCCAAGCCCAAGAAGACAGATATCCATCCCATAGGCTCATCACCCGAACGTCTAGTATACAAGGCAAAGATATGATAATCCTAAGACAAATGTGTTTCCCATGAGCATTGGAGAACAGGAGCGTACATACTCCACCCAACAAACCTCTTTGCAACAAGAGTCGATATCCTACTCATGAGCTCATAGTTGTCCTCCCGCAACCTCCGCTGATACGCACATGTAATCACCCCTCAAGAGGACATATAATGTTCGCTCCCGTCACCTATGTAAGGTGACGAGGACGAACATACCGAGTCCGCTCCTCCCTTCTCGGTATGTCCTCTAGCCCCCTCTCGATATGTGCGATACAGAGGGACTTAGCCAAGGGGTCTAGCACACACCTCCCCCACCCCAACACTTTGTGTACTCTAGGGGAGACCTGTGAGGACGATGTCGGGAACTTCGGAGGGCGAAGGGGGAGTGTGATGAGAAGACTTGAGACGCACGAGGAAGGCAAAGGCAATGCAAGAGAGCTATCGAAAAAGAAGAAGAGCCCTATCGGCGGCCATATCAATCGGGGGAGAAAGGAGGGGCACTCCCCAGCGCAGGCGATGAGTATCTCGAGACAGAAGGGAGCAGAGCAAGGAGCTAGGAGGTCTAACGGTAGAGCTATAGCAAGGAATAGAGAGGCGAGAGGTGGGGAGAAAGGCAGAGCCAAAGCATGATCTCTTTTAGTTCCTCCACTCTCTGCCTCTTTGGGGATATTATTTCATAGCCAAGGGAGCCCTAGC
>ERZ772874.2034-NODE-2034-length-10171-cov-5.287861_pt1 | contig 10171 bp, 12 predicted proteins | sample MGYA00580586_ERZ772874 | MGnify/ENA primary metagenome ERZ772874 (study PRJEB29015, sample SAMEA2737952) | human oral metagenome | biome: human oral; feature: human-associated habitat; material: dental | place: China | collected 2154 ... | reverse complement strand
GCGCCCGCGGTACCCCTCGATGAAATCATCTGCCGACCCGTCACGGAGTGGCGCGGCGCGCTCCGCTGCTACGAGGCGCTCCTGTCCGACGCCCTGCACGGCTGCCACCTGCTGTTGCGCCCCTTTTTGCGCCGCCTGCGCCGCGCCCGACACCTCTTCGGCATGGCGGCGGGCGGCTGCGGCGGCTCGGCGTCGAAAGCGGCGGCGCCCAGCAGTTCGGCTTCGGGAGTGCCGAAGGCGATGTCGTCGCGTTCGGTCATCGATCCTCCACAACCTCGCGCAGCTGCGCGATTCCGTTCCTGACATGGGTCTTGAGGGTGCCCAGCGGCATGTTCAAAGCCTGCGCCGCCTGCACGTGGGTCATCGACCGGAAGAAGACCGCGTCGATGCAGGAGCGGACCGGCTGGTCAAGGTCTGCGACGGCCCGCGCGACCTCGCCGCGCCGCTCGTGAGAAAAGACGGCTTCGGCCACGGAATCGCATTCGACGTCGAACTTGGCCGAAGAAGCCTCGCGAAGACGCCGGGACTCGTTCGACCGGACGCAGTCGATGGCCCGCCTCCGAGCGAGGACGGCCAGCCACGCCTTGGCGCTTCCCTTCGCGGGGTCGAAGGACGACGCGCGCTGCCACACCTGCCAGAAGGCCTCCTGCAGAACGTCCTCGGCCAGGTCGGCGTCGACGACGATGCGGCGGATGAGGGCCAAAAGATGGCCGGCGGCCCGGTCGTAGAGGAGGCCGAAGGCGTCGCCGTCGCCCTTCGCGACCGCGGAGAGCAGGCGGTCGAGATCGTCGTGAGCATCGTGCACGGCAACTATGCTAGCGGCTCGATCGGCGCCTGGCCGCCTGGCGCCCTTCGCAACCGACGTCGCCCTCGCCTCTGGGCGTGTTGCCGCTCTTCGTGCCGCCGCCCCCGCGAGCCGCATCGCTCACCCGAACGTGAAGGAGTGAAGGCGAACGCCGCCGCTCGCCGCGACCGTGAGGGTGCCCCTTTTGGCGGCGTCGCCGGGAAGAAGGTCGATGGCGTTGGGAATTCCTTCGACCTTTTTCGTGTAGCTGCGCCCCTGGAAGGTGTAGGTTATTTCGCCCTTGCCCGATGCTACGAGGTAGACGCGGCGGGAATGAAGCCCCAGTTTCACGCTCGAGCCCTCGGAGGCGGGCGCAACCGATTCGCCGTCGGCCCTCCATTTGCCCGAAAGATTGAACTTGCCCGGCTTGGGGTCGTCTGACTGCCCGTAGTCGACCACGCCCTCGGCAAAGGGGATCTTGCCGTCGTAGTAACGCGCCCTGTCCGGGAAGAGATACGTCTCCGGATTCGCCTCCTCGGCGCGGGCGGCGTCGGCCTTCGGCCCGTCCTTGTCGGAGAAAACCGGATCGGGAAGCTTCTTTCCGGGGTTTTGCTTGGCGAGCAGTTCTCGGATGAGCTTCTCTGCCCTCGCTTCGCCGTTTTCGCCGTAGTGGATGTGCCGAACCTTGCCCTGCGCGTCCACGAGGTAGTGGGCGGGCCAATAGTGGTTGTCGAAAGCGCTCCACGTCTTCAGATCCGAATCGACGGCGACGGGGTAGGTGATCCCAAGCTTTTGCGCGCCGCCTTTGACGTTTTCCGGCACCTTTTCAAAGGCGTACTCCGGCGAGTGGACTCCTATCACCTGAAGCCCGTAGTCGCGGTAGGTCTTGTAGAGCTTTTCAATCCCCGGCGCCGAACGCTGGCAGTTGATGCACGAGTACGCCCAGAAATCGACGAGCCGCACTCCGCCGGCGGGCACCTTGTGGTCGAGGGCGCGACCGCCGGGGGTGTTGAACCAGGCGGCAATCCCGGTTATCTCGGGCTGCCGTCCGCAGTCGGCGAGTTCGGCGGAATCCGGCGAGCATGTGAACTTTCCCGGCCGCTCGCCGTGGAGGTACTTGTCCGCGGCCCTTTGGAGATTCGCCGTGTAATCGGGGACGGCCCGCTGGATTTTCGCCGGCAGATCGAAGACGATGCCCGCCGCCAAGGCGATCATCGCGCCTCCCGCCGCTATCCGGATGCCGCGTTGCCGCTTCCGATAGCCCTTGACGCGCTCGGTCACGCCCCGCCCTGCGAGGGCGAAGAAGAAGAGGGGAACGGCGACGCCGACGGCGAAGGAGATCGCCAGCGCCACGGTTTCAGCGCCGACTCGCCCCGTCGAACCCGCCACGCTGATCGCCGTGAGCACCGGTCCCGCGCAAGGAACGTAGGCGGTTCCGAGCACGAGGCCGAAGACGAATCCGTTGGAACGCTTGTCCACTTGTTTCATGCGTATGCGAGTGAACGGCTTTTCCAGCCATTCCTCGACCTTCGGAACCATAAGCGAGACCCCGATGAGCGCGAGGAAGGCGATGCCCGCCCACCGAATGAGGTCTTGGGGAAGCCCGAGAAGGCTGAGAACAGTCGATCCGAGCAGAGTCACGATCGTGAAGGAGACGACCAGCCCGAGCGTGACGAGGAAGGGGTATTTTCTCGACGGCGACTTGCCGTCGGAGGAGGCGCCGGTCGCGCCCGCGAGGAAAATGATGGGGAGCATCGGCAGTATGCACGGCGACACGCCCGTGATCAGGCCGCCGAACAAGCCGATGAGAATCTGCGAGAACATGATTTCCTTTTCGCCGCCGTTTGTCTTTCACCGTTGGTTCGATGCCGACACATCCCGTGGATGTGTGCAACACTTCACACATCTGACAGGGCCTGCGGCGTCGAACAGTGATTGAAGGCGGAACGATCCGCCCTGCAAACAAGCACTCGAACAAAGGAATGCTCATGGCTCGCAAGTTCTTCGCATCGACCGCTCTGGCATCCGTCGCCCTTGCCGCAGGCTTGGGCCTGGCGGCGTGCGGCGCCGACGATCAGCCCTCCGACAAGATGTCGACGACGCAGAACGACAAGATGTCGGACAAGGACAAAATGTCGGATAAAGACAAGATGACCGACAAAGACAAGATGACCGACAAGGCGTCGACGACGCAGAACGAGAAGATGTCGGATAAGAGCAAGATGACCGACAAAGACAAAATGGCCGACGGGTCCATGAATGACAAGGGGGCAGACGGCTCGATGAAGGGCGGCTCCATGACTGACAAGTGACGGCGTCCGGGAAAGGAGGCGTCGCGCACCGCCAATCGAATCGGAGACGACGCGCGGCGTGGGGCCGCGATCTAGCCGTCCCACGCCACGTTCGACGGCGGCGCCCTATCGACGCTCCGCGTCGCGCGCCATTCGTCGCTCGCGCCGCGGGGCGCTGCCTATGGCCTTTCCTGTAAGCCTTTCGTCGTCACTTGCCCTGCGGACGCACGAACGGGAATGTGATCGTCTCCCGGATGCCGAGGCCCGTCATGGCCGTCAAAAGCCGATCGACGCCCATCCCCATTCCGCCGCACGGCGGGAATCCCTGCTCAAGGGCCTCGATGAATTCTTCGTCGAGCTGCATGGCCTCGGGGTCGCCGTTCGCGGCCTCCAGAGACTGAGCGACTAAGCGCTCGCGCTGAATGACCGGGTCGGCAAGCTCCGAGTACGCCGTCGCCAGTTCTATTCCGCGCACGTACAAATCCCACTTCTCCGTAAGCCCGGGCTTTGAACGGTGGGGCCGGGTAAGGGGCGACGTGTCCTCCGGGAAGTCGAGAACGAAGGTCGGCTCCCACAGTTTCGACCCGACGAGCTCTTCGAAGATCTCCTCGGCGATCTTCCCGGCGACCCAGTAAGGCGCCACCGAAATGCCGTGGCGCTCGGCGATGGCCTCAAGCTTGTCGCGCGGGGTTTCGACGGTGACCTCCTCGCCCACCGCTTCGGAGATCGACGTGTACAGGTCGATGCGCGCCCACTGGCCGCCCAGATCGTATTCCGTCCCGTCGGAAAGGGTCACCGCGGTAGCCCCAAGGGCGTCGAGGCAGGCGCGCTGAACCAGCGACTGTGTCAGCTCCGCCATCGTGTCGTACGTCGCGTACGCCTCGTACGCCTCGATCGCCGTGAATTCGGGGGAATGGCTCGAATCGGCGCCTTCGTTTCGGAAGTTTCGGTTGATCTCGAAGACCTTGTCGACGCCGCCGACCACGGCCCTCTTGAGGTACAGCTCGGTGGCGATGCGCAGGTACAGGTCCTGGTTGTAGGCGTTGATATGGGTGACGAACGGGCGGGCGGCCGCGCCTCCGTGAATGGCCTGGAGCATGGGGGTCTCGAGCTCGAGGTAGCCGCGATCGTCGAAGTTGGCGCGCAAAGACTTCATGACACCCGCGCGAAGGCGCACCATGTCGCGGGCCGCCGGGCGCATGATGAGGTCGAGGTGGCGCATGCGCACGCGCGACTCCTCGGAAAGGGTGACGTCCTCGCCGTCGGCGTTTGTGTACACCTTGGGCAGGGGGCGGATGGCCTTGGACGCGATCTGCCAGGAGCGGGCGAACACGGAGAGCTCGCCGCGCTTGGACGTTCCGACGTATCCTTCCACGAAAAGATGGTCGCCGAGGTCGACGTCGGCTTTAAACCTGGCGAAGGCCTCCTCGCCGACGTTGGCCAGCGACAGAAGCACCTGGATGCGGTTCCCGGGGCCGTCCTGAAGTGTCGCGAAGGCGATTTTCCCCGAGGAGCGCGAGAGCATGACGCGTCCGGCGATCCCCACGGCGACGTCGGTCAGTTCGACGCCGGCTTCGAGGCTGCCGTATTTCTCCCGCAGCTCGGGAATCGTCGTTGTGACGGGAAGCTCGACTGGATACGGCTCGATGCCCTCGTCGATCATCCTCTGGCGTTTGGCGAGCCGAACGCTGATCTGGCCGGGAAGGTCGTCGTTCTGCGCCGCCGCGGCGGACGCCTCGTTGGTAGTCACGGACAATAGACTACAGCGTGGAGCGCACCCGCGCGGATTCGGCCCTTCGCACCTACCAGCGCCCCCGGTCGCGCCAGTCTCCAGACTTCGCCGAAGCGCCCCTCCGGCGAAGGGCGCGGCGAGGCGGCTGCGCGGCATGCTCGAGCTGCGTTGCAGACGCGGCCCGCGCGTTTCGGACGTTCACAGGGAAACGCCTGAATCGCGGATGCGGCGGCGCCCTCCCTCAAGAAACACAGCCTACGCGGCAGTAGCGATCACATACGCCAGCGCGCACCACACTTGCAAGGACTTCGTGGGGCGAATGACCGCAGAGTCGCCGTCGAAGACGACTCTGAAATAACCTTTGGACGTGTCGAGCACGCAGATCGGCCCTCGGGTTTCCGCAGTCTCCGTCGCCGGCCTCGAATAGACTGCCCACAGCTTCCAATCGCCGTCGCGCAGGGATCCGCGCGCCTCCGGCCAAAACGTGCTCATTTCATCGGCGAGTCTGTCGCGCGCGTCGCCGCTCGCAGCCGATTCGAGCAGCTTGAGCACCCATTCTTTGGGGACGCGCGTCGTCGCCGTCGGATGGGCGACCGGGCGCGGGCCGAGGTCGAGCAGGTCGACCATGACCACGGGGAACTCGGCGGTCTCGTACCTGGACAGGGCGACGCTGTCGTCGATCGTCTGAGCCACGCACGATTCCCTGTTCTCATCGATCCACGCCACGGCGTTGCGGAGGATGCCGCCGTCGTTCATGAGAAGCTCGACGTGCCCGATGGGCTCGCGGTAAGGGGCCACGAGTTTGCGGGCGACGTCGGTCAGGCAGCCGTCCTCGAAAAAGCCGAGGCGCGCAAGCTCGGCCGTGCCGTCTTCGGAAAGGCCGTCGCCGGCGAGGAAGGTCCGCAGATCGTCCCAAGCCCTTTGGGGGACAATGACGATGGCGCTGGCCTGCATTAGAATCCCTCCGGTTGAAAGCTCGCAACGATGTCCGCGAACACACCCGCCATCGGGCCGAAATCCGGGGTCGCCGCGATAAGCGCCAGAACGTACCCCGAAGGCAGGTCTTCGGGGGTGGTGAAGTAGAGAATTTGCGTGAGATTTTTCTGCTCGATGCAGTACGTGAACACGGCGACGGCTGCTGGATACCCCGCCAGCACGGTCTCCCCGACGTCGATTATGCGGTGCGTCTGGTCCTCACGCATTCCTCCCTCGAGCATCGCGGCCATGCCGGCTTCGGGGCCCCCTTCGAGGTGGGGCAGGCGCCTGACGATGACGGCGGGGGCATAGCCGTATTCAGTCATGGGGCCGTGGGCCAAGACTTCCATCTCGGGGTCGTCGGACGCGTCGACTTGGCGCCAATCGGAGGGAAGAGCGATCACGGCTTACACCTGACGCGCCAGTCGAACGACGAGGCCGAGCCGACGCGAACCCACGGGGCCGTCGAGACAACGAATTCGCTCAGACTCTGCATGCGCATACATACCGGCCATTTTCCTCTTTCTCTTTGCGTGCCGCATCCGAAGTCGGCGGGATGAATGTCGCAAATCGATTCCGCAGGCCGCTGGACAATCAAACTGCAATGACGTTACGGAATCCTTAAAATGCTTCCAGAGCGCCACTCAGAGCAAGATCGACTCCTTTTGTCACTCGCGACGACTCTCTACCTGTTAAAACTAAACAACACGCTCCTCCCTTTTCGTTTCATTGGCTTTATCCTGCAATTCGTCGAACTGCGCGAGCGCGGCCCGCGCAGTCTCGGGATCGTCCCACACCGCCGTCCGAAGCTGTTTCTCGCGCCAAGCTCTACGTCCTTCTTGAATCGCAATGCGCCAGTCATCCCCGCTATCGACACCAAATTCAACGATTAGAAGCTCAACGACGTCTTCCAAGCAAGGGCGAAAGCGCGGCCCTCCCAGAGGGAAATGAAGTTCGGCGAGATGCTTGACCTTTTTGGGATCCACCATCCCCTTTTCACGCGCATTTGAGCTTTGGACTCTATTCGATCTGGATCGTTCGGATACATACAACAGCTTGACGATTTCATCTCTATGGCCGTGAACATGGAGGTGCGCGGAAGGGGTCGAATCGGATGGAGCGTCTAGATACTCGTAGCGGAAGAGCGGATTGCCGCTCTTGCTTGGCAGCACGCAGAATGAAGACGATTCAACTTTTAAGAACGAGTGCGTTCCGTTCAACGTAAAGTGATACTTAATTGCAAGATACAATAAAGGACGATTGTCACATGACAGTTCAATTGGCTCCGACGTCTCCAGAACAACGCGCCCCCTCCCGTCTTTTTCACTTAGTCTCACACCAAGATTAGTGGTTTTGACGGGGAGGGCTTTTACTATCGTCGACTTGATTTCTTCGGCAAATTCGCGGGCGACCGTTTCGAGAGTTTTAGTCACCGAAGACGCCTGCAAGAAACTCAAGATCTTGGAGCTCTTCGAGAAGCTTACGGTCTCGGAATGTCAGATCCCCTTCATCCCGGCGCTCCTGGAACTCTGATTCGTCAACGATTTCTTGGATTTCACGACGCCGCTCGGCAATGTCTTTGCGGGTCATTTTCGTGATAGGCACAGTCATCGACGACCCCCTAAGGATTGACTACGTCATTCTATAACTTCAGCATAACCCACTTTTCTGAGTTCTATCTGTACCCCGAAGTGTGCGCGGCGCTCCGACATCGATGAGACGGCCAACCCGCCTCCTCGCGGTCTCCTGTATAGTTATTTGACCTACTTTCACGCAAAGAGACAAGGACAGCCATGGCAGGCAGAAGAACGCCGGAGGAGATCCAGAGGATTCTCAACCAGCCGAACCACCTGGCGCTGACGGGTCCGATCAGGGCGCCGCTCGGCGCATTGGGTGCTTTGGGGGATGACTACGACTGTCATTTCAGCAACGGACCTCGGCAAATCTCCATACGCGGACGCCCAAGGCTGCATGCGGACCACTCGCTTCGAGCGGCTTTCGCTGCCCCTTCAACGGGCGACCGTCATTTGCCTCTTCGGTTTCTCTCTGATTCTGCTTCTAGTCGCCATCCGCGACGCCGTTCGGCGTCCGACGCGTTCCTTTGACGACGAAGGGGATAATAAGGCGAAGGGGATAATAAACGGCTACGCTTTGACCTTGAAACCGACGCCGATCACGTGAAGCGACGTCGTCCGCATCGACGAAGCCCAAAAAGAAGGCCTCAAGTTGCCCGTTTTCACGCCTGTCTCGCGCCGCTTTCACACAGGCTCCACGCTCGTTTCGCGTCGTCTTTACGCCGGTTCGCCGCGAAACTCACCCTTAAAAACACGTGGGTCTCTTTACCCCCAAGGGGATCGGCCCGCCCCGCTTAGGATGGACATATGCATCTCACGCTACCTGATTCCTGGCAGGTCCGCGATGTGCCGGACGAATATCAGGCTGCCAAGTACATCGCCATGGGCCCTCGAGGCTACCTGGGCTACTCGCCCTCCGCCGTCGTCACGTACGAGGAGGGCGTCAGCGGCACGCTCGACGATTGGGCCGCCGCCATGATCGAAGAGTCGTCCCAGACGATTCCAGGCTTGCACGTCATCGACGTCGGCGGATTGGAGATAGCGGGCCACCCGGCGATCGTCCACGCCCTGTCGATGACCGTCGAAACCGTCAACGTCACCCAGATGCAGTTCGCGCTGCTGACGGGAGGCAGGCGCTCGGCCAGGAGGCCCGGCTACGTCGTGACGGTCACGTGCGCCTCCGCCGACCTACCCACGATCGGCGACTCCCTCATCGACATGGCCACCAGCTTCGAGCCCTCAGGAGGCGAACAATGAGCAGCGACACGATCAGCGTCGTCTTTCCCACCGACGAATGGGAGGCGTTGAAGGACCTTCTCGACGGCGAGGGCGCGCCCCTCAACCTCATGGGCGACCTCGAACAGCGCGGCTTCCTTGAAAACGGGGCGCTCTCGCAGTCGGCCGCGAAGCTGCTGCAGGCCTATCAGCAGGCCGCGGGAGCGGTGCGTCTGTACGTGTGCGACGCCGGAGTGGTGCGCGAAGCCCGCACGTGGGTGGCCAAGGATCGCAGCGTGCTGCTCGACATCACCGACGGCGAAGTGACGGTTCTGCGGCGCCAGGAGCCGGGCCAGTTTCCGCTCACGCTGCTGGAGATGCTCGGCATCGGGCCTCGGCCCCGCCTCCCGGAGGGCGCCCTTCCGGGCTTTTCCGCGAGGATCATCCGCGACCTCCTGCGCCCGAGCGACAGCGACCGCAACGCCAAAGCCCGCGACGACCTCGCCGAGACGCTCAGAGGGGTGTGGCCGGCCGCGAGCGAGGCGATCAAAAAGGACGACTGGCGGCTGTGGCTCATTCAGTCCTTCGACGTCGCCGTCGGCGAGCCTCAGGCGCGCACCACGGTGTGCGTCCTCGACACGTCGGCCGGCATGGTCGGGATCACGGTCGACGGCGACACCGCGGTTCCCGTGGCCGTGACGTCGCTCGAAGTGTGGCGTGCCGTGGCCGCGGCGATCGCGCCGTGGTCGTGACCGCGATCTAACAGCCGCAACCGCAATGTAACCGTGGCCTCACGAGGCGGGCACGACGCGAGCGCAGCATAACCGTAACGGAACCCCGGTTCGGCAGGCCCGACGGCTGCTCTCAATGCGCCAGGCGGTTACTTCCGGAACGAGGCAATAGGTTCGCCCGAGCTGCGCAGCCCGTGGCCCGGCGGCGCTTGGCCGGGCTCGCCCCCCGTCTCGACGATAGCGTTGTCCACGTCGACGAAGACGACGCGCGGCTCGTAGCTGCGCGCGGACGCGTCGTCGAGCAGCGAATACGAGATGACGATGACGACGTGGCCTGTCTTCACCAGGTGTGCGGCGGCGCCGTTGATCTGGCACACTCGGCTCCCCCGCGCACCGGGAATCACATAGGTCGTGAGGCGGCTGCCGTTCGTCACGTCGACCACGTCAACCTCTTGGCCGGGAAGAATATCGGCGGCGTCAAGCAGATCGGCGTCGATCGTTATCGATCCGACGTAATGCAAATCCGCACCCGTGACGGTGACGCGATGGATCTTGCCGGTCATCATTCGGCGCATACGCAATTCAGCCACGAAGTTCAACCTCCATATTGTCGATGAGGCGCGTGGGCCCAACCCAGGCCGCGACGGCCAACAAACCTCGCCCGTGCACGGGCGCTGCACCCGTTGCAGGCACGGTCTCTGCGTCGCCCGCGGACATGGTCTCTGCGTCGCCCGCAGGCATGGTCCCGGAGCCGCCCGCGGACATGGTCGCACCGCTCGCAGGGGAACTCCTGCCGTCGCTGGCAGGCTTAATCGCGGCGCCTTCGGAAGGTGAGGTCTCAGCGGCTCCGCCTGCAAAGAATGTCTCGC
>ERZ772874.2029-NODE-2029-length-10190-cov-4.874198_pt1 | contig 10190 bp, 10 predicted proteins | sample MGYA00580586_ERZ772874 | MGnify/ENA primary metagenome ERZ772874 (study PRJEB29015, sample SAMEA2737952) | human oral metagenome | biome: human oral; feature: human-associated habitat; material: dental | place: China | collected 2154 ... | reverse complement strand
GCCGTTTGAACTCACAGATGGGCAAAAGAAAGTCGTGAATGAGATTTGCTTTGACTTGCGTGCGCCTTACGAGATGAATCGTCTCTTGCAAGGGGACGTAGGGAGCGGGAAAACGATTGTAGCGACGATCGCCATGGTCGCAACGGCTCTGACAGGCAAACAAGCAGCCCTTATGGTTCCTACAGAAATTCTAGCGGAACAACATATGCTGACGATTGAAAAACTCCTTCAAGGGACAGATTTGAAAGCCGTTTTGTTAACCGGAAGTATGAATCGTTCGCAGAAGAAACGAAAAGAGTTACTCGCAACGATTGAGAGTGGTGAGGCAAATCTTGTAATCGGTACACATGCCTTGTTCCAACAAGATGTGAACTTTAAAGACTTAGCTTTTGTCGTGATCGACGAACAACATCGCTTCGGGGTGCAGCAACGTCAGGCGCTCGCTGGAAAAGGAGCGGGCGTGAATGTGCTTCAAATGACGGCGACACCAATTCCCAGAACACTTGCCATTACAGCTTTCGGGGAAATGGATACATCCATCCTTGGTGAGATTCCTCGTGGTCGTCAGCCGATAAAAACGACTTGGGTTCGTGAGCAGGAAATGGAACAAATTTTTGACTTCGTGGAGCGACAAATTCAAAAAGGGCGCCAAGCGTATATGATTTCGCCACTGATTGAAGAGTCGGAACATCTCGATGTGCAAAATGCTGAAGAGATTTACCGAATGATTTCAGCGCACTTCTCAGACCGCGTGAAAGTGGGACTGTTGCACGGGAAAATGCCAGCTGACGAAAAAGAAGCGGTGATGGCAGACTTTAAAGCCAACAAGCTACAAGTACTCGTCTCCACAACAGTGATTGAAGTTGGGGTGGACGTGCCGAATGCCACAGTGATGGTGATCTTGGATGCGGACCGATTTGGGTTAGCCCAACTCCATCAACTGCGTGGACGTGTCGGACGTGGCCAACATGCTTCAACGTGTATTTTAGTAGCAAGTCCAAAGACTGAAAACGGGAAAGAGCGCATGCGCATTATGTGCGAGTCGACAGATGGATTTTATCTCAGTCAAAAAGACTTGGAACTACGCGGTTCTGGGGATGTATTTGGCGTGAAACAGTCCGGTATTCCAGACTTTAAGATTGCCGACTTGATACGAGATTATGATATACTAGAACAAGCACGTAAAGATGCAATCCTTTATGCCTCGGAAGATCCAGCAGGAGAAAAAGCCGAGACAAAACGCATGAAGGCATTTATCGAACAAACAACGAAAGAAATCAATGGATAACTTCACGGCCACGTGGCTAGAAGAGGAGGAACAACAATGGTAAGAATTGCAATTGACGCAATGGGTGGAGATAATGCTCCAAAAGAAATCGTCCAAGGGGTCGTCCTTGCAGCAAAGGAAATGCCAACTGTCGAGTTTCAATTATATGGAGACGAAGCAAAAGTGAACGCATGCTTGGAGGAATCACTTCCAAATATTCGCGTGATTCACTGTTCAGAAAAAATCAACTCTGATGACGAACCGGTTAAAGCGATTCGTTCGAAAAAAGACGCTTCAATGGTCGTTGCGGCTAAAGCTGTGAAAGAAGGGGAAGCCGATGCGCTCTTCTCTTGCGGAAACACAGGGGCTCTTCTAACGGCTGGATTATTAGTGGTTGGCCGTATTAAAGGAATCGACCGTCCAGGACTGATGCCAGTGTTGCCTGTTCTTGGAAAAGACAACCGTCAATTTATTATGATGGACGTAGGTGCCAACGCGGAATGTAAACCGAAAAATGTTCACCAATTCGGTATTCTAGGAAGCTATTATTCTAAATACGTTCTTGGTTACGAGAACCCAACAGTCGGCTTATTAAATAACGGAGCTGAAGAAGGAAAAGGGAACGAACTCGCAAAAGAAGTTTACGGACTCTTAAAAGAAGACGACAGCTTAAACTTCGTCGGTAACGTGGAAGCTCGTGACATCTTAACAGGTGCTGCGGATGTGGTTGTAACAGACGGATTTACAGGAAACGCGGTCCTCAAGACGATTGAAGGAACAGCACTTGCGATGATGAGTCTTCTAAAAGAAGGTATCAAGGGGCAAGGAATCCAAGGAAAACTTGGAGCGCTCTTACTCAAGAATACCTTCTACGGATTAAAGAATACATTGGACTACTCACAATTTGGGGGTGCGGTGCTCTTTGGTCTTAAAGGAGCGGTCGTGAAATCACATGGTTCTTCAAAATCAGACAGCGTGTACCATGCGATGAAACAAATCGATACAATCGTATCCAGTGGAGTTATCAACGACTTAGTCGCACACTTTGAACAAACAGCGGAATAATGAATGAAGCTCTCTTTATGATTGGAAGAGAGCTTTTTTATAGAAAATTATAAATTTCATAAAACTGCAATAAATTCTTAGGAATTCTCACAAAAAAAGGGTACAATGGGAAAGTACAAAATGTTGCAAGTGCAACTAAAGGAGGAAAGTCTATGTTCAAAGAAGTGAACGAGCAAATTTTAAAACTAATTGAGAAAAATAGTCGTTTAACTCCAGAAGAAATTGCCTCTCTATTAGAAATGGATGTGGAAGAAGTCACACGCCGTATTAAAGAGATGGAAGAAGCTAAAATTATTTGTGGCTACCATACATTAATCAACTGGGAAAAAACTGATAACGTCAATGTTTCAGCGATTATCGAATTAAAAGTAAATCCTCAAAAAGGGAAAGGGTTCGACCGTATTGCGGAAAAAATCTATCATTTCCCAGAAGTTGAAGCAGTGTACTTAATGTCCGGCGGATATGATTTCATGGTGCAATTGAAAAAAGCACCAATGCGTGAAATTGCAAACTTTGTATCTTCACGTCTTTCAGTGATTGAAGAAGTACAATCTACTAAAACACATGTTGTATTAAAACAATACAAAGATCACGGCACTATGTTTGTCGGTAAAGCAGATGATAAACGTCAGGTGGTTACTCCATGAATTTAGAAAATATGTTAAATAATAAAATTAAGGACTTGAAACCTTCAGGGATTCGTCGTTTCTTTGATATGGCGAGTGAATATAAAGATATCATTTCCCTAGGAGTTGGAGAGCCAGATTTTGATACGCCTTGGCATATTCGTCAAGAAGCGATCAAAGCGTTGCAAGAAGGTCGTACGTTCTATACAGCTAATCCAGGATTAAAAGAGCTTCGTGAAGAGGTATGTGTCTTTACTGAAGGTCGTCATGGGGTGAAATATGAGCCAATGACAGAATGTGTCATCACTGTTGGAGGAAGTGAAGCCGTTGATATTTCAATGCGTGTTCTTTTGAATCCAGGGGATGAAGTGATTATTTGTGACCCAGGTTATGTTTCTTATGTTCCCGCCGTAACAATGGCGGATGGGGTTCCAGTCATTCTTCCGTTAAAAGAAGAAAATCAATTCCGTTTAACACCAGAAGATTTAGAGGCAGTCATTACACCGAGAACAAAAGCAATTTTGATGAACTTCCCGAATAACCCAACGGGAGCGATTATGGAACGCGAAGAATTAGAAGCGGTTTGCGAAGTGTTAAAACGCCACGATATTATAGTTGTTTCTGACGAATTATATGGTGAATTAACATACACAGGAACACCTCACGTATCGGTTATCGAAATCGATGGCATGCGTGACCGTACAATTTTAATTGGTGGTTTTTCAAAAGCATTTGCGATGACAGGATGGAGACTTGGTTATGCCTTAGCTCCAGCAACAATCATGGAACAAATGTATAAAATTCATCAATTTGCAATTATGTCAGCACCAACGCTTAGCCAATACGCTGGAGTGGATGCGCTACGTAATTCAGATGATGATATTGCAGAAATGCGTGATAGCTATAACCAACGACGCCGTTATTTGGTGAAACGTTTTAAAGATTTAGGCATTCCTTGCTTTGAACCATTTGGAGCTTTCTACATCTTCCCGAACATCTCGCAATTCGGATTGAGTTCTGAAGAATTTGCCATGCGCTTAGTAGAAGAAGAACGTTTAGCCGTTGTTCCAGGAACCGCTTTTGGGGAATCTGGGGAAGGCTTCCTACGTATTTCTTATGCGTATTCGATTGAAGATTTGAAGACAGCGTTAGATCGTATCGAGAACTTCATTACGAAGTTAAGAAATGAAAAATAACAATATGAAAGAATGAAGCTACGGTTATGCACTTCATTCTTTTTATTTTGAAAAGAGTACTGTATTTGGAACGGTTCTATGCTATATTGGGAGTAAAGTAAATGACCATTAAGAGGATTTAACGCTTATGAATACAAGTGAAATCAAAAAATTACATGAATTGTTAAAGGATTTATTGGAATTTTTGCAAAAACATAGAGGACAACGAAATATTAATTATTTTACGAATACGATTTTGGAGTTAATGGATATACTAAAAATGATGTGTCAAAATCCAGATTCGCATGAATATGTTGATTTATTACGAAGAAAATATAACAGTCTTTTTTTCCCTAGAGAGGGTCTTTCTGATTTTTATGTGATGGATTCAGATTCACATCGCATGAGAGAATATAATACTCAATTGAGTGATTTATTGGAAGAAATTCATCAAACAGAATTATTGAAAGATAGTTAGTTTTTCCTATTTAAAGTAAATGGGACTACTGTAGTCTGGCCTTACTGCTACAGTAGTTTTTTGTTTATTAAAAATCGATTAAAATAAATTTACTAGTGTAAAAGGTTGTGCTACACTATGCTTACTTAGAGGAAAGGAGACCATGCTTGAAAGAACGTTTTACAAAGTTTATTGATACCATAATTGTACTCGATAAAGGCGATCATACATTAACGGACAAACAATGGATGAAAAAGCAAAAATGGATGTTCGTCCTGAAGATGTTTTGGGTGATTGTGCTAGTAGCGACCTTTCTTCTAGCAACTAATGTCTCCGTGAGTTACTTTGTTTATTTCTTCTATTTTGCTGGAGTTCTCTATGTGCTTACCAAAGTACTCGAGTTTTGTATCCAACGAAGAATGACACAATTAGCTAAGGAGGAATAGAACAATCCAATGAGAATTATTTATTTTGTTATAGCCTGGGTTTCTTTAGCGATAGGGTTACTAGGAATTGTCCTTCCGGTACTTCCAACAACTCCCTTTCTTTTGTTGACCGTATTTTGTTTCTCAAAGAGTTCAAGGCGCTTTGAAGAATGGTTTCAAAAAACTAAGTTATACCAGCTTTATGTCGCAGATTACCGTGAGACGAAGTCAATTGCGCGTAGTCGTAAAAAGAAAATTATTATTTATATCTATATTTTAATGGCCATTTCTATTTACTTCGCTCCGATTATTTGGGTGAAAATTGGACTTGGCGCGTTGACAGTGTTTATTACTTACTATCTATTTTGGGTGATTCCGGATAAAAAGTAGGAGGGATTCAGATGGTTGAGAAGTTTAAGGCGTTAATAGAAGATTATAAAGTAACAAGAAATGAAAATGAAGATTTTGTCTGGTGGTATGTGCAACGGGTGATGCCATATAATTTACGCTACGTGATTGCAGTAGTGCTAATTTTATGCATTGCCGCTATTTATTTTAATATTCAGTACGCGCTCACAACAGTGCTCATTTTATGGGTGATTGCAGCGACGATTACCATCGCAGAATGGGTTTATCGAAAACGAAAACAATAATATGAGAACCAAAAGAATCTAGTTTATGCTAGGTTCTTTTTTCCTATCATTAGGAAGAATGTTCAGAAGAGATTTAGTGAGAGGATTTTTGAGAATTAGTGCAAATAAGGCTATAATTTAAGTGTAGAAATAAAGTAAATGGAGGTAATTGTTATGAGATTTGACCAAGAACATGATTCATGTACAACCATTCTTGTTGGAAAGAAAGCTAGCTATGACGGTTCCACGCTTGTAGCCCGTACGGAAGATTCATGTAATGGAGAGTTTACTCCAAAGAAATTCATTGTCGTACGTCCCCAAGACCAACCACGTCACTATAAAGCAGTGATTTCAGGCTTTGAAACAGACTTACCGGATAATCCAGTTCGTTATACAGCCATGCCAAACGCCATCAATAATGAAGGGATTTGGGGAGCCGCTGGGATTAACGCCTATAATGTAGCGGTGAGTGCCACTGAGACGATTTCGACCAATCCTCGTGTCCTAGGCGCTGATCCGCTGGTGGAAACAGGGATTGGAGAAGAAGATATCTTCACGCTCGTATTACCTTATATTCAAACGGCGCGCGAAGGAGTCGAACGCCTTGGACATTTCCTGGAAACAGCAGGAACATACGAGTCAAATGGGATTGCGATTTCCGATGTGAATGAAATTTGGTGGTTAGAGTCCATTGGGGGACATCATTGGATGGCACGCCGCGTACCCGATGATGCGTATGTCGTAAATCCAAATCAACTCGGTAGCGACTTCTTTGATTTTGAAGACAAAGAAAACTTCATGTGTGACCCTGATTTGAAAGACTTTATGATTCGTCACCACCTCAATTTGAACTTTGACGGAGAATCATTCAATCCTCGTTATGCTTTTGGTTCACAACGCGATAAAGATCGCTTGTATAACACGCCTCGTGCTTGGGATATTCAACGCATGTTTAACCCAGAAGTGGAACAATCTCCAACAAGCTTCGAAATTCCATGGGCACGCGTTCCATACCGCAAGATTACGGTGGAAGATGTGAAAGAATCGATGAGTACGCATTTCCAAATGACTCCTTATGATCCATATGGAAATATAGGCGATGGTAAGAGCAATCGTCGTTTCCGTACGGTAGGAATTAATCGTACGAGTCAAACGGCTATCCTCCAAATTCGTCCAAATCGTCCACATGATACAACAGGGATTCAATGGGTGTCATACGGGTCAATGCCCTATGCAACAGCTGTTCCGTTCTTTACACAAGTGGATACAACTCCAGCGTATTTCGCAAACACTACCGCGAAGGTTTCAACGGATTCCTTCTACTGGTCAAGCCGTTTAATTGCAGGGCTTGCGGATGCGCACTATTTGGAACATCAAGCAGACATTGAAAGTTATCAAAAACATACATTGTCTCGTGGAGAAGCCATGATTGCCCAAGTAGATGGCCGTCTTGAAAAAGGGGAAACAATAGATTTTGAAGTAGAAAACCAACAAATGAGTGATTATATCGAAGAAAAAACGGCCGCTTTACTTGATAAAGTATTGCTTCGTGCAAGCAACTTAATGGTGAATCATTATTCAGTTAGTGACTAATGAGAGGTTTGGGTTTAAGAGGTTAGAAACATGGAAAATAAAGATCAAAAACAGCTAAGTTGGCTAATGATATCCCTGATTGCATTTAATTTTGTATGGGGCTTGGGAAATGTTGTCAATAACTTCGCCCAACAAGGGATTGTGGTGATTACATCATGGATTATTATTTTGGTGATTTACTTTATTCCGTATTCCTTAATGGTCGGACAATTAGGGGCGACATTTCAAGATAGTGAAGGGGGCGTCAGTGACTGGATTAAACATACGTCCACAAAGAAACTGGCTTATTTTGCCGCATGGACATTTTGGGTGGTTCAGATTCCTTATTTAGCGCAAAAACCACAGACGATTTTGATTGCGCTTGGTTGGGTATTCCAAGGACACTCAGGAATTGTGGACGAGTTTCCCATTCCACTTCTTGTAACGATTAGTTTAGCTCTATTCCTCGTCATTCTTTATATTTCAACCAAGGGAATACGTGCGTTGAAATTTTTAGGAACGATTGCAGGGACCGCTATGTTTGTGATGTCCATCTTGTTCATTTTATTAGCAGTTGGCGTTCCATTTATTAAACCTGATTTGCAACTGGCAACAGCAAATATGGATAAGCTTGAAACGTATATTCCGAAATTCGACTTTTCGTATTTTACAACCATAGCTCTTCTTGTTTTCTCGGTTGGAGGGGCGGAATGTATGTCTCCTTATGTGCATAAAATCAAGAATCCTGCCAAAGAGTTTCCAAAAGGAATGATTGCAATGGCGGTGATGGTTGGGATTTGTGCGGTCTTTGGTTCTCTTGCAATGGGAATGATTTTTGATAGCAACAATATTCCACAAGACTTGATGAGAAATGGGGCCTACCAAGCGTTTGCGGTATTAGGAAAGCATTGGAATATTGGGAATGTGCTTGTCACGATTTACGCATTGACGCAATTTATCGGACAAACAGCGACATTGGCATTGTCTATTGATGCGCCACTTCAAATCTTCCTTGGTAGTGCTGACAAAGAATATGTTCCTCGCTGGCTTCGTACACGCACAAAGAACGGTACATTAAAGAATGGATACTTGCTTACAGGAATTTTAACAGGGGCATTAATTGTCATGCCAGCACTAGGGCTTAAGGAAATTGATACAGTCGTCGTGTGGATGACAAACTTGAACGCTATCGTATCCCCAATGTGCTTCTTGTGGGTATTTGTCGCCTTTATGTTCTTATATCGTCATTGGGACAGATATAAAAATGCCGAATACAAATACATTAGCAATAAGACACTCGGATTCTTAATGGGCCTCTGGGGCTTTGCTTTCACCGCATTTGCATGTATTCTCGGAATGGTGCCACAAGTGGACTATGCGCAAAATCCATCTGAATGGTGGTTTGTCTTAATTTCAAATATCATTATGCCATTTGCGCTTCTTGGACTCGGACTCGTCCTTCCATGGATTGCACGAAGAGAACAAAAACAACAAGCATAAAAATGAGTTTTAGAAAGTCCTCCTTCTGGAAAAGGGGGGCTTTATTTTTTTAAAATGTAATAGGGTATCAAACTGACAATTTTACAGAAAAATGGTATAGTAATGAAGATAAATTTACTGGAAACGAGAGGAACAACTCATGAAATTATTAACCGTTGCAGTCCCTTGCTACAACTCTCAAGAATATATGCATTATTCTATCCAAACGCTCCTTGCTGGTGGTGAAGAGGTTGAAATTTTAATCATTAACGATGGTTCTAAAGACGACACTGCTCGCATCGCTGACCAATATGCCGCAGCTTATCCAACGATTATCCGAGCGATTCATCAAGAGAATAAAGGACATGGTGGAGCCGTGAATACGGGGATGGCGAATGCAACAGGGAAGTACTTTAAAGTGGTCGATAGTGACGACTGGGTAGATGTGCGTGCTTATCTAAAAATCTTAGAACAATTACGACGCTTCGAAAAAAATGGGGAAGAAGTAGATGTGTTCATTACGAACTTTGTTTACGAAAAAGAAGGCGCGAAAACGAAGAAAATTATGCGCTACACTTCAGCGTTTCCTGAAAATCAAGTGTTTACTTGGGATGATGCGAAGCCACTTCGTCGTGGGAAATATATGATGATGCACTCCCTCATTTACAATATGAACTTACTTCGTAAATCAGGACTTCAGTTGCCAGAGCATACTTTCTACGTAGATAATTTATTTGTTTTCGTCCCACTGCAATATAGCAAAAAATTATACTATATGAATGTAGATTTTTACCGTTACTTTATCGGTCGTGAAGATCAATCCGTGAACGAGAAAGTGATGATTAGCCGTATCGACCAACAAATCCGCGTGAATGAACTATTGATGGCAAGTTATCATAGCGACTGGCAGTTTTCAACCGCTTTGAAGAACTACTTATTAAACCACTTAGAGATTACAACCGTAATTTCTTGTGCGCTACTCAATAAGGGTGGACTACTTGAGCATCAAGAGAAGAAGAAAGCTTTGCTGTCGGATTTGAAGGAAGCAAATCCAGAAGTCTTCCATCTGATTAGCCAAGCAGTGCTAAGTAGAATTACAATGGCGAAGAACAAACCTGTACAAGTACTTTCGAATGGAATTTATACAGTGACACAACGTTTCTTCGGATTTAACTAAAGATCCATTTCACTACCAGGCTCTTGTCTGGTAGTTTTTTATGGAATTATCATATATGGTAATTTCGTGAAGTTCGCCTAATCGTTTTGGTACGAGTCATGGGTCCATGATATAATAAACGAGATAAAACAAGAAATGGGGAAACGACATGAAACCATTTGATTATATCGTTGTGGGGGCTGGACTATTCGGTGCAACCTTTGCGCATGAAGCAGCGACACGCGGTTATAAAGTAAAAGTGATTGAGAAAAGAAATTATATTGCAGGGAATATTTATACTAAAGAAGTGGAAGGCATTCAAGTGCACGAATATGG
>ERZ772874.2023-NODE-2023-length-10208-cov-39.073771_pt1 | contig 10208 bp, 12 predicted proteins | sample MGYA00580586_ERZ772874 | MGnify/ENA primary metagenome ERZ772874 (study PRJEB29015, sample SAMEA2737952) | human oral metagenome | biome: human oral; feature: human-associated habitat; material: dental | place: China | collected 2154 ... | reverse complement strand
CCACCGCCGAGGCGATTGCCGCCGACCTGCGCAAGCTCTGGAACATCGACTACGATACCGCCGGTGCTATCGGCCGACGCTACCGTCGCCAGGACGAAATCGGCACCCCGTTCTGCGTCACCGTCGACTTTGATAGCCTTGAGGACCGGTCCGTGACCGTTCGGGAACGCGACACCATGACCCAGGAGCGGGTCGCCATCGACGAGCTGCCCGCCTACCTCGGCGCCCGCCTAGTCGGCTGCTAATCACCGCCGCCTATCGACGTAAGGAACCACAACACATGGAATACACCAGCTGGGGAAACCGCGGCAAAGCCGGCGACACAAGAACCGTTCACCTGTTCGAGAAGTCGGATGGGGATATTGCGACCTTCCCCCAGGTCAACACCGGCGATGCCACCGTGGGCGAGGCCACCTGGCAGCTCACTAGCACCCCCAACACGCTCACCGCCGTCCTGCCCGAGGGCGTCACCTACACCGCCACCGTGCCGGCGAAAAAATTCAGCCGGGCTAAGGAAATCACCATTGATTTCGGCGACAAGCAGGTGCAGGCCATCAACGAGGGCGGCGCCGACTGGGTGTATGTGGATGCCGCCGACAATAAGCTCGGCCAATTCTCCGGCAGCAATAACGGTGTGCGCCGGTCAATCACCGAATTCGAACCCGACGTCGCCCTCACCCACGACGAACAGGTGTTCCTATCGTGGGTGACCCGCACCATGCTGGAATCCCGGCTTGCGGTCACCACTATGATCGCCACCATGAGCCTGCTGCTCATGATTCCCGTGGCGCTGTTCGCCCTCATCACATAACTTTTCGGTAATCTGTGGGGCATGACAGCCCACACCTATAGTTGGGTGGGCGACACACTCTACGATGATCGTCGCCACCCCATCGCCACGGTTGCTGGTAGCCAGCTCACCGTGGGCGATACTACTTACCGCATCACCAAAACTGGTGGCCGGGACTTTCGCCTGCGGGCCGACGGTGGGGGAGTGACCTTCATTTTCACTACGGCCGCGCTCACCACCAACCGGCTCGAAGCCATGTGCGGCAGCCGGCACTATATTCTGCGCCGACCCCGCCCCTGGAATCCCGCCCGCACCATCACCACCCGCGACGGCACTAATTACGGCACCATCACCCGCACCTTCAGCCCCCGCAGCGGTGCCGCCATTAAAATCGAGCTGACCAGCGCCGACATTCCCAACACGCACCTGGCGTTCCTGGCCTACGGCTGCAAGCTTGTCGACGCCGACACCACCAACATTAAAATCTGATCCCCGTAGGTGGCCGGAACCCTACCGCTTTGGCCACCTGCAGGCTAGAAGCTGCCGCCGCCCCCACCGCCGCCGCCGAAGCTGCCGCCACCGCCGCCAATGTTAAACCCGCCACCGGACGAATCGTAGGAACCAAACCCGCTGCGGTGATGATCATTCATCATCTCGTTAAACAGCGCGCCGGCGACGAAACTCCCCGCGCTGCCACCACCCGAATTATTTTGTCGCATCTCACTATCCACATCCCGCTGCGCCACCCGCAGTGCCGCCTGCGCCTGGGTCGTGGCATGCCGGGCATAGTTGATGGCATCCCGGGTTTGCGACGTCCGGACCGCCACGGCCTTCTCAAACGCCTGCTCCGCATCGGCCAACTTGGTGCGCGCATCCGAACGCACATACCGGCCCCGGCTGGAAATAAAGTCCTGCGCCGCCCGGATCGCCGTCTGCGCTGCGGCACTCTGCTGGTCAAACACCTGCAGAACCCGGGCATGGTCCGTAATCCCCGACTGGATTTGCTCCAGCATCTCATCCAACTGCGAATCCATGTCCGTTAGTCGCGTCCATGCCGTCAGCGGATCATGATCCTTGATGCCCCGGGCATCCTGGAGCGCCTCCCGGGCCCGCGTAAGGGTATTCGACACCGCATTCCAATCCAACTGGGTACCCTGCGCCACACCCTGGGATTTAATCGCCTCGCCCTGCGCGATCTCCCCCTCAATCTCGGCAATCAGCGCATCCAGGTTCGCCTGGGCCGCCGCAATGTCCGACCGGGCCGACTCGATCGCCTTCAGCATCCGATCCGCCTGGTTAATGTCCGTCTCCGCGATGCGGATCGCCTCGATCAGGCCGGCCTGCTCGCCGGCCGGCCGTGCAGCCAAATCCCGGCCCACATCAATCTGCTTTTCCGCCTCCGCCAACGCTGCCTGCGCGATCTCCACATTATGGTTGATCGACGACAAGGTTTCCGCCGGGAACGACCGCCGCAGATCCGCCATCTGCTCCATGGCCGGCGCGATCCGGGTCTGCAAATCCACCGTGGACTGCGTGAGCCGCTCCAGCGTTTGCGGCGCATTCACCAGGAGATTACGCATGTCCGCAAAATTCTTCGCCTCCTGATCCAGGACATCATCAGCCTGCCCACACGACGAAATGATCTCGATCAGCAATGATCGTTTATCGAACTCGCTCGCGTATTTCCGATCATTAATCTGCTGCTGAATCGCAAACGCCTTCTGCAACGTGCCCTGCGAATGCTGCAACGCCTGCGTGAACCTTCGGGTTCGCTCCGTTCCGAACTCGCTCACTGAAATATCCAATTCCGCCTGTGCTGCCTTAATCGACTCGTCGGTGCTGACCAGCTCTTCTGCTGCCAACTGCTCCAACACCGTCGTACTCAACTGGCTCAATGCTGCAGTGTCCTTAGGATCCAAGGCGCGCCCCTGTTCCACAGCCTTCGCCGTGTCCCGCTTGGACTTCCGTTTAGCCGCATACACTGCACCGCCGCCTGCTGCCCCCAGCAGACCCAGGCCACCCAGCAAGATCGCTGCCCCCATAGCAGCCGACCCCTTTGAGTCGCCTGATGACGAACCGCCGCCCGCCACCTGCTGTGCGGTAGTGATAAACGACGACGCCGCCCCCGCCCAATCATGCTGCCGCAAATGCGACACCACCGCGGTATCTACCTGCTTAAACGACTTGGCGGTAAACGCCTCACTATAGGCATACCCATACGTATTCGACCCCACCGCCAATAAAATATCGTAGCGGCTGGCGGCTATCGGCTTGAGCGCCTGCGTGGCCCACTCCTGCGCATCCATTCCAGGCGGGAACGAGTCCACAAACACAATATAGGCAATCCCATCGGTCTTATGCCGATAATCCTGGGCCAACTGATTGATGGAATCTATTTCCTCTTGGCTTAACCTGCCCGCCTGATCCGTCACTCCCATTGATAACTTGGTGGCCGTACTCGTTCCCTGAGCCTGCACAAACACGCGTTCCCCAGCCAAAGCAAACGGTGAAATACCTATACCCACCGTCATTGCGCACAACACAGCGGCGGCTGGGCGCAGTAGGGGAAAACGTCGAAAAGCTAGTCGTCGATTCATGACCTAAATACTAGTCGGAAACGCTACCCGTCATGCACCGCCAAAAGGTGGCACACTAGGAATATGAAATCACGCACCACGGCCATCATCACCAGCCCGATCCTGCTCGCCATCACCAGCATTCTCGTTCGCGGGCGATTCCGACCCACCAACACCCGCCACCGGTTTGACACCATCCTCGTGCTCGGCACCGCACAATACGGCGGGGTGCCATCGCGGCAGTTTGCCGCCCGACTCCGCTGGGCCGCGGAACTGTGGCACATGCACGGCACCCAAAACATCATCACCGTCGGCGGGAAACTCCCCACCGACACCACCACCGAAGCCGAAGTCGGCCGTAACTACCTGCTGCAAGCCAAAGTCGACCCCGACTGCCTCATCCCCGTTCCCGAAGGCAACGACACCCTCGGCTCCTACCACGCAGCCCTCGAACGGCTAGGCGACGACTACCACGGCACCATCCTGATCGTCACCGACCCCAACCATGCGCTCCGCGCCGAACTGCTTGCCAAACAGATTGGGATGAACGCCCGAGTATCACCCACGCCCTACTGTCCGGCGATCTTCCCCACCAAAGGATTCTTCTGGACCCTATCGCACGAGGTTGGGGGCCTCATCGTGGTTGCCGCCACCGCCGCCCTGGGGCGTAAACGGGCCGCAACCGTCGAAGACCTGTTGCGCTACGCCCAAGGCATCCTCCGGCCATCCCGCATCCACCGCCACAACGTGCTGCGCGCCAACCAGCAGGCCGCACACGAGCTGGCCCACGAATCGGCCAGCAAACCCGCCGATAAGTAAACCCGCTACCTAGGCATCATCATGTACCACTACACCGACCATGACATCGCCCGCATGTACCATGAACCCGCCAAGCGCAGCATGCTGGTCTCCCACCAGGACGAGCGCGGCCCCTTCGCCCGCGACCGCGCCAGGGTCCTCCACAGCGCCGCCCTCCGAAGCCTAGCCGACAAAACCCAAGTCGTGAGCCCCAAGGAAGGCGACACGCCCCGCACTCGCCTCACCCATTCCCTCGAAGTCGCCCAAATTGCCCGGGGCATCGGCGCTGGTCTCGGACTTGACCCCAACCTGTGCGAAATGGCCGGCCTCACTCACGACATCGGCCACCCACCCTACGGGCACAATGGGGAACACGCCCTCAACGAACTGGCGGTACACTGCGGCGGTTTCGAAGGCAACGCCCAAACGCTACGCATTCTCACCAGGCTAGAACCCAAGGTCCTCGATGCGCGCGACCACTCCTACGGCCTCAATCTCACCCGCGCCGCCCTCGACGCCGCTTGTAAATACCCCGTCACAAAAACCAACCCCGATGGCACCACCAACCGCAAATACAGCTGCTACGACGAGGACCGGCAAATCTTAGAGTGGGTGCGTGACGGGCACACCGATGGTCGGGCCGCAATGGAAGCCCAGGTCATGGACTTTGCCGACGATATCGCCTACTCCGTCCACGATGTGGAAGACGGCATTATATCCGGCCGCATCCACCTCAACGCACTCTGGAACCAAGAAGCACTGGAATCCCTGGGAGCTAGCGGCGAGACCGCATTCGGGGTATCAGCCGACCGCCTTGTCGACGCCGGTGGGCGGCTGCGCAACCTACAGGTGGTGGCGGCCGCAGCCAAATTCGACGGCAGTCTTCGCGGTCGCCGCAATCTCAAGGCCATGACCTCGGAACTCGTGGGCCGCTACGTGGGCGCCATCATTGAGGAAACCATCGCCCACCCCAACAACCAGGTAGGGGAGAGCGGCGATATGAGCGCCGAGCATGGCGTCAATCCTAGCCATGCTCGCCTTGGCCGCATTCACGGCGACCTTATTGTGCCCGACCAGGTGTTGGCCGAGGTCACCCTGTTGAAATCCCTCGCCGTCCTCTACGTCATGAACACCCCAGAACGCAAGGAACGGCAACGAGGCCAACGCGAACGAGTCGCTATGGTGTTCGAATACTTGACGGCTGGCGCGCCGGGTGCGCTCGACCCGATGTTTCAACTGTGGTGGGAGCAGGCGGAAGACGTGGCGGCCCGGGAGCGGGTGGTGATAGACCAGATTGCCTCTATGACGGAATCCCGGCTGGCCCGGGTGGCGCAGGCCGCTGGGGAAGCGGGTGACATGGACGTGGTGTGAGTGGTTGTGGGTTTTGGGTGCCGTCGAGGTGGGAAGCCGTAGCGCTTTTAGGAGGTTGTTCTGACTAAAACGCCGTGATGATGGTGACGGAGTATGTCGATGCTTTGCGACGTTTCCTTCGGTGATTGAATATGCTTCATGGTATGAAAGTAATTGATGATCCCCAGGAGTTTCAGCGAATCATGGCGGCTCGTAATCGGATTGCGGCTAGCCAGCGTGCGTTATCCAGGAAATGGATTTCAGACACCGGGGTGTTTGCGATGGCTGCGGAAGGCATTGTGCATTTCGTAGATGATGAGTACAAGCTTTTTGCCGATGCTTTTCGCGCCGAGGCACCCGGGCGTTTGTTCGGGATTTCTAACGAAGATAGGCCTCCGGGGTGGGATCATGCTGTGATGGTGGAGCAGTCAACTGAGGACGAATTGGAGCAGATTGAAACAGAATTCTATGGTCAGTACTTTCTGCTGTTCTCCGAGGATGAGCGGCATGCGGTGCTGTTTACCGCTGCGGGAGAATATAAACTCATTGCCGGCCCACTGCCATTTCTTCGCCGTGTCTTCCCGGATCTTTCCGCGCAGAAGCGGGAGTTTATCGAATTCAAAAACGAAGAGCTCTCCTACCCACACACTGCGTGGGTAGAACTTGTACTGGAAAATGCTGTTCGATTCATGGACTGGCTGGATTGAGGTGAAACGTTGGGTTGCTTGGAGTGTGTTATCTACCGTGATGGTTTCTGGCAAACTGGGCTGCATCTTGTTGAAGCTAGATAAGCTTTGAGATTTTTCCGGAAGGAAGGTGTGTAAATGCGTCGCTACATAATGGAATGGGAACCGGAAAAACGGCAGGTTCCGTTACAAAAGATTTTGGATATTTATCATGAATTAGGTCAAGAGGAAGTGAAATGTTATGTGCTGATTAAACCACAGCATAAAAACGTTATTGAAGAGTTGAAATCGCGGGAGGGTTTGACTTTTTATTGGGAGGAAGACCTTGGATTAAGGGGGAGTATTTTCTATTCTCATGAGTTAATGCCGGCATGGATTGGAGTGTTCTCTATTGACAAATTGGATTCTGTTGAAGAATTTGACGAAATATTATTTAGGGATGACTACTACCCGGTTGGGACAGTAGTTTTATCTAAAAACATAATGCTTCCCTATAATATACGTAATCTTTATGCTGAGGTGTTGGATGGCACATTAAGGGCAGAGTTTTTTCATGCGATAATGCTGTTTGAGGGGGGTATTCTTGCTTATGATGTCACTCCTGATAGTGATTATTTTGAGGCTGATGAGGGATATGGGACAGATGAGTTTCTCTTTAAATGGAAGGAATTACTTCAAAGGGCAGATTTATTTGACTGGTCAAAAATAATTAATTCTTTTGAGGAGTCGTTGGTTTTTGAATAATTATTTGAATGGGGATGATATGTGGCCTTATGTAACAATGTGGGAATATGAAGAGAGAATTATTCCCCTGCAAAAAATTGTGGATATTTTTCATGAGTCATGTAATCAAAAACTCAAGTGCTATATTCTTACTTCTCCACTAGATGAAGAGCGTTTTAGTGTGTTGAAGGCTCATGATAATTTGGATTTTCATTGGGTAGAAAGCTTAGATAATCAAGATTTGAATGGTTTGGTGGGGCTTTTTTCTTTTAGGGAGTTAGATTCTGCTGATCGTCTTGATGAGGTTTATTTTGGTGATAGTTTTTCACCTGTGGGGACGATATTGTTATCAGTACGTGCCCCGAAGTTTACGGAGTTGAAGGTTCCATATATAAGTTATCTTCGTGATCCAACGGAAAGGACTTCGTTTTATGAGGCGCTTTTATCTGAGGGTGATGTTCTTGCTTATGAGGTAGCTTACGGGGGAAGTTATCAGCCTCATGAAGGTTGTCGAACCGACCGGTTTGTTTTTGTGGATGAAAAGTTATTAGAGAAGCGTGATCTTTTTCTCTGGTCCAAAGTTATATCAGCGCAATGGTAACGGGATTACCGGGATAATGAAACTTGGGGTTGATCCAGCTGCTACTGGGAAAACACGATTCAGCTTACCAAAACATTGATGCATGTGACCATTCCCTAGAGGTGTGGAAAGGCAAGCTAAAAGGTACGTTCTTTCGATTTGTTCCCCGTTAGTGTGGCTGGGGTTGCCAGTAACTGAATAAGCTTCATTTAAAGGAGTGATGACAATGATGGATCAAGACGAGGAAAAATATCAAGGCTATTACTTGCCACCAGCTTTAGGGGAACAAATTAAAAAGGCTGTTGCGCAAGTGGGGCCTATGGTTTTTATGAAGCAGATGTTGACGTTTCGGCTTACGGAAGTAGGGGTGCATGAGGGGGAGGTGTGGGATGCTGTGATGCGGTTATCGCAGGAAGCATATGAGGATCCGGAATATGTTGTCGAAGTTAATCGGCTGGCAGATAAGTACAATCTTCTTATCGAAGATGACGAGTATTCAGGAGACCCTAAAGCGTGTGTTGCATTTTTTGCTGTTTCTGATGCGTTAGTGATGGGGTTGGATGAGTCTCTTTCTGAACTGCCGTATCTTGTTTGTGAGAGTCTGATTTGTGAAGTTTGGCCGGATGACAAAATGTATAAGGGTGTTGCGTGGATCATGGATCAGTAGGATTGGTTCCAGGAATTTATGGTGTGCGTGATTACGTGGAAGCTGATCCAGCTGCTAAAAAACCTCTCCATACCAAGAGATGGCAAGTTGGAAAGCACATGCCATTTACCTTGGTTTTCCGTTTCCAGAGAGTAGTCATGTGTGTTAATACCTTGGGTACCCAGCAGCTGGATAGGCTTCAAGTATTTTGAATAATTTTTATGGTAGAAAGTTGTTGACCTATGTATTTTGGTTTTTCTCCCGAACTCAATGCTGCTATCGACGCCGGGTTGGCGAAGTATGGCCCAGCAGAGTTAGCGAAGCGGTTTATGTTTCACTACATGCGGGAAAATGGTGTGACTTATGGTGACGCATGGCAGTGTGTAATAGAGTTGTCGGAATCTTCTTTCGAGGATCCTACATATATTCGTAAGGTTGAGCAGTTTTATGCGAAGTATGCGGAAATCATGGACGAAGAGTCAGCAGCTACCGTAGAGGAGGACATTAGGTGCTCTGCAAAGAACGATGTATTAAGTAGTATTGTAAATGGTTCAGAGTTTCCTATCTCAGAATTACCCTACAATGCTATTTGTAGTGTACAGGGTTTGTGTTGGGATGAGGAGCGGATACAACACAGCTTCGCGGAGCTGGACAATGAAACCGGGATACCGGATTTTCGCCCACCTGCTATTACGTTTTCTACCCCTATTGCGTCGTTGGATGATGCCCGTAAGGCGGTGGCTGCCAGGAAGGATTTGGATCGTCCGTTAGCATTGTTTGATACGTGGGGGTTTGAGTCGCCTACACAGTTTTTGGTGGTGGCGATTTTATTTCAGGATTATTCAGGAACAGGGGAATATACGGTGCCTGGTCAACCACCCTATAATTGTATTGTTGATAAAACTGATGGTAAGGCATACACAACCGATCTGAAAAACGCGGAAGTGTTTAAGCATTTCGGGGAGGGTGGTGTGCGGGTTCTGAGCATGACGGGTAGGGATAAGGTTTTATGGCATGAGTGGTCCCGTATGATGTTGGAGACGTTGCCGCCGTATCCGGGAGAAAGCTACTAATCTATAGTGAAGCTTATCTAGTCGCTGGAAAACTCATCTACACCGATAGGTGGAAGATCGGAAAGAATATGCGATCTAGTTTGTCTTTTGCTGTTTCCGGAAATTATTCATGCTTGGGAAGGCTGAATAAGCTTCAGTAGTCATAGAAAGATTGTTGGCTGAATAGTTTGAAGCAAAAATAGTCTTCAAGGTAGTGATAATAATGGCTAAAGGTTTGTTTCAGCGGGTTGCTGACGAGGCGTGTCCGCCTGCGGTGTTAGGGCGGTATGGGCTGTATGAGGATTTTGAGCAGGTGCTTTTGGATGATTTAGTAGAGTCTGGCGCATGGCTTGACCTGGAACTCAAAAGGCCATTTTTGGCCCTGTGGGTGAATGATGAGAATTTCGACAATACTGATAATTGGAAGGATCCGATTGTTGCTATCGATCAGGCGAACGTGCGAAAGTTTGCGGCAATGGACCCGGTAGTTGATCTGGAGTCGCTGCGGGGAATGAAGGTGAAGCTTGTTTACAATGATGAGCTATAGTCCTAGGTTGTGTGATAGTTAACGAACTACTCCCTGTTAGTGAGAATCATGGACTAGTGAACAGGGAGCATTGTGGTGATGATTGCCTCTCTAAATAATGCCCGTAAGGTTAAGGCTATGGTCGCAGTAGAAAATTTGCGTCTTTATATGGCGCAGTTGGATAAGTGGGGTTTCCTTAACGAATTCGGCTGATATTGGGCCCGTCCTGACATACCCACCCATTCCTACCAGAGGAGATGATTATTCCGTGATAACAGCAAAAGATTTCCTCGCCTACGTTGCGGAAACCACCCGTAATGAATTATGGATCGATCATGCAGCATGGTATTTAGGTAAAGACGTTTATATCACGGCCGGGGTATCAATAAACTATCCTCCCTACTACAGCTTTTATATCCGTAATGTGAAAGTGGAGCGTTTGTATTCCGTCCAGGAGTACATCCTCGAACTATGGACGGTC
>ERZ772874.2021-NODE-2021-length-10216-cov-3.081783_pt1 | contig 10216 bp, 9 predicted proteins | sample MGYA00580586_ERZ772874 | MGnify/ENA primary metagenome ERZ772874 (study PRJEB29015, sample SAMEA2737952) | human oral metagenome | biome: human oral; feature: human-associated habitat; material: dental | place: China | collected 2154 ... | reverse complement strand
CTAAAGTTCTTGATGTTGACGGCAAACAATTGGTTAAAGTTGTATCATGGTACGATAACGAAATGTCTTATACTGCACAACTTGTACGTACTCTTGAATACTTTGCGAAAATCGCTAAATAATTCATTTGTATGAGAGGCTCGGATTGGGCCTCTTTTTTTGAACTAAGAGATATATAAGCGAGCAAGAGCCTTTTAGGGCTCTTTCTTTGTATCAAAAAATGGACGATTATAAGCTTTAAATTCCCTACTGGAGCTTCTCGACACTTTTATTGAAAGAGTCATCCGCAACCTCAAAATAGTACTTCGAACTACCATTTTCTCATTTCAAGATGATGGACTATAATCTTGAAGCTTAGGGGGAAAAAGACAGTAGCACTTTTTACTTGCTTTATTAAAAGATCCTATTAAAAAATATTGAAAGCTAAAAATTAACAAAAGTTTTGACAAAAAACATTTGACAACGTTTTCAAAAAATAGTAAAATAGAATACGAACAAAAGTTACTAATCAAAACATTTGTAAAGGAGGGCGAAGTAGTGGAAGATAGGTTGTTACTGGATTGTAAAGATATATACAAATCATTTGGCGATAACCATGTCCTTAAAGGGATAAATTTGAGTCTTTCTAAAGGGGAGGTGTCTGCGATAATCGGCGGTAATGGCGCAGGCAAGAGTACCTTAATGAAGATTATCATGGGAATTTATAAGGCAGATAGAGGAGAAATCAATGTGCAGGGCAGCCATTATAAGTCTATCACACCTGCAATGGCCTTGGCTAACGGCATTTATTTAGTGCCTCAAGAACCCATGCTATTTAAAAATATGACTGTTCTGGAAAATATTCTACTTGGTTTGCCGGGGAATAAAAATGAATTGAAGGCAAAACTGAAAGAAATTATTGACGAATTGAAATGGACAATTAATCTGGAACGTAAAGCCGATACTTTAACGATAGCTGAACAGCAGTTGGTCGAAATTTTGAAAGGTCTTATTCGAGAGGCAAAGATTTTAATTTTGGATGAGCCTACCAGTTCTCTAACGTTCAATGAAACAAAATCTTTGTTCATTTTAATTGAAAAATTGAAATCTGAAGGTGTAGGAATTATTTATATTACGCATCGTTTGACAGAAGTTTTTGAAATTGCAACAGATATTATTATCATGCGAGATGGCAAAATTAGTTTATCTGGGAAAACAAGCGAATTCACAAACGATATGCTGATTCAAGCTTTGCTTCCAGATGGAGCGAGTGTCGATGCTGTAAGGCATAATAAGTCTTACGGTATTGATCGGACCTGCACAGAACCTGTTTTTAAAGTTGAACATTTTACTGGTAATGGTTTTAAAAATGTAAGCTTTGATGTGTATCCAGGAGAAATTCTAGGTCTTGCAGGAGTAGTGGGTGCGGGTAGAACAGAATTAGCTGAGACGATTTTTGGGAAAGATGAGGTTCATGAGGGAAGGGTCTTTCTAGGAACAATGGATATAACAGGTAAATCAACAAATGAAGTAATTCATCTTGGGTTGAATTATGTTCCTGAAGATCGTTTTAAGAATGGAATTTTTAAGATCAGTGATATCGGCATGAATATATCGGCTTCTGCATTACAATCTGTTGGTAAATATTTTGTGGATAGGAATAGAGAAAAAGAGTTGTATGATTATTTTAAACGATCTTTCAATATCAAGACGATGGATATGAGCGATGAAATTGGTAGTTTATCGGGTGGAAATCAACAGAAAGTTGTTATTGCAAAATCCATTGCATCTATGCCAAAATTATTGATTTTAGATGAACCAACTAGAGGAATTGATGCAGGCGCTCGTGGAGATGTTTATCGAATAATTCAAGAACTTAAATCTCGAGGGTTGGCTATTTTGATGATTTCATCAGATATGGAAGAAGTTGTTCAACTGTCTGATCGAGCAGTAACAATGTACCATGGAAAGTTGAATGCTGAATTTATAGGAGATGATATTAATCAGGAAAATCTAATGAGTGCTTCGTTTGGTGTAGTTAAGGAGGCGAATGTTTCATGAAAAATCTTTTGAAGCAAAGAGAGATGGTTTCGGTATTATTCATAGTAACATTATTTATTGTTGTTGGTTTGTTTAATTCAAAATTTCTTGAGTTAAATAATGTTTTTCAAATTATTAATAATAGCGCAATTTATTCAATAGTAGCATTGGGAATGTGCTTTGTGCTATTTACTGGAGAAATTGATGTTTCTATAGGGGCAACTGTTGGTTTAACAGCAGCCATTACGGGGAAGTTACTAAATTCAGGAGCTTCTATTTGGGTAGTATTTTTAATGGCTCTTCTAGTAGGTGTAATTGTAGGAGCTATCAATGCAGTTGGCATTGTATTTTTTAAGATTCCATCTATCATCATGACTTTAGGAATGATGGGAATTATTCGTGGAACGCAATATATTTATACAAATGGGCAATGGTTACAAAACTTCCCTAATGAATTTCTGAGGTTATCTCAAAATCGCATAGGAGGTACAATTGGAGTTATTTTTGTAAGCGCTTTAATAATTGCGGCTTTGCTTCATTCATTTATAAAATTGACAATGACTGGTAAAAGTTTTAAGGCTGTTGGTGATAATATTGATGGTGCGAGATTGATTGGTATTCCGGTAGATAGAATTAAATTTCTTAGTTATATCATTTGTGGAGGGTTTGCAGCAGTTGGAGGAGTTCTCTATGCAAGTCGTATTGGATTTGTCACTCCAATTGATGGAACTGGTTATGAGATGACTGCAATTGCGGCTTGTGTTATAGGAGGCGTTGCTTTGGAGGGCGGCCAAGGATCAACATTTGGTTCTATTATAGGCTCGATTCTTATGACATCTATTAGTAGCATTTTAGTCTTTCTTAATTTTCCTTCTACTTTTAATAATACAATTACAGGAGGTATTCTAATTGCTATCGTGGTAATTGGAGCGTTATCGAATCATCGTTCTTCTGAGAAGGTTCGGAAGGAGCGATTACGAGTGAGAGTTGAGCAAGGAGGGGAATAAAGTGGAGAAAATAAAGTCAATTTTAAATCATTTTAGTTGGCGATGGGAATATTTTTTGATTGTCCTTTTAATTGCTGAATTTATTATATTTGGTAGTATGAATCCTAGATTTTTAAACCCATTTATCCTGATGAATTCCATCAATAATTTTATTCCTGTTTGTATCGTGTCGCTATTTGTAACTTTTGTAATTATTACGGGAGGAATGGATATTCAGGCTGGATCTATCATGGGGCTGACTTCCATTTGTGTTGGCGTGTTTTGGCAAAAAATAGGACTTAATATCTGGATGGCAATTTTGCTTGGATTTGTAGTAGGAGCACTTTGTGGATTATTTAGTGGTATTTTAATTGCCTATACAAAAGTTCAACCAATGGTAATAACTTTAGGTGGTTCTTTCCTTTATTCAGGTTTGGCTCTAGTGGTACCAGCTTTAGCTCAAGTAGTTTCATACCAAGGGATTACAAATTTCCCTAGTGAATTTCAATCCATTTCAAATGGGAACCTATTTGGAATTCCTAATCAAGTTGTTGTCTTTATAGCTTTAACTATAATTGCATATTTGATTCTTCATAGAACAAAGTATGGAAGGAAAATTTTTCTTATAGGGGTAAATAGAAATACGGCTGAATATTCAGGGATTAGATCTGCAAGAGTAGTCATGAGTACCTATATTTTTTCAGGGATTGCTGCGTCAGTTGCAGGTGTTCTACTAACCTCTTACCTAGGAACTGCTAAACCAGATTTTGGTGCGGATTTAACATTGCCGATTATTACAGCAGTAGTGCTTGGAGGAACCTCGATTTATGGAGGGAAAGGAAATGTATTTGGGACTGCTTTAGCGGCACTGATTATTGGTTTCATGAAATTTGGTTTGACTTTAGTTGGAGTGAATGCACAGTATCAAGATATTCCTGTAGGTATCCTATTGATTATTTCTTTGATCGTTAACTTTTTGATTAATGGGAATATATTACAAAAGTTAATAAAAAAAATACGAAAGGAAGTATGAAATGGACAGTTCATAAGGTAAAGTATAGAGAGTGTTTTGGTCGTTGTAGCTTATAATAAGGAGAAAAGATGATGAAAATAAAAAAATTATTAACCTATAGTGCTTTACTTGGCGTAGCAGCGATTGCCTTGGTTGCTTGTGGAAATTCAAATTCGAATTCTAGTTCTGATTCGAGTTCTAAGTCTTCAGGAAATAATGGAGGAAAAGTAGTGTTTGTGCCAAAAGTGACGGGGAATTCTTTCTTTGAATCAGGGAACTTAGGTGCACAAGAAATGGCTAAAAAAGAAGGTTTTACAGTTGACTATAACGGAAATTCTGTGGCTTCTGTGGCAAATCAGGTAACAATTATTAATAATGCTGTTCAAACAGGAGCGGGTTCTATTGCGATTTCCTCAGTAGATCCAACTGGTTTGGATAATGCCTTGAAGCAAGCACAACAAGCTGGCTTAAAAGTTGTAACATGGGACTCAGATGTTTCACCAGATGCACGTTCTCTAATGGTATCACAAGGAACACCGCAACAATTAGGTGAAATGCTTGTTAAAATGAGTGTGGATGCCTTGGAAAAACGTGGTAAAGATCCGAAAAAAGATGCTATTAAATATGCATGGCACTATTCATCTTCTACTGTTCAAGACCAAAATTCGTGGCAAAAAGTTGGAGAAGAATATATTAAGAAAAATTATCCAAATTGGGTTAATGTAAATAAATCAAATTATTATAGTAATCAGGATGCTCAGGAAGCATTGAATGTTGGTCAATCTATTCTTTCAGCACATAAAGATATCGATTTGGTTATCTGTAATGATTCTACTGCCCTTCCAGGTCAATTGCAAGCTGTTCAAAATGCGGGATTAACTAAGAAAGATGTGACTATTACTGGCTTTTCAACTCCAAACTCTATTAAGAAATATGCTAAAGATAATATTATTGAAGAATGGGGCTTGTGGGATGTAAAGGTCCAAGGAGGAATGGCAGTTTATTTAGCAAACTATTTGGCTTCAGGGAATGAGGTAAAAGTAGGTGATAAAATTGATATTCCTGGTATTGGAAAAGTTGAAGTTCAAAATAATACAGTTTTAGATCCAAAATATAAGAATAGCGAAAAGAGTGGAGTTGTTCTGCTTCCAGAAAGAACAGTTTTCACAACTGAAAATATGGATAAATATGATTTTTAAGGAGAAAATAAATGGCAGATTTAGAAGGATTAAAAGTTTCTAAGGATTACTATGTAGACACACCTGTGAAAACTTTAGAACAGTTTTATGTTAAAGGTGCCCATAATTTAGATTATGGCATGAAAAAGCATTTATCGAATATTTTCAATCCAAAAAGCGGTAATTCAGTGATGTTTGCATTTGATCACGGCTATTTCATGGGTTCAACAGCAGGATTGGAGCGTTTGGATATTATTTTACCTAAAATTGCACCGGAAGTAGATTGTTTGATGGGAACTCGTGGAGCGATTCGAACAAGTGTTGATCCGAGTTGGCGTAAGTCAACAGCCCTTCGTGTAACATCAGGTTCAACCATGTTGAATGATGATCTGAGTCATGAAATTTTAGCAGTGGACATTGAAGAAGCAATTCGATTGAATGCGGATTGCTTGGCTGTACAAACGTTTGTGGGTGCAGATGGTCAGTTATCAAGTCTTGAAAATTTATCTAGAGCAATTAATCTCGCTAATCGTTATAGCATTCCAACAATGGGAGTTGTAGCGGTTGGAAAGGATATGGAAAGGACAGATCGATTTTTCAAGTTGGCTACGCGAGTAGTTGCTGAGTTGGGGGCAAATTTAGTTAAATCCTATTATTGTGAAAATTTTGAAGAAGTTGTAGCTGCTTGTCCTGTTCCAATTGTTGTGGCAGGTGGAAAAAAACTTTCTGAGAAAGAAGCTTTGGAATTAGCATATAAAGCTATTAGTGGTGGTGCTAAAGGTTTAGATATGGGAAGGAATATTTTCCAAAGTCTACATCCTACCGAAATGGCGAAAAGTATTTCTAAAATTGTTCATGAGAAATTCACAGATAAAGAAGCATTTGAATATTATACCGATTTAATTAATAAATAAGTCATTTATGAAAGGGTTAGGGAAGACGAGTGTTATTTCCCTAATTCTTTCAGGTAGTGTATACTTTATTCAGTTAAGATTTTCGTAAAGAGGGTAAATAAAATGGATTTTTCTGAAAAAGATAAACGTTATAAAGATTCATTACTTTATAAGGTTGCATGGCTCTATTATATTGATGGTTTGACTCAAAAAGAGATTGCAGATCGTCTTTCTGTCAGTCGAATTAAAATCATCAAAATGTTAGAAGAGTCACGTCAAAAGAAAATTGTTCGTTTCCACTTTTCGACAGTCTATCGGGATAAAAACAAGATTGAACAACAGTTAATAGAAAAATACAATTTGAAAGATGTCTTTGTTGTACCGTGGAGTAGTAATGAGAATCTTGCAGAAGATTTAGGTCAAGCTACAGCCATGTATCTCAACGATTTAATCAAAGACGATTCCTTTGTAGGAGTTGGATATGGTGAAACAATGGGCGCATTTCTAAGACACCTGTCAGGGTTAACAGATAAGAATTTATCAGTGGTATCTATGACAGGTGGGGTAATGCCATATATCAGGCAAATTGGAAATGGAATCATTGATATTAAACACTATTTAATACCAGCGCCTTTAGTTGTAGGTAGTAAAGAATTAACGGAAGCAATTTTGAAAGAAAAATCAGTATCCGATATTGTCGAAATGACGGAGAAAATCAATGTAGTCGTTTCTAGTTTAGGAGGAATGCAAGAACATTCGACCATACTGAAATCAGGTCTTCTCACTCCTGAAAAGTTTGAAAGTTTAAAGAGTAAAGGTGCAGTTGGAGATATGCTGATGCACTTTATGGATGAGGATGGCAATCTTGTTGATGATGAGATTGAAGACAGAATCATCAGTACCAAGCTAGATAAACTAAAAAATTATGATTATATCATTGTTGCAGCTGGAGGAGACGCTAAACTTCCAATTATTCATACTGCCATTACACATGGTTTTGTTAATGTATTAATTACGGATGAAAACACAGCAGAGCTTCTATTAGGAGACTGCCCATGGAAGAAAGAAGAGAATACTTATTAGCGCTCGATGGAGGCACAGGGAGTTTTAGAGCTATTTTATTCCAAAAAGACGGTGTGCAAAAGGCCATTGAGCAAATTGAATGGGAACATCCTGTATATGATGAATACCCAGGAAGTGTAGGCTTTGATTTTGAAAAAAACTGGGGAATTATCCAGCGCTGTATTCGAAATCTAATAGAAAAAAATAATATTGCTCCTGAAGATATTAAAGGAATCTCAACGGATTCAATGAGAGAAGGGTTCATTCTTTATGATGAAAATCAAAAGGAATTAATTGGTTTTTCTAACATCGATGCTAGAGCCAAAGAAGAAGTGATTTCATTAAAGAGGGAACATCCTACATTAGAAATGGAAATCTATCTTGAAACGGGCGAAACATTTGCATTGAGTGCAGTTCCACGTTTACTTTGGGTTCAAAAAAACAAGCCTGAACTTTACCAAAAGGCTAAATATATGAACATGATAAACGATTGGATTGTATTCAAATTAACTGGAAAAATCGTTTCAGAACCAAGTAATTCTTCTACTAGCGGATTATTTGACCTAGCTAAACGCGAATGGTTACCAGAAGTGGCGAAGAAATGTGGCTTAAAGGATGATATATTTCCACCTGTCTATGAAAGTGGGGTTCCAGTAGGGAATGTAAGTGCAGAAGCTGCTCGTCAAACAGGCCTTTCAGAATCAACTATCGTAGTTTGCGGTGGTGGAGACTCTCAACTAGGTTGTATTGGGGTTGGGTCCATTAAGCCAAATCAAGCTGCCCTTTTTGGCGGAAGTTTTTGGCAATATGAATTTAATACCGATAAGCCTTATGTGGATGACAAAGGTAGAATTCGAGTGAATTGCCATTCAGTTCCTTCAGTGTGGCAACAAGAAGCAATTGCTTGGAGTTCAGGTCTTGTGATGAGATGGTTTAGGGATGCATTTTTAGACTTAGATGTGGAACTAGCTAAACAATTAGGAACTTCTGTGTATGCGCTCATGGATCAAAAAGCGAAAGAAATTCCAATTGGATGTTATGGAATGCATTCGATTTTTGCGGATGTGATGAACTTTAGAAACTTGAAGCATGCGAGCCCAACTTTCACAAACTTTTCAATTGACCCTTTAAAATTTAATAAAGCAACCTTTTATAAGTCCATTATGGAAAATGCGGGTTTGATTACATTAGGTCACTTGAAAATGGTTGAAGAAATCACTGGAAATAAACCAGATGAAATTTTCTTCGCGGGTGGCTCTGCTTATAGTGAGTTGTGGTCACAAACGATTGCAGATATTTTAGGTATCAGAGTGATTACCCCTAAAGAAAAAGAAGCGACAGCTCTAGGTGCGGCGTTTCTAGCTGGAATTGGTAGTGGCGTATACGATAATTTAGAAGAAACAACCCAATATGTTCAAATTGACAAAGTTTTCGAACCAGATATGGATAATCATCGTAAATATTTAGAGATTTTCAATGATTGGCAAGTGCTTTATAAAGAGGTGCTAAATATTTCAGACAAGGGGTTAACAGATTATATGTGGATTGCTCCAGGGTCTGAATAATGAAGGAGTGATTGTATGTTTGTATTAGATGAAAAAGACAGAGAATACCGCTTTGGCGACAGTGGTCCGAAATATTTAATGAGAGGTCCACGTTCCAATTTTGCAGTAGTAAGATTTAATCCGGGACAAGATTTTCCAGCGCATTATCATGAAATTATGGAAGAAAATTTCTATGTTCTTGAAGGGAAAATTGATATTTATGTTGATGATGTAAAAGTCACTTTGTCTAAAGGAGAGTTTATTCATATTGAACCGAATGAAGTTCATTACGTAAAAAATCCTTATGATGAACCGATTATCATGGTATCGACATTAGCACCTTTCCAAGAAGTCGATAAGATTGAAGCACCTGATTTCCAGCCTGAAGACTAAAATTGTGCCCCCTGATGAGTTTTTCACAGGGGGTATTGTCATCATCATTTTTAATTTATGATTGAAGTGAAAGGAGATTTGTATGACATACCCAGATTATATTTATGAACTCTGCCATGTGACATATGACATGTGGAATAAGGGGTGGGATGAATACAATGGTGGTAATGTAAGTTATCGTCTCACAAAAGAGGAAGTGAGTTCCCTTGAAGCAGATCTTGAGGGAACCTCGTACACTTATTACACTGAAAATAGAAAAGAAGTGGAAGTGCTAGATGTACCAGATCACGTACAAGGAGAGTATCTCTTAATCACCGCTTCAGGAAGTCACTTTAGAACATTGTGTTTACAACCTCATGAGGACACTGGAATTATCCAATTGACTCCAAAAGGCTACCGAGTAGTAGCAGGATTCGTCACAGGAAAACGTCCAACCAGTGAAATCTTCATGCACATACTCGCTCACGCAGCACGTCTAAAAGTGGATCCAAATCACCGAGTTGTGATTCACAATCATGCGACGAATATTGTTATTTACTCATTGTTGGATGAAGTAACGAGTGAGTCATTAACGCTTGATTTATGGTCCGTATTAACAGAATCTATCGTTGTATTCCACGACGGAATCGCTGTGTTGCCTTGGGAAGTCCCAGGAACTCAGTTAATCGGTGACGATACAGCCCGTGAACTAGAAACCCATCGACTTGTAGTGTGGGCAAAACATGGTGTGCTTTCAATCGGAAAAGACTACCAGGACTGCTTTGGTCTCATTGAAACAGCCGATAAAGCAGCACATATTGCCTTAGAACTAAAACGTGTCAGCGGAAAGAGCATCCACGAAAACAATGTTCTTTCTAAGGCAGACTTGAAGAAAGTTCGTGATGTTTTAGGAGTAGAAGGCAAATATTTGAATGATTAAACTATAAATAGTAAAAATGAATAAAAACGAAAACTAGAATTGCCAAAAACTGGTCGCCATTCATTCATTTTGGGTGCAATAAGATTTTTCTTATTGCATCTTTTTTTGAAAAAATAAAAAAATATGTTGGCATCTTAATTTGTGAAAATAGGGGTTATGAACTGTTTTTAGATTCCGATTTGTATCTATTTTATGGTGTTTCTGAAGTGT
>ERZ772874.2020-NODE-2020-length-10227-cov-13.465199_pt1 | contig 10227 bp, 9 predicted proteins | sample MGYA00580586_ERZ772874 | MGnify/ENA primary metagenome ERZ772874 (study PRJEB29015, sample SAMEA2737952) | human oral metagenome | biome: human oral; feature: human-associated habitat; material: dental | place: China | collected 2154 ... | reverse complement strand
ACGCTCAGTTAGAAAGTGGCGGAACTTACAAAGTGAATTCGCAAGACTTGAAAGGTACAGGACGGATGGATCTTCCTTCCTATGCGATGCCAGATAGTAACCTCTATATGATGGAAATTGACGACAGTAGCCTTGCATCTGTCAAAGCTGCTATTCAAGACGTGTTGGAGGGAAAATGAAATGATTGATATTCATTCGCACATTGTCTTTGATGTAGATGATGGCCCCAAGTCAAGAGAGGAAAGCAAGGCTCTCTTGACAGAAGCCTATAGGCAGGGGGTGCGAACCATTGTCTCTACCTCTCATCGTCGCAAGGGCATGTTTGAAACTCCAGAAGAGAAGATAGCAGAAAACTTTCTTCAGGTTCGGGAAATAGCTAAGGAAGTTGCGAGTGACTTGGTCATTGCTTATGGGGCTGAAATTTACTACACACCAGATGTTCTGGATAAGCTGGAAAAAAAGCGAGTTCCAACTCTTAATGATAGTCGTTATGCCTTGATAGAGTTTAGTATGAACACCCCTTATCGCGATATTCATAGTGCCTTGAGTAAAATCTTGATGTTGGGAATTACTCCAGTCATTGCCCACATCGAGCGCTATGATGCTCTTGAAAATAATGAAAAACGCGTTCGAGAGCTGATCGATATGGGCTGTTACACGCAAGTAAATAGTTCACATGTCCTCAAACCCAAACTTTTTGGAGAACGTTATAAATTCATGAAAAAAAGAGCTCAGTATTTTTTAGAGCAGGATTTGGTTCATGTGATTGCAAGTGATATGCATAATCTAGACGGTAGACCTCCTCATATGGCAGAAGCATATGGCCTTATTGCCCAAAAATACGGAGAAGCGAAGGCTCGGGAACTTTTTATAGATAATCCTCGAAAAATTGTAATGGATCAACTAATTTAGGAGAAATGATGAAAGAACAAAATACGATAGAAATCGATGTATTTCAATTACTTAAAACCTTGTGGAAACGCAAGCTAATAATTTTATTAGTGGCACTTGTGACAGGTGCGGGGGCTTTTGCATATAGCACTTTTATTGTTAAGCCAGAATATACGAGCACTACGCGTATTTACGTAGTCAACCGTAATCAAGGAGATAAGCCGGGACTGACAAATCAGGACTTGCAGGCAGGAACTTATCTGGTAAAAGACTACCGCGAGATTATCCTTTCGCAGGATGTATTGGAAAAGGTAGCGACAAATTTGAAATTGGATATGCCAGCAAAAACGTTAGCTAGCAAAGTTCAAGTGACTGTACCAGCCGACACTCGTATCGTCTCAATCTCTGTCAAGGATAAACAACCAGAGGAAGCCAGTCGCATTGCTAATTCTCTACGAGAAGTTGCTGCAGAAAAGATCATCGCTGTAACGCGAGTATCTGATGTAACGACACTTGAAGAAGCGCGACCAGCTACGACTCCCTCTTCTCCAAATGTTCGACGCAATACCTTGTTTGGTTTTCTTGGAGGAGCCGTCGTAACAGTAATTACTGTTCTTTTGATTGAGTTACTCGATACCCGTGTGAAACGTCCTGAAGATGTCGAAGATGTACTGCAAATTCCACTTCTAGGGGTCGTTCCAGATTTGGACAAAATGAAATAGGAGGAAGTTATGCCAACGTTAGAAATCTCACAGGCAAAATTGGATCTTGTAAAAAAGGCAGAGGAATATTATAACGCTTTGTGCACGAACCTACAGTTAAGTGGAGATGATTTGAAAGTATTTTCTATCACTTCTGTGAAACCAGGAGAAGGAAAATCAACGACTTCCACCAATATCGCTTGGGCTTTTGCGCGTGCAGGTTACAAAACGCTGCTGATTGATGGAGATATTCGCAATTCGGTTATGTCAGGTGTCTTTAAAGCAAGGGATAAGATTACAGGTCTGACAGAATTTCTATCAGGAACTACAGACCTGTCACAGGGGCTTTGTGATACCAATGTTGAAAATCTCTTTGTCATTCAGGCTGGTTCTGTGTCACCAAATCCGACAGCTCTTCTTCAAAGTAAGAATTTCAGTACAATGCTTGAAACCTTGCGTAAATATTTTGACTACATCATTGTAGACACTGCTCCTGTCGGTGTTGTGATTGATGCGGCTATCATTACACAAAAATGCGATGCTTCTATTTTAGTGACAGCAGCAGGTGAAACAAATCGACGGGATATTCAAAAAGCGAAGGAACAGTTGGAACACACAGGGAAGCCGTTTTTAGGAGTTGTGTTGAATAAATTCGACACTTCAGTATACAAACACAGTCCTTATGGGAGCTATGGAGATTACGGAAAAAATAAAAAATAGGTTGGGGGATAGAGATGGATGGAAAAGTAGTAAAGCCTTTATTGGCCATAATCCAGAGTTTTCTTGTTATTTTATTGACTTATCTACTTAGTGCTGTGAGAGAAACGGAGATTGTTTCAACAACAGCTATTGCACTTTATATCCTCCATTACCTTGTCTTTTACATCAGTGATTATGGACAGGATTTCTTTAAAAGGGGATATTTGCTTGAACTTGTCCAGACATTGAAATATATCCTATTCTTTGCGCTAGCGATTAGTATTTTTAATTTTTTCTTAGAAGATCGTTTTAGTATTTCCAGACTAGGCATGCTTTACTTCCTCATATTACATGCTCTCTTAGTCTATGTGCTAAACTTATTTATCAAGTGGTATTGGAAGCGGGCTTATCCCAACTTTAAAGGAAGTAAGAAGATTCTCCTACTTACAGCAACATCTCGTATTGAAAAGGTACTGGATAGATTAATAGGTTCAGACGATGTTGTTGGGGAGTTGGTAGCCGTCAGTGTTTTAGACAAACCAGATTTTCAGCATGATTATTTAAAGGTAGTAGCAGAGGGGGAGATAATAAACTTTGCGACTCATGAGGTGGTCGATGAAGTCTTTATCAATCTTCCAAGTGAAAAATACAATATTGGCGAGTTAGTCTCTCAGTTTGAAACGATGGGAATTGATGTAACAGTCAATCTAAATGCTTTTGATCGCAGCTTGGCACGTAACAAGCAGATTCGTGAGATGGCAGGATTAAACGTTGTGACTTTTTCTACAACATTTTATAAGACTAGCCATGTGATTGCTAAGCGGGTTATTGATATTATCGGTTCCTTGGTAGGTTTGATACTATGTGGTCTAGTCAGTATTGTACTGGTCCCTTTGATTCGAAAGGATGGGGGGGCTGCTATTTTTGCTCAGACGCGTATAGGGAAAAATGGTCGCCAGTTCACTTTTTATAAGTTTCGGTCTATGTGTGTAGATGCCGAGGCGAAAAAAAGAGAACTCATGGAACAAAATACCATGCAGGGTGGAATGTTTAAGGTGGACGATGATCCTCGTATCACGAAAATTGGTCGTTTTATAAGGAAGACTAGCTTGGACGAGTTGCCACAATTTTACAATGTTCTAAAGGGAGATATGAGTTTAGTTGGTACACGACCACCAACAGTGGACGAGTATGAGCACTATACCCCAGAACAAAAACGCCGTCTAAGTTTTAAACCTGGCATAACAGGTTTATGGCAGGTCAGCGGACGAAGTGAGATCAAGAATTTCGATGAAGTTGTCAAATTAGATGTAGCCTATATTGATGGTTGGACAATCTGGAAAGATATTGAAATTCTATTGAAGACAGTTAAAGTAGTATTTATGAGAGATGGAGCGAAGTAGGAAATGAAAATATGTTTAGTTGGATCTAGTGGAGGTCACTTGACTCATTTATATCTATTAAAATCTTTTTGGAAAGATAAGGAAAGATTTTGGGTTACTTTTGATAAGGAGGACGCTAGGAGCGTGCTCTCTGAGGAAGTTGTATATCCTTGCTATTATCCAACTAATCGTAATATAAAAAATTTAATAAGAAATTCTTTTCTCGCCTATAAAATTTTAAAAAAAGAGAGACCAGATGTGATTATTTCGTCTGGTGCAGCTGTAGCTGTCCCTTTCTTTTATCTAGGAAAAATATTTGGTGCTAAGACAGTCTATATTGAAGTTTTTGACCGTATTGATGCACCAACCCTAACAGGGAAATTAGTATATCCGGTGACAGATAGGTTCATAGTGCAGTGGGAGGAAATGAAAAAAGTATATCCGAAAGCAATCAATCTCGGAGGGATTTTCTAATGATTTTTGTGACAGTAGGTACTCATGAACAACAATTTGACCGCTTGATAAAAGAAATTGATCGTTTGAAAGAAGAGAATCTAATTCAAGAGGAAGTATTTATTCAAACAGGATATTCTAATTATGTCCCAAAATATTGTAAGTGGGAAAAAATAATATCTTATGAAAAAATGAATCAATTTATTGAGGAAGCTGATACAATCATTACCCATGGCGGTCCAGCTACGTTTATGGCAGTTATTGCTAAAGGGAAAAGTCCGATAATTGTTCCGAGATTAAAAAAATTTGGTGAGCATGTGAACGACCATCAACTTGAATTTGTTGAGAAAGTGTTGAATGTCTATAATTTGACAGTCATCACTAACATAAGTGATCTTAATTCCTATATTTCTAATTTTGATGAGCAACAAAAATCAGATTTGAAGAGCAAAAATAGTCTATTTATGGAGAAATTTATAGATATGATTAATCAGTTAATGGAGATAGGTGACATCAAGTATGACTAAGTACATAAATAGCTGTATCAAGTTGTTATTCATATATTCGTTATTTAGTGAATTGCTATACTCATATTATTCTGTATCTCTATTATTTATGATACCCGATTTATTATTGTTGACATCAACAGTAATTGCTTTTGTGGATTCTTATTCTGCAGGAAAAATAAGAATAAAAAATCCTCACGTTAGTTTAGTACTCTTTTTTATATTACTGATATTTTTATTAATTAGTTTTACTTGGGGTAATCTCAGTATATATGAATTTATTATGAGAGGAAGATATATACTAGGAGCGTTTTTAGTTTATTTTATGACGAATAGCTATCTAGATGATAAAACCTTTTCATCATTGATAAACATTGCTTATGTTGTACAGATATTGAATCTATTATTAGTTTTATATCAAAATACAGTATTACATTTACACCCGGATTTTACTAATGGAATTTTCGGTTTTACCAATTATTCAAATGGAATTCAAGGATTTTATTGCTTAGCCTTAAGTGTTTTAGCTATTGTATATTATCTATATGGTAAATGGGGAGCAATGAAGTCATTAATATTGATTGCTGTTTCATGTATAATTTGTGCATTAGCAGAAATAAAGATTTTTTTTGTTATTTTTCTATGTTCTATTATTTTAATTTTTGCATTTCAAAAGTCGAAAACAGTAAAAAAATCGCGTATAATTAGTACAGCTACAGGAGTATCTCTTCTCTTTTTGATTGCATATAAAATCATTGAGATAGTTTTACCTGATAATTTGTATACTTTTTTTAATGTTACAAAGGCATTATCATATGAGAATAGGACAGAGTTTGCGGGACGAACAAATACTATTTCCTTCTTATGGGACAACTTATTTTATCATGATTATGTTAGTGCTATATTTGGGAAAGGACTAGGTTCATACTCTGTTAATTATATTTATGAACTTGGTAAAATGCTTGCAGATGGTGGTTTTATTTCAGTTATTTTGCTTTATTCATTTTTGTTGTCATTATTCATAAGGGGAACTATTACTGGAGGAAAAAATAAGCAAAGTGAAAGACTGATTGTGTCCATCATAGCTTTTGTGGTGATGATTAGCATTATTGTTTGGAATAGTACGTTCACTAGATCAACTTATCTTGTATTTTTCTTTCTAGCAATAGGTAATGCAGCGTATAAGTCTACTAAATCAATAAGAAGGGATTGAGATGGAAATTCAAATATCAGTGGTGATTCCAGTATACAATGCTGAAAACACGATTAAGAATTGTGTTGAGAGCGCTTTGAAACAAGATTTAGAATCTTTTGAAGTAATTTTAGTAAACGATGGATCGAACGATTCTACATCAGAAATTCTTGAACAGTACAATGTTAATCCCAAAGTGATGATTTTTCATCAAGTGAACATGGGGGTATCTACTGCCAGAAACGTAGGTTTATCTCATGCAAGCGGAGAATACGTATTCTTTTTAGATTCAGATGATGTTTTAGATGATGGCATGTTATATAAAATGTATCAGTTTGCAAAAAAAAATAAAATTGATCTTTTATCTTGTTGGCATAAAGAGCCTAATACAACTCAATACGGTGGTAATGAGAATAGTTCAGCTTCATTTATTGCACGAACAAAAGAGGAGATAGGAAATCATTTTGTGGATATTTTTCCGAGAAGTGTTTGTGCTAAGTTATTTCTTCGTAGAAGAATTGAGGAAAATAACATTGCTTTTTCCACTGAAATGTCACTAGGAGAAGATATGTCATTCGTTTACCAATACTTGATGGTTTCAAGAAGTATTGCAGTAATTGATGGACTGTATTATAATATTCAGAATGTTAATCCACAGTCATTATCTAAGCGGTATGTAAGTAATATTGAAAACTCCCTATTAATTCAGAATCAGTTATGGAATCAATTGTTGGAAGTTTATCCTAAAATAGAGGAGAACTATTATAAGCAACATATGGATTTTAGATTTTACCTTGCTAGTTTATATGTAAATAACTTATTTAAATTCGATTCTCCGTATTCCTCAAAAGAAAAATGGGATAATATTGCACAACAATTAAAAAAATATAGACCATTTTTAGATGAGAAAGTGAGTAAAGAAAAGAAGCCTAAAAATCTGAATGAGATGATTATTTTTTATTTGCTGAAGTCTAAAATTCCCTTATTAATCTATTCTTTTTACTCATTTAAAGAATGGTGGAAGAAAAAGCGATTAAAATTTTAAAGGATGAATCAATTATGGAAGATTTAGTAAGCATTATCGTCCCAGTTTATAATGTAGAAAAATATTTAAAAAAATCAATAGAAAGTATTTTGAATCAAACTTATGACAATATTGAGATTCTACTAGTTGATGATGGAAGTACAGACAATAGTGGAAATATTTGCGATTCGTTTATTAAAATTGATTCTAGAATAAGAGTGTTTCATAAAGAAAACGGTGGTCTATCAGATGCTCGAAACTTTGGAATAGAACATATAAAAGGTCAATATGTATCGTTTATTGATAGCGATGATTATATATCTAAGGATTATGTATGGAAGTTGTATCATTCTCTAAAAAACAATGATTCAGAGGTGTCTATATGTTCTTTTTCATTGGTTGATGAAATGGGTGAGAAGATAAAAGATGAGATACTAGATAATGATAGAATGTGTTTATCTGGTCAGCAAATATTAGAGAAAGTGTTAACGGCAAATGGTTATCGCTATGTTGTTGCTTGGAATAAGCTTTATAGGTCAACTTTATTTGAAAAATTAAAATTTAAAAAAGGAATGTTGTATGAGGATGAATTTCTTAACTATCCTCTATTTTGGGACTGTAAGAGGGTATCAATTGTAGAGGAGCCATTATATTTATACGTTCAACGAAAAGGAAGCATTGTACAAAGTAATATGACTTTAGAAAAAATAAAGATGAAGGATAAAATGCATACATTGCGTATTGAATTTTATGCGGAAAAAAATAATTCCTTTTTATACCAACGATCGTGTCAACAGTATTGTAACTGGATTGTCACAACAACCTCTAGTCATTACGATGTTTTGAATGTTGCTTTTTTTAAATACTTGCAACAACAGTTTAGAAAATTTGTTAAATATACACAGAACGACGATAAGAAGTTAATTGTACAGAATATTTTAGGATATATAAATATTCGTTTAGCAGCTTATGTAAAATCAAAAGTAATGTAGAGTGTAAGGAGAAATAATGCTGGAAAAAATTTTAGATTCCATAAAAAATCATTCTTTTTATAGTAAATTGAAGAATAAAATCCATAGAATTATTCCACTATATATTATAAATAATCAAAATATAGCTTTTCAACAAGACACAGATACAGCATACAGAAAACTAAAACGACAATTTAGCTATATTTCGTTGACTGAAAATGAGCTTAAATCTCAAATGGAGTTTTCAAATAAAGTTTGGATTTGTTGGTTTCAGGGAGAAGAGCATGCTCCAGAGTTAATTCAAACATGTATTCAATCAATGAGGACTCAACTTAAAGGAAGAGAAATCATTGTATTGACAGAAGAAAATATAAGTGATTATACGGAGATTCCAGACTATATTATTGAGAAATACAAGAAAGGGTGGATTTCTCGTGCGCACTATTCTGATGTTCTTCGGGTAGAACTTCTATGTCGTCATGGTGGATTATGGGTGGATGCAACTGTGTTGAATACTGGAGGAGATTTTTCCAATCTTGATTTACCTCTTTTTGTATATAAATCGTTAGATTTATCTCGGAAAGATTCCCAAGCTATCGTTGCATCGAATTGGCTAATTTCGGCATTTAGTAACCATCCTATATTATTGCATACAAGAAAACTTCTCTGGGAGTATTGGAGGAGAAAAAATAGTGTATGTAATTATTTTGTGTTTCATATTTTCTTTACAATGGCTACTGAATGTTATCCAGCAGAATGGGCTGCTGTCCCTACTTTTAATAATCATTCTCCTCACACACTTCACTTTGAGTTAAATAATCAATTTTCGGAAAAACGATGGGAACAATTAAAAAATATATCAGTGTTTCATAAATTAAACCATCATATTGATTATTCTAATGGTGTAAATACTTTTTATAAATTTATAGTGTCTTCGAAAGCTGAAAAAAATGAGTAATAAGATCAGTAAAAATTTAGCTTATAATATGGGATATCAGTTGATTGGTATTGCTGTTCCTTTAATAACTTCTCCCTATTTATCACGAGTATTAGGTGCTGAAAATCTAGGTATTCATTCTTTTACGATGTCAGTTGCACTTTACTTTATGATGTTCATGCTCCTGGGAATTGCAAATTACGGAAATAGAACAATTGCGACTGTTAAACGAGAAGGACAAGATACTCTATCAAAAACATTTTGGAGTATCTATTCTATCCAGTTAATAATGTCTATTTTGGTAACTATAGCTTATATTGCTTATCTATATTTTGGGGCAGTATATTACAAGTTCATTGCAATATTACAACTCTTTTTATTATTGTCAAATGCTGTTGACATTACTTGGTTTTTCTATGGATTAGAAAATTTTAAACAAATCGTTTTTAGGAATACGTTAGTTAAACTTTTAGGATTATTTTTAATTTTTTTATGTGTGCGTCGAAGCACAGATTTATGGAAATACACATTTATAAATGGATCGGTAACTTTAGTTGGTCAACTTTTACTATGGGGGCAATTAAAAGGAATATTAACTTGGAAAAAAATTCAATTAAAGGAATTACTACCTCATATCAAGCCAATTTTAATTCTTTTTATTCCTGTACTAGCCATTAGTATTTTTACTAATATGGATAAATATATGCTTGGTTTAATGGTTGATGTAAAGCAGGTTGGATTTTATGACAATGCAGGTAGAATTATTGAAATTCCTAAAGCTTTGATTGCGGCCTTAGGGGCCGTTATGTTGCCAAGAACTTCCTATTTATTAGCGGAAGGACAAGAAGAAAAGAGTAAATACTACATAGAGGTCACAATTTTATACGTGATGATTATTTCTAGTGTATTGATGTTTGGGCTAATATCGGTATCTGATATTTTTTCCATTATATTTTGGGGAGAAGAATTTCTTGAATCGGGTAGATTGATTGCAGCTATGTCTCCAGCTTTTGTTTTTTCCGTTTTAGGAAATATTATTAGAACTCAGTATTTGATTCCCAGAGCTAAGGATAAAGATTATGTAGTATCTCTAATTGCGGGAGCCGTTGTTAATCTAGTGCTAAACTGTTTTTTTATAGAGCCTTTTGGTGCTATGGGAGCTACAGTTAGTACAGTATTGGCAGAATTTGTATTGTCTGGAATGCAGTTTTGGTCAGTGAGAAGAGACTTAAATTTAAAAAAATATTTGAAAAATGGTTTGATATTCTACCTATTTGGTCTGATTATGTATCTGGTTATTATAGTAGTTAAAACTCATTTGCCATATAATATAGTGAGCCTTATTTTACTAATAGTTTTGGGTGGGATGGTATATGCTATTTTTTGTTGCTGCTATATTTTAATGTCAAGAAACTTACATTTCAAGTTATTGAGGGAAAAGATTAGACGAAAGAGTGGATATGAAAAGATA
>ERZ772874.2017-NODE-2017-length-10243-cov-3.387711_pt1 | contig 10243 bp, 10 predicted proteins | sample MGYA00580586_ERZ772874 | MGnify/ENA primary metagenome ERZ772874 (study PRJEB29015, sample SAMEA2737952) | human oral metagenome | biome: human oral; feature: human-associated habitat; material: dental | place: China | collected 2154 ... | reverse complement strand
CCAAAATCCACTTCCTTACCGGCAAAATCAGGAACAACACCCAGCGGATGAACACCATCATCAGCGACATCCTGAACCTCTTTTCTGACAAACCGCGCAATACCCAGCTCATCCGCTTAAACCCCTTCCTGCAACGCATCATCCAGGAAGCGCAGACCAACGACGAAACCGGCGCGACCACCATCCTTGCCGACATTGCCGCGACGCAGGATTACGCCGTCTTCTTCGACATCGGCCACCTCGAACAAATCCTGCACAACCTCATGCTGAATGCGGCCAAACACGCGCGGCGGGACAACGTGGAAATCACCGTGCGCACCCGCTTGGGCGACGTTGGCCGCTTCCTCTACATCGACATTCAGGACAACGGCTGCGGCGTCGCCGCCGAAGATGAAGAACGCATCTTCGAGCCTTTTTTCAGCAAACGGCACGGCACCGGCCTTGGCCTCTACCTCGTGCGCGAAATGTGCGTGGCAAACCAGGCACAAATCGTTTACGTGCGCCGGGAAAGCGGCGCCTGCTTCCGCCTGACCATGGAACGCTACCTCGCGAGCGACAACAACGAGGATGATTACACCTGAACACCGCCAAGCGGGACAACCGCGCGGCCGAACCCCAAACTACCCAGACAACCAACCGGAAACCACAACCATGACCAAAGCCCTCATCATCGACGACGAACGCGACATCTGCGAACTCATAGAAATGAGCCTCATGGGACAGGACATCACCTGCACCAGCGCCTACAGCGTCAAAGCCGCCATCAAGGCCCTGAAAGAAGAGCAGTTCAACTTTGTCATCTCCGACATCAAGCTCCCCGACGGTGACGGCCTTGACCTCCTTGCCCACATCCAGAAACACTACCCCGGCCTGCCCGTATGCATGATTACCGCACACGGCAACATGGACACCGCCATCCGCGCCCTCAAACTCGGCGCTTTCGACTTCATCAACAAACCCTTCGACCTCAAACAACTGCGCAGCGTCTGCAAAGCCGCGCTCAAAGAAAACCCCGGCCCGGACGGCAGTGCAGGTAACACCAAACCGACCGCCACTGCCGGCGGCGGCCGCTCCACCAACAAAGTCGAACTCATCGGTGATGCCGACATCATGCAGCGCGTACGCGACATGATCGCCCGCGTCGCCCGTTCCCAGGCCCCCGTCTTTATCCACGGCGAATCCGGCACCGGGAAAGAAGTTGCCGCCCGCTCCATCCACCACCAGAGCAACCGTGGCGAAGGTGCCTTCATCGCCGTCAACTGCGGCGCCATCCCGGAAAACCTCGTCGAAAGCGAATTCTTCGGCTACAAAAAAGGTGCCTTCACCGGTGCCAACCAGGATCAGGACGGCCTCTTCGTTGCCGCCAACGGCGGAACCCTCTTCCTCGACGAAGTCGCCGACCTGCCGCTCTCCATGCAAGTCAAACTCCTGCGCGCCATCCAGGAACGCGCCGTGCGCCCCATCGGCGGCGACCGCGAAGAAGCCGTGGACGTGCGCATCATCTCCGCCACCCACCACGACCTTGCCAAGCGCGTCAGCGAAGGCAAATTCCGCGAAGACCTTTACTACCGCTTAAACGTCATCGAACTCACCATGCCGCCCCTGCGCGAACGCGACGGCGACATCGCCATCCTCTCGCGCCATTTGCTTGCCAAACTTGCGCGCGACTCCGGCTACCCCCAAGCCCAGCTTACCCCCAAAGCCCTGCGCAAACTGGAGAACTACGACTTCCCCGGCAACGTGCGCGAACTCGAAAACATCCTTGAACGCGCGCTCACCTTCGTCGAAGGCAACATGATCGAAGCCGAAGACATCCACGTGAACGAAAACCGCCTGCCCACGCACAACGAACCCGTCGCCGCGCCGCAACCCGTCCACGCCTACCAACCGCCGCCGCAGCCCTACCCCTACCCGCCGCAACAGCCTGCCTACGCGCCGCCATCCCACTACCCCCACCAACACAGCCGCGACGAAGGCAGCGCACCCTACCCGCAAGAAGCGGCCACTTACTCCCCGCCACCACGCAGCGCCGCCCAACTGCCGGACGACCTCGAAGACTACATGCAGACCATGGAAAAAAACCTGCTGCTTAAAGCCCTCGAAGACTGCAACTACAACAAGACCAAAGCCGCCGAAAAACTCGGCATCAGCTTCCGCGCCATGCGCTACAAACTCAAAAAACTCGGCATCGACTGACCACGATGGTGGGCTTTGCCCACCATCGCTTGCATCCCTACCGCCCATGCACCCCGCCAAAGTCCGCCGCGACCACCTGCACCAACTCACCGACCTGCCCAACATCGGCCCGGCCAGTGCCGCAGACCTGCGCCGCCTGGGCATCCACCACCCCAAAGATCTCATCGGCAAAAACGCCGATACCCTCTACCACACCCTCTGCGCCCTCGACGGCATCCGCCATGACCCCTGCGTCCATGACATCCTGCAATCCGTCGTCGATTACATGCACGGCGGCAAAGCCTTAGCGTGGTGGACATACAGCGCCAAGCGCAAACAAAAAGAACCCGGAAACACCTCATGACCCTCGCCCACGAACCCCGTCTGCAACCCGAACTCTACTTCCTCGAAGGCTACTACACCGCGCCACCGCCTATTGACCCCGCCGCCTGGCAAACCCGCCTTGCCGCCTACCTCGGCCACGTCGAAGCCATCGGCGATGGCGCCCCCCCAGTGTTCGCCCTGCACGACTACCGCTGCGACGTCGACCGACCGGGAGCGCCTACCATGATCACCCTGCTTGCCGCTCCGGCTGAAGCACCTGATGCCGATGACCTGCAACAAAGCTGGGGTTGGATGGAGGCTGCCGACATCGTCCCGCGATGCCCATACATCCTCATCATCAACGAATTCCTCGGCCGCCTGCTTGACCCCAACCAGCGCCTGCACATCATCCGCAGCATCAGCCGTGTCCTCATCGAACTCACCGCGCCGCAAGCCGTGCGCCCGCTCGCCACCAACCGCTACTACCACCCGCAAAGCTGGCTGGATGCAGGTGACGAACAGCCTTACTACGGCCTCATCAACGTCCGTTACTACACCATCAGCAACCATCCCGGTGACAGCATCATGGACACACGCGGCCTCAGCGTCTTTGGCGTCCCCGATCTGCAATGCCACTACCGCGACCTCGAACCCGATGCCGTCGCCCAACAGCTCTACAACACCGCCATCTACCTCCTCGAACACGGTGACATCATTGCCGACGGCCACACCCTCACCGGCAGCAACGGTGAATCCTGGCGCTGCCGCCACGAAGACAGCCTGCTCGAACCCAGCCGCCTCGTCCTCGACATCTGCCCCAATGCCCCATACGCCGCTGGAAACCGCGACGACTAACCCGTTTCAGACCATGCAAACCGAATACCACGCCGACCTTGCCCCGCGCCACACCCTCGCCTGCCCCGCCACCGCGCGCGAACTCATCCACATCGACCACCCCGACGAATGGCGCATTACTGCCCCCGGCGACCGTATCCTCGGCGGCGGCAGCAACATCATCTTCCGCACGGAAGTACGCGAACGCCTGCTCTGCCCGCGTTACACCGGGCGGCAAATCACCGGCGAAGACCCAGAACATCTCTACCTGCGCGTAGCCGCCGGCGAACGCTGGGACGACCTCGTCGCCTGGACAGTAGCGCAAAACTGGTACGGCATCGAAAACCTTGCCGCCATTCCCGGCAGCGTCGGCGCCGCACCCGTGCAGAACATCGGTGCCTATGGCCGCGAAATCGCCGATGCCGTCCACATCATCCACGCCTACAACCGCGACACCGGGCAAAGCGAAGACATCCCCGCCGCTGCCTGCGGCTTCGCCTACCGGCAAAGCCACTACAAACAACACTGGCGCAGCCGCTACATCATCAGCGCCATCACCCTGCGCCTTGCCAAACGCGGGCAGCCTGACACCGCCTATCCCGGCCTGCGCGAACAGGCAGCGGCCATCCACAACGCCCAGGACGCCTACACCGCCATCCGCCGCCTGCGCGCCACCCGCCTGCCCGACCCCAAAACAGAGCCCAACGCGGGCAGCTTCTTCCACAACCCCATTACCGACCGCGCCACCTTCAGCGCCCTGCAACAGCGCTACCCCGACATCCCACACTACCCAACGGCGGATGGTCACGTGAAAATCCCCGCTGCCTGGTGCATCGAACAAAGCGGCTACAAAGGCCTGCGCGACGGCAAAGTCGGCATCAGCGACAAACACGCCCTCGTCCTCACCAACCACGGCGGTACCGCAGCAGAAATCCTCGCCTTCGCCGCCCGCATCCAAGCGGACGTTCACGTCCGCTATGGCCTGAGCCTCGCTATTGAGCCGGATATCATCGGCGAAGACTGAACAGAATGCCGCCCATAAAAAACCCCGCCTGAGCGGGGTTTTTTATCGGTGTTTAATGAGCGTCGCGGCGCAAATCCACTTCAGTGAGCGGGATCTTGCGCGTTTTGTAGCGCAGCTTGTGATAGAAGTAGAAGGTGAAGAAAACGGGCAACCCCATGTAGGTAATCAGCAGACGCTGCCAGTCCAGATGGGCGTTCAGCACCAGCTCGGTGTCCTGGCCGATGATGACGAGGATACACAGGCCGAGCGCGAGCAGCGGGCCGAAGGGGAACCATTTGGCGCGGTAGGTGAGGGCTTCGAGCGGTTTGCCTTGCGCGATGTAGGCGCGGCGGAAGCGGTAGTGGCTGATGGCGATGCCGAGCCAGGCGATGAAGCCGGTCAGTCCCGAAGCGGCGAGGATGTATTCGTACATATGCTTGCCGACGCGGTCATCCAGTTGCAGCAGGAAGATGGCGAGGATGACGAGGGCGGTGGCGAAGACGGCGTTGTGCGGCACGCCACTGCGACGGCCAGTGCGGGCGAAAAGCGGCCAGGCGAGGCCGTCTTTGCCCATGGCGTAGAGCATCCGCGTCGAGGCGTACATGCCGGAGTTGCCCGCCGAGAGGATGGAGCTGAGGATAACGGCGTTCATGAGCGCGGCAGCAAAGGCCAGTCCTGCCCGCTCGAAGACGAGGGTGAAGGGCGATTTGGCGATTTCGTCCACATCCGCGCCGAGCAGTTGCGGGCTGGTGTAGGGGATGAGCAGGCCGATGACGAGGATGGCGAGAATGTAGAAGATGAGGATGCGCCAGAAGATTTGTTTGACCGCGCGCGGGATGCTTTGTTCCGGGTTTTCCGATTCACCGGCGGTGATGCCGATGAGCTCCGTGCCCTGGAAGGAGAAGCCGGCGATGAGGAAGACACCGAGAATGGCGAGGAATTTGTTGCCGATGCCGTCGCCGAGGAAAGGGGCATCGCCGACGGTAAAGTTGGTGAAGCCGACGTATGCACCGCCAAGGATGCCGAAGATGGTCAGGGTACCGATGGCAAGGAAGACGATGACGGTGAGGACTTTGATAAGGGCGAACCAGTATTCCGTCTCGCCATAGGCTTTCACCGAAAAGAGGTTGAGCGCGGTGATGAGGGCAAAGAAGACGATGCTCCAGCCCCAGGCGGGCAGGAAGCGTAGCGGCTCCCAGTAGGTGACGACGATGGCGGCGATGGCAATGTCGACCGCCACGGTGATGACCCAGTTGAACCAGTAGTTCCAGCCAAGGGCGAAACCGAGCGAGGGATCGACGAAGCGGGAGGCGTAGGTTGCAAACGAGCCGGAGGTGGGCAGGTAGGTCGCCATTTCGCCGAGCGAGGTCATGAGGAAATAGACCATCAGGCCGATGGCAGCGTAGGCGAGCAGCGCGCCACCGGGGCCGGCATCATGAATGGCGCTGCCGCTGGCCATGAAAAGGCCGGTACCGATGCAGCCACCGATGGCAATCATCGAGATATGGCGGGTTTTGAGGTGACGTTTCACCTCGGTGTTGGGGGCATTTTCTGTCATGGGTTTACAAGTTAGTCATGTTGAAGGCGTGCATGATAGCGGATTGGAGGCGAATGACGGCGATTATTCATAGCCGCAGAATCGGGCAAAAGGCGGCCACAGCAACAGCACTAGCAGACCGTAGCCCGACAGTGCAAAGGCAAATAGCCAGCACGCCAGCGTGTTATTGACCCCGTCCGCCGGGTGACGCGCGCGGTGCATCGCGAAACACTGCGACAACACCAGGAGTGTCAGGACCACAATGATCGGGGATATGGACTGAAACGACGGCACAACTGCGAGCAGCGGCATTAGGGTGAGGTTGAGAATGGCGGTGATTGCGGCCAGGTGGCGCAGCAGCGCCCCGCACGCGCAATCCAGGGCAAATAATTGAGCGAACGCCCATACACACAGGAAATAAAGCGAGGGGTCATCCATAAAGTTTTCTCCGGCAGTTGGTAGATGGCATAAGTACGGTTGTCTGTCAGCAGCAATGTAGAATAAATTTTTCAAAAAACTGGATTTCCGCCATGCCCCAAATCATCCTCATCGTTGCCCAAAGCGATAACCGCGCTATTGGCCGAGATAACCGCATGCCGTGGCATCTGCCCCGCGACCTGCGCCACTTCAAACAACATACCCTGGGTAGCCCGGTTGTGATGGGCCGCAAAACCTATGACAGCATCGGGCGGGCCCTGCCCGGGCGGCAAAACCTCGTCATCAGCCGCAATTCGGCGCTGAACCTGCCTGATGCCGAAGTCTGTCCCAACCTTGCCGCCGCCCTCATGCGGGCAAGGGGCGAAAGCGTATATATCATCGGTGGCAGCGAGCTTTACCACGATGCCCTGCCATTGGCTAATGCCCTGCTTGTTACCCATGTACACACCACTATCGCCGATGCTGACCGCTACTTTCCGCCCATTGATCCGGACATTTGGCAAGCCACCGGACGGGAATATCATCCGGCTGACGCCGAGAATCCGTATGACATGACCTTCGTGCGCTACGAAAAAACGGGCAAGTAGTAAGATAGCCGCCCTTTTCCACGGATACCCCACCATGCACATCCCCGCTCAAACCTACCCGCTCACCCGCAAACGCCGCAACCGCAAGGACGATTTCAGCCGCCGCCTCACCCGCGAACACACCCTGACCGTTGACGACCTCATCCAGCCCCTCTTCATCTGCGAAGGCGAGCAGAAGCGGGAAGCCATTCCGTCCATGCCCGGCATTGCCCGCCTTTCCATCGACCTCCTCCTGGAAGAATGCCGCGAACTGGTCGCCCTCGGCGTCCCCGCCATTGCCCCTTTCCCCGTCATCGGCCAGGAACACAAGAGCGCCGATGCCGCCGCCGCTTACGACCCGGACGGCCTCATTCCCCGTGCCGTGCGTGCCGTGAAAGCAGCCTTTCCGGAACTCGGCATCATGACGGACGTCGCGCTTGACCCCTACACCATTCACGGACAGGACGGCATCACCGACGCCGACGGCTACATCCTGAACGACATCACCGTCGCCACCCTCATCAAACAGGCGCTCTGCCACGCGGACGCAGGCGTGGATATCGTCGCCCCGTCCGACATGATGGATGGCCGCATCGGTGCCATCCGCCAGGCGCTCGAACAGCACGGCCACGACAACGTGCGCATCATGGCCTATTCCGCCAAATACGCCAGCGCCTACTACGGTCCCTTCCGCGATGCTGTCGGCTCGGCGGCCAACCTCGGCAAAGCAGACAAACGCACCTACCAGATGGATCCCGCGAACAGCGACGAAGCCCTGCACGAAATCGCCCTCGACATCAGCGAAGGCGCAGATTACGTCATGGTCAAACCCGGCATGCCCTACCTCGACATCGTCCGTCGCGCCAAAGACCAGTTTGCCTTCCCGCTTGCCGTGTACCAGGTCAGCGGCGAATACGCCATGCTCAACGCTGCCTTCGCCAACGGCTGGCTCACGCGCGAAGCCATCATCATGGAAACCCTGCTCGGCTTCAAACGCGCCGGCGCCGATATCATCATCACCTACTTCGCCAAAGAAGCGGCGCAACTACTCAAACACCGCCCATGACGACCTACCGCTGCGCCGTCATCGGCAACCCCATCGCCCATTCCCGCTCGCCGGACATCCACGCCGCCTTCGCGCAGGTGCGCGGCATCAACCTGCGTTACGACCGCATTCTCGCCGAAGCAGAAAACTTCGCCGCCATCGTTGCCCAATTCTTCGCCGACGGCGGACGCGGCCTCAACATCACCCTGCCCTACAAAGAAACCGCCTACCGCCTCTGCGCACAAACCAGCGCCGATGCGCGTCTCGCCGAAGCCGTCAACACCCTGTGGCAAGAAAACGGCAAACTCTGCGGCGACAACACCGACGGCCGTGGCCTGCGCCACGCCCTCGAACACGAGCACGCCTACCCGCTCGCCGGCAAACACATCCTCATCCTCGGCGCAGGTGGCGCAGCGCGTGGCGTCATCGCCCCCCTCTGCGCCGCCCGCCCGGCCAGCCTGCACATCGCCAACCGCACCGCCGCCAAAGCTGCTGCTATCATCGCCGCGCAACAGCCGCACACCACCGTGCCGCTCACGGCAAGCAGCCTCGAAGACCTCGCTGCCGCTCCCGCTTACGACCTCATCATCAACGCCACCTCGGCGGCGTTCAGCCAAGAACCCCTCTCCCGCTCGCGGGAGAGGGGCAGGGGTGAGGGCATCTCGCGCAGCGAGATTACAGACAACAATAAAAATATGGGCAATAACGTCTCTTTCACCCTGCCGGACAACATCGCACACCCGCAGACCCGCGCCTACGACATGACCTACGGCCGCGACACCCCCTTCCTTGACTGGGCGCGCAAACGCCACCTCACCGCCCACGACGGCAGCACCATGCTGCAAGCACAAGCCTGGCTCTCCTTCCAACAATGGTTCCCCACATGAATACCGACCTCATCAAAAACTACCACGACCCCGAACTCGATCTCGCCCCCTTCGCCGCTGCCGGGGCCATCCAGACGAACGACGACGGCAGCCTCACCCTCGCCCCCGGCTTTCCCGCGCAGCAAGAAGAACCCCGCTGGCGCGACACACTGGCAGCACTCGGCATCGACACTGCCCGTATCCGCTTCGACCACCACGTACGCGCCCACGCAAGCGGCATCAAAGCCCACCCGCAAATCAAAAACATCATCGCTGTCGCCTCCGGCAAAGGCGGCGTCGGCAAATCCACCCTCTCCGTCAACCTTGCTATCGCCCTGCACCAACTCGGTGCGCGCACCGGCCTGCTGGATGCCGACATCTACGGCCCCAGCCAGGCACGAATGCTCGGTGGCGCGACCCGCCCGACCAGTGAAGACGGCAAAACCATGCAGCCCGTCAACCGCCACGGCATCCAGACCCTCTCCATCGGCGACCTCGTGGACGAAGACACCGCCATGATCTGGCGCGGCCCGATGATCAACCAGACCCTGCTGCAACTCTACCGCGAAACCCGCTGGCACAACCTCGACTACCTCATCATCGACCTGCCGCCCGGCACCGGCGACACCCAGCTCACCCTCGCCCAGCAAATCCCGGTCGCGGGCGCCGTCATCATCACCACCCCGCAGGACATCGCCCTGCTCGACGCCAAAAAAGCCAAAACCATGTTCGACAAAGTCAACATCCCCATCCTTGGCCTCGTCGAAAACATGAGCGTGTACATCTGCCCGAACTGCGGCCATGAAGCGCACATCTTCGGCAAAGACGGCGGCAAACTGCTCGCCGTCAGCCACCACATGCCCTACCTCGGCGACGTGCCGCTCGACATCCGCATCCGCGAAGAAACCGATAACGGCAACCCGACCACCGCCGCCGAACCGGACAGCGACATCGCCCACCGCTACCGCCGCATCGCCCTGCGCACCATGGCACAACTCGCCGCAAGAGAAAGCGCCGCGCAGGCCTTCCCCAACATCGTCGTCGAAAAATAAACGGGACAACGCCCTTCACGCCCGGTAGGCCTCGGCTCACCGGGCGGGAGCTAATCCGCCGTTACACGTCCGTCCTTATCCCGCTTTGCGGCTTGCCACGAGCCTAATATTCATCCCGCTTGTCGGAGTCAGCAATTCTCCCGCTTGACGCATCTCAAACTGAAAAGCCCCTCCCCTGCCTTTGGCAGGAGAGGCTGGATGCGTGGTCATCCGCAGGGCGAAACAAAAATGGCGCGAACCCGCTTGGCGGACTTTAGCCCACTATCCGCATGAAGAATCCCCCATAACAGCAAATAACCGTCCAAGCGCTGTTGGACAACCGTCCAATGCCGCACTATACTCTTGGACAACTGTCCAAACGACCTGATCATGACCGCCATCACCATTGACCACCTCACCCACC
>ERZ772874.2009-NODE-2009-length-10279-cov-3.935642_pt1 | contig 10279 bp, 7 predicted proteins | sample MGYA00580586_ERZ772874 | MGnify/ENA primary metagenome ERZ772874 (study PRJEB29015, sample SAMEA2737952) | human oral metagenome | biome: human oral; feature: human-associated habitat; material: dental | place: China | collected 2154 ... | reverse complement strand
GGAGGCCTGGCATCCCTGCTGGCCATGGCCCTGACCTGGGTGGGGATCGCAGCCGTGGTGTACCTAAGCCATGGCAAAAACCTGCCGGGGGCACGGGGCCCCCGGAACCAGGCCTAGAGTTCCCGCTCCGGGGCGTGGGCCGTCTGGATCAGCACCTTGACCGAACGCGTCACCCAAGTGCCCCGGCCGACCGGCAACGGAGAGGGTTTCACATCGCCGAACAGCGGGCCCTCGTCCTTGTTGCCGCTCATGATCAGCGCCGGATTGACCTGATCCTTCATGCGGCCGAACAGTGGGTCGCCATACAGCGCGCGGCCCACACCACCGGCAGACCGGGCCACCACGAAATGCAGGCCGATATCCTGAGCCTGGCTGATCAGGTCGGCGAAATACTTCACCGGGTTGCTCAACGAGGTCGCGACCAGATCGTAGTCGTCGATCACCACGAACATCTCGGCGCCACTCCACCAGGACCGGTCCCGCAGCTGCTGCTGGGTGACATTCGGGCCGGGCAGCCTGGCCCGAATGGCCTCGGCGGCCTGCTTGAACAGGTCTTCAGCCGCCTGCGAACTGGCCGCATAGCCGAGCAGATGCTCGGTCTCGATCTCGCCCAGCAGAGACCGCCGGTAGTCGGCGATGATGATCTTCGCCTCGCGTGGGGTGTACCGGGTGACGATACCCTGCAGCATGGTCCGCAGGATATTCGACTTACCCGATTCCGGGCCGCCGATGAACGCCACATGTGGCTCGGCCATCGGATCGAACACCACCGGCGCCAGTTCCAACTCGTCGATAGCGAACGGGATGCCACGATTGACCCCGTCGTAGCCGATCGCGGGCAATGCCGAGGTGGGCAGGTCGGCGGGCAGCATGCGCACCTCGGCGGCCTTGGGCCCCTGCCAACCGGCGCGGGCGGCATCGATGAAGGCCCGCTGCCCGCTGGTGACCGACTCGGCGTTCTCGACCCCGTCGATCCGGGGCAGGCCGACCAGCATGTGCAGGCCCTCCGCGGTGATGCCGCGGCCCGGGCGTCCCTGGGGGACGAGCGTCTGCGCCTTGCGGTTAACCTCGGATTCGAAGGCGTCACCGAGCTTCAGCTCGATCTTGCTCTGCAAGGAGTCGCGCAGGCTAGCTCGGATATCGGCCCATTTGTTGGTGGCCACCCACACGTGGATGCCGAAACCCAAACCCGTGGTGCCCAGGGTGGTGATGGTCGGATCGAGATCCTCGAACTCCGTCTTCAACGTCGTCCAGCCGTCGACGATGAGGAACACATCGGTGGCGAACCGATCCGGGGCGATGGCGCCTTCGTGGCGACCACGCCGGTAGCTGGCCATCGAGTCGATGCCCAGCTCGGCGAACATTATTTCGCGGCTGGTGCGCAAGGAGTTGACCTCTGCGATGGTGCGGCGCACCCGGTCCACGTCCAGCCGGCCACAGACCGAACCGACATGCGGCAGGTCGCGCATCGAGGTCAGACCGCCACCGCCGAAGTCCAGCACATAGAACCCGACCTCGGCCGGGGAATGGGTCAGCGCCAGCCCGGCTATGGCGGCACGTAGCGCCATCGACTTGCCGGACTGCGGGCCGCCGACCACGGCCAGGTGACCGCCGGAACCCGAGAAGTCCATCCACATCGGGTCGCGCCGCTGCTGTCTGGGCCGGTCGACGAGGGCCACCGGGGCAGCCAGCCGGGAGCACAGGTTCGCGTCCAATACCTGGAGCCCGCGACCGGGAACCTCGCCGATCTGACCGAGCAGCCCATCCATGGTCGGCGGATCGTCCAGCGGGGGCAGCCAGACCTGGTGGGCCGGCCAGCCATGGCCACGCAGCCGTCCGACGACCAGGCTGAGCAGCGTCTCCTCCTCTTCCTCCTCCTCGGCAGCCGGCTTTGGCTTGGTATCCGCCTTCTTGGTCTCGGCCTCCGGTTCCGGCTCCGGCTCGGGCTCCGGTTCCGGTTCCGGCGGTGGTTCGACGATCGGCACATGGTCGCTGCGGAACTCCAGCACCGGCGGCGTCCAGCTGCGTTCCGGGATGGCCAGGGCCAGCCCGGCGCTCGCCGTGGCGACCGGCGCGGTGGGCGACCCATGCCAGGGACCGGACACATAGGCCGCCTTGAACCGCACCAGATCCTTGGTGCCCTCCTTCAGGTAGCCATTACCGGGTGGGGTGGGCAGTTCATAGGCGTCCGGGACACCGATGACGGTCCGGGATTCGGCCGGCGAGAAGGTGCGCAACGCGATCCGGTAGCTCAAGAAGGTGTCCAGGCCGCGCAGCTTGCCCTCTTCGAGCCGCTGCGAGGCGAGCAGCAGATGGACGGCGATCGAGCGGCCAACCCGGCCGATCTGCAAGAACAGGTCGATGAACTCCGGGCGCGCGGTCAACAGCTCGGAGAACTCATCGACGATGAAGAACAGGCTGGGCATCGGTTCGAGATCGGCGCCGGCCTGGCGGGCGTTCTCGTAGTCCTCGCGGTTCTTGAAGTTGCCGGCCGCCCGCAGCACCTCCATGCGGCGGTCCAGTTCACCGCCGATAGCGTCCTGCATGCGGTCCACGAGAATCAACTCGCCTTCCAGGTTCGTGATCGTCGCCGACACATGGGGCAGGGCATCGAGCCCCAGGAAGGTCGCGCCGCCCTTGAAGTCGACCAGGATGAAGTTGAGCTGTTCGGGGTTGTGCACCATGGCCATGCCCAGCACCAAGGTGCGCAGGAACTCGGACTTGCCAGAGCCCGTCGCGCCGATGCAGATGCCGTGCGGGCCCATCCCGCCCTGGGCGGATTCCTTGATATCCAGCTCAACCGCCTGCCCTTGTTCCCCGGTGCCGAAGGGAATCCGCAGGTGCTGATGCAGCGGGCGTGGCTTCCACGACTGGCGTACGTCGAGAGTCAGCGGATCGCCGACCCCGAGCATCGCCGGATAGTCCTTCGGGGGTTCGAAGACGACCTCCGGCTCGTCTTCCTCCGGCCCCGCGGACGCGGCCGGCAGCCGATAGGCCGACATGGATCTGGCCAGCATCTCCGCATAGACCATGGCGATCTGGTCCACCTTGCCGAGCGGGGTGCGGGCCTGGGTTCCCTTGGCCGTGCGTCGGTGCAGGAAGAGGTCTTCGTTCTCGGTGATCTCCAGCATCGCGACACCCGCCTCGATCCGGCGGGGCACCGAGGCCTCGGCGGTGACGAACAGCCCGGTGGCCTTGGTCGATGGGGTGCTGAAAACCGAGGGTTTCACATCGGCCACGCCATCCACGACCACCAGGTTGATCCGGGGGCTGGCGCCGGCAGCGTTCTGCGCCCGGGCGCCGATTCCGGACAGGTCGGTCGCCGAGGTGGCGAACAGCCGGGCCGAGCCGACCCCGTCGCGTTCGCTGGGCGATTGCAGATGGGGCAGCCACTTCACCCATTGCCATTCGTCCTGCACCGCCGGGGCAGCCGCGATCATCATCCGGACGTCGTTGGGGGCGTGCCAGATGGCGGTCTGGCAGACCATCGCATAGGCCAGTTGGCGGCATTTCACCGGGTCGCCCACCAACCGGATCTGATCGAACCCATCCAGATTGATCGACAGCGGCACCCCCAGCACCAGCCGGTGGGTGCGCATGAATCTGCGTAACGCGCCAGTCGTCAGCGGTTCCAGATCCTCCAGCGGCTGCGCCTCGGGAGGCGTGAGCCGCTTGGCGAACTGCTGAGCCCCGACCGAAACCCGCACCGAGGCGAAGTCCTCGTCCTCGGGACGGCGCTCCCACATCCGGCGCTGGCCCACCACGGTCCACAGCATCTCAGGGTCCGGATGCCGGAACTCGACCGCCTTGCGCTGCTGATCGGCGGCCTCCCGCACCTGGCGACGGGTCTGGCCAAGATAGCGGAAGTAGTCCCGCCGGTTCGAGTCCAGTTGCTGGGCCTGATCGTCATTGCCCCGGCCGGCCGAACTCAGCATCATGCCGAGCATCGAGACGCCGTAGAGCACCCCGATCACCCCGCCCAGCGGCCCCCGGCCGCCCATCATGGTGCCACCCATCATCATCATGCCCATCGCCAGCGCACCGGCAACCATGGGAAGCATGCGCAGAACCGCACCGAAATTGCGACCCGTCGGTGGCGCCGGGATCTCGGGCGGGGGTTCCAGCAGGACATCGCCGCGCGGCATGGCGGGCTGGGCGATCCGTTTCGGCCGGCTGAAGGTGACCAATCCCATGGGTAAATAATGCCCCGTCGCGGTGCTAGCCACCGGATCGGGCCAGCCGGGCGCCAGCGGAGGCCCCGGCAGCGGTTAGGCTTCGCACGTGAGCACTGCTGATGAGGATCTAGCCAGGGTGACGGTGATCTCACCCACCCGCCGGGTCGACCTGGCGTTGCCCGGCGGCGTCACGCTGGGCGAGTTGCTGCCCAGCATCGTCCGGTTTTCCGGGCATGAGGCCGGCACCCCCCAGGACGCCGTACATGGCTGGGTGCTGCAACGCTTCGGCGAGGACCCGATGGATCCGAACGCGCTGATCAGCAAGCTGTCCATCCGCGACGGAGAGACCCTGCACCTGCGCCAGCGCGATAGCGTCATGCCGGACGCGGCCTTCGACGATGTGGTCGATGCGGTCTCCTCCACCACCCAGAAACGTCCGAGCTGGCGTCCCGGCCACTCCCAAAGCTTCGCGATCGCCTCGCTGCTGATGGTGTTGCAGTTCCGTGCCCTGGCGGTCGGCGAACGCGGCGTGGCCGGGGGTGTGCTGGATCTCGTGCTGGGCATGGGGGCAGGCATCGCGGCCATCGCTCTCTCGCGGGCCGCGGGAAAATACCGGGTGGCGGCCGCGCTCGCCTGGGCGAGCGTCGCCCTGGCCGGCCTGGGCGGCTATCAGATCCTCGACAAACCGAACCTGCCGGCCCGGCTGGTGATCTGCGCGGCGCTGGTGCTGCTGTTCAGCACGGCGATGGCCCTGGCCGCGGCGGTCACCACGATGGAGTTGTTCACCGCCGCGCTCACCTCGGGTCTGCTGCTGTTCGCCGCGATCATCGCCGCCCAGCTGCCCGGGACCGAGTACAAGGTGTCGGCGGTGGCCGTCGGGGTGCTGCTGGGCACCACCGCCATGCTGCCCACCCTCAGCTACCAACTGGCGAGGATCCAGCTGCCCAACCTGCCGAACACGGCCGAAGGCATCCTCGCCGATGACGAGCCGGTGCAGTCCGACATCGTCTCCCGGGCCATGCTCGCCGACCGGCTGCTGGGCGCCCTGCTCACCGGCACCAGCCTGGCGATGCTCTGCTTCTGCGGGATCCTGCTCAGCCACGGCAACTGGTGGCGCATCGTGCTGGTCATCGCCACCGGCTGTGCGCTGTTGCTGCGGGCTCGTTCCTTCGTCGGGCTCAGCCAGCGGCTCGCCCTGCTGGTGCCGGGAGTGCTGATCACCTCGGTCGGCGCCCTGGCCGCCTTCAGCCACCTGCTGCTGACCGTGGAGATCCAAGCGGTCATCATGGTCGTGGTGGCCGGGCTGGCGACGGTCTCGCTGACCCATTTCGCGGCCGTCGGCTACGCCAAGTACGGCTCCCCCACCGCGGGCCGGTTCGCGGATGTGCTGGAGTGGCTCAGCGTGATGGCGGTCGTCCCGCTGGTCCTCGGCGTGCTGGGAGTCTACGGCTGGGTGCAGACCCTCTGGAAGTAGGCCGCCCCGGCGGGCGGCAGATCCCCGGCATGCCCCAGGGACCGTGGGGTTCCGCGAAGCACGCCGGACGTCCCAGCGGTGCGGTCGCTGAGGGGCCGCAGGCCAGTGGCCGCGGCGTTCGACCGGATCCTCAGCCGCGGAACAGCATCTCGTATTCGATCTGGGTGGGCGGCATGATCACCCGGGTGAGCCGCCTCGGCATGGCCACCACCAACTCGTTCTCGGCCAGATTGTTCAGCTGGCGAAGCTGCTGCTGGTTGAGGGCATAGCCGCGGCGCAGGTTCTCCGAAGCCCGCGAGTCGGCCGGTGAGACGAACGTCAGATCGCAGGCGCGCAACGTATGGATGGCGGCGCTGGCGCTGGCATCGTTCATGATGAGCACCGCCTGCCAGGCCCCCAGCGACATGCGCACCCCATCGGAGGCCGCCAGATCGTCGACGATCAGGCTGGGCCGGTAGGGTCGTCCCTGACCGGGAATCTGGCCGATCTGATCGGTGATCTCCACCGTACCGCCCGATGCTTCGACGACCTGCGCCAGCGAGGCCCAGCTGCGCGGGGTGGCGGTCAGGATGGTCGCATGGGCCCCGATCGTCACCGCGCGGAAGACCAGGATCCACTTCATGTAGTCGCGGGTGGACACCAGCACCCGGGTTGGGTCCGGCCGGAAGATCCGAACGGTCACCGGGCGGCCATCACCGGTCTGGCCCAGCAGCAGCCCGCTGGGGCCGGTACGAACCACCGCACGGCGCTCGATCGTGGCGCCGCCGGGGATCTCCCATCGCTGGTACTGGCTCACAGCTCTACCTCCCTGCCCAGGGGCACCGTGGCCAGCATCGCCGGCACCTGATCGCCGCCCGCGGGCCCAAACCCTACCCGACCCGACAACTCGGCCTGAATGGCGGCCATGGCCGCGGTGGCGGCTCCCGCGGTGGGCGACACCACCCGGACCCCACCGGTCGCATGGTCGGTGCGATCCAGGGTGTACGAGGCGACTCCGAAGATGACGCGGGCGCTGCCCAGGGCGTTCAACACCGCCTGGTAGCCGGCCGAGGGATCCGAACCCCAGCCGGTGATCTGCCGGCCGCAGTGGGCAAAGCCATCGCAGTCCCAGTGGGTCCAGGATTCGGTGGACCGCACCTCGCCGAAGTCCGGGGATGCCCCGGCGGTGAGAGCCAGCACATCGTAGATCTCCAAAGCGGTCAGCTCATGGGTGGTGATGCCCTGGCGTTTCAGGGCCGACTGCACCCGATGCAGTCCGAAACGCAAGGTCGCATAGATGCCGTCGTTGCTCGCTCCCCGGCTGGCCACGGCCTCCAGGCACAGCCGGGGATCGAGCCTGACCCCGATCCAGGTGCGCCGCACGGCCGGCGGCACCGGTTCATGCAGGATCTGGGTGTAGGACGCGGCAGCGGCCGAGTTGCCGGACAACATCACGGTAGCCGGTGCCGGCACCGTATAGGTGATCACCTGGAGCGCGGCGAAGACGATGTCGTCCTGCACGGTCAGGCCACGCAACGCGGCCAGCTCGATGGAATCGTCCCGGTCGGCAAACAGATTGTTGTCCGAACTGATGCCCAGCAGCGCGGTCCAGGAGGAGCCATCGGTTATCACTCCGACATCGTCCCCGCGGGCCGATCTGGTCTGGCTCACCGTCAGCCCCGGCACCCACTCGCCCAGGGGCACCATATCGACCGGTAGGGCCGGATTGGCTCCCTTGTTGCGCGCCCGGCGCCCGAAGTGCAACCGGCGGGCGATGCGCTGGACGCCCGTGATCCGGCCGAAGGGGATACCCAGCGCCACGGCCGCGATCAATACCAGGCTCGCGATCGCATAGCCGCCCGGGTGGCGTACCAGGACGCCCAGCACGACGACGGCCGCGATCGATTCCCAGGTCACCGCCGTGCCGAGCAGCCGGGTCCAGGACCGACCGGGCACCGGTGTCCCGCTGATAGTGGCAGACTTGCCCACCCCGCACCTCCTGCATGCCGGCTGGCCCCGGATGGGCCGGCCTGGAAGACTGGCAATCACTCTAGGGGCTGGTGGTGGCGAGACGCGGAATCGATGCGGGCCGGAACCCGGCTGTGGACAAGACCCCCGGATCGGCGAGAATGGGGCCAGGATTCCGATTGGACCGGTAACCGTCCCAGCACAGTGATCACGAAGGACCGATATGGCGAGCCGCAAGGACCTGCTCAAGGCACAGTCGTTCATCACCCAACGATTGGTCGCCTCGTTCGTCGATCGGGATCCGGACAACGCCACCGGCCCCCTGCGCCGGGTCGGCACGGCCACCTTCGTGGGCGTCATGATCGGGGTGGTGCTGGTGGCTGGCTCGGCCATCCTAGGCAAGCTGGGCATCGACATGAACAACACCTGGCAGAAACCCGAAGGCGCCCTGGTCGCCGACGCCAGCTCCGGGTTGCTGTTCATCTACTACGAGACCGAGACGAACGGATCGGACAAGAACAGCACGAAACGGCTGCTGCCCATGGCCGATGTGGCCTCGGCGAGGCTGGCCGTGGGAACATCGACCACCACAACGGTCAAGACCGACAAGCTGCAGGGTATCCAGCAGGACGTGATCCGTGGCATCCCATATGCCCCCCGCCAGTTGCCGCCCACCTCGCAGATGAATCCCTACCCGTTCCGGGTCTGCGTGACCGCACCCGAGGAGGACACCACCGATCGCTACATCACCGTGCAGGTCGGCAAGGAAAACACCACCCGGCCCACCAGGACGGGCGACGATCAATGGCTGCTGGTGCAGGCCGACAACAACATCGGGCAGTTCCTGGTGGCCAACGGCCGCTATCACCACGTCCCCAACAGCTCCCTGCTGAACACGGCGGTGCCCTCGGTCCGGACGGGCAATGGCTGGCTGTCGGCCCTGCCCGAGGGGCTGCCCATCGAACCGCTGCCCATCGAGAATCCGGGTGGCACGCCGTCGAAACGGCCGCAGGCGGACCTGGTCAACGGCAGCGTGGTGATGGTGGAGGCCAGCGCGATCAGCCCCGAACCCCGGTATTACATCCAGGTCGCCGACGGGCTGGCCGAAACCAGTTTCGTGGACATGGCGGTTCAGCTGTCGGTGCTGGGCCGGTCGCAACCGGTCATCATCCCGGCCAGCGAGGTGTCCGGCAACCTGAGCGACACCCAGCCGCAATTGGTCACCCCGGGGGTTCCGATGGAGGCCCCGCCCCAGCGTCCCGACCAGATGCCCAGCGAACCCTCGGTCTGCGCCACCTACCTGAACCCGAAGGACAACGACAACCGGTCCACGCCGGTGATCACCCTCAACAAGCCGACACCCGACCTGCCCACCGTGGTGGCCGAACGGCCCCCGAACTATGGCTACGCCGACTACATCGACGTGGACCCGCTGCACGGTGCGCTGCTGCAGGACGCGAACACGCTGGGCGATTCCATCAAGGGCCCCACCTTCCTGCTCAGCGGCGCCCAGCTCTACGGGATCCCGGATCAGCGTTCCCGCGAATCCTTGGGCTACAATGCCTCGACGCCCGTGTTGCGGGTGCCCGGCATGCTGATCAAGCTGATCGCACCGGTTCAGGTGGAATTGACCCGGGAAAACATCTATCCACCCCTGCCGGGCGACCTTGCGGTACCTGAGTAGTACTCAGATCCGGCGATCTGACAAGGCGATACGGGAATGAGTACCGCGGGATTGGCCGGGTGACCCCAAAGTTCCCTAGTGTTTTGCCTGCAGGCAGACAACAGGCTCCGGAACCCCTCCAGAGCCGGAACACACCAACCGAGCCACCGCTCGATCAATGTGGAAGGAAGACAGTAATGTCGCAGGACCAGTCGCAAAACCGGCAAGAAATCGGCGTGGCCATCAGCCAACTCAACGACGCCGATCAGAGAGTCGAGAGCATCCAGCAGACCTTGAATAACGAGATGGCCGCCCTGATGGGTGGCTGGCAGGGCAACGCGGCCGCCGCGTTCAGCAAGGCGCACCAGGCCTTCGACGAGAAGTTCGAGACCACTCAGCGCGAACTCAAGCGGATCTCCGAGGTCCTGCAGAGCTCGCTGAGCGACTACACCGCGAACGAAGCCGCGCAGGAGCAGGCCTCCAGCACCATCATGAACGCGCTCAACTTCTGAGCCCCGCCCACCATCCATAACGAAAGAAGCTAGGAAAGAAGATCATGAGCGACTACACCCGCGTATCGTCCGCCGCCATGACGGCCGGCATCGAGTCGTTGTCCAAGGCCAATCGCGACCTGCAGTCCGTCCTGGAGGACCTGAAGTCTCAGCTCGCCGCCCATCTGCAGGACTGGGCCGGCAGCGCCCGCGAGGAATACCAAAACATCCAGAACCGCTGGGACAACCAGGCGGTCGAGATGAACAACGTAGTGGCCGAGATGACCAAGGTCCTTGGCCAGATCTCGCAGGGCTACGACGACAACGAACGCCGCGTCGCCGGCCGTTGGGGTGCCTGAACCGGCACGACCCGCACCGAGGGGTCCCGCAGACCGGCGGGGCCCCTCGGTCGCTGTCTGCCCGGGCTATTCGCGGGGCGCCAGCACCGTGATCACCGCCGAATCGTCCAAGCCCTGCTTCCGCTGGGCCTGGGCGAGCAGGTAAAGCTGTTCGGCGGCCGCCGCCACCG
>ERZ772874.2008-NODE-2008-length-10281-cov-4.576765_pt1 | contig 10281 bp, 12 predicted proteins | sample MGYA00580586_ERZ772874 | MGnify/ENA primary metagenome ERZ772874 (study PRJEB29015, sample SAMEA2737952) | human oral metagenome | biome: human oral; feature: human-associated habitat; material: dental | place: China | collected 2154 ... | reverse complement strand
GGTTTCGATCGCAAGCGCTACCACCTGAACCGCTCCTACGAGGGGCTCTACATCCCACCCATGACCTGGCGCGAGCTGGACAACTTCTCGTCGGGCAGCGTGTGCATGGTGCTGGCATCGGAGGTCTACGACGAGGCCGACTACATCCGGAACTACAGCGACTTCATGCTGGAAGTGCACAGCCGCCATCGTGCGCAGCACCATCATGCACCACCGGCTGCGCATGAAGACGGTGCGAAGGACGCGCAACCCGCTCTTGCCTCTTCAGGGCACAAGAGCAGCATTGATGAGGAGCTGGTGCTCAACATCCGCTGAAGCTGCGACAACGCTGACGCCTTGTTGCGGGCTTGCTGCTGCGTGAAGCCACCCGTCTCATCAGAATGCCGCCCGTCTCCGGGGACACAACCACTCGACAGACTGCGGCAAGATCAATGACAGCAGGTTGAATGCTCCAACCGGCCTCATCCCCCAAGAGCACCGCCTGAAGTCCCACTTGCCCAAATATCAGTCATGACCACTCTTGCCGATTGCGTGACGCTGCCTCTGCCCCGCATCCATGACCATCGTGGTGACCTGACGTTCGTGGAAAGCGGGCAGCACATCCCGTTCGACATTCGTCGCATCTACTACCTTTACAACGTTCCAAGCGGCACGACACGAGGCGGGCACGCGCACTATTCCTTGCACCAGTACATCGTCGCCATCAACGGCAGCTTCGACATGGTGATGGACGATGGTCGTCAGAGAATGCGCTGGCACCTGAACAGCCCCCATCAGGCTCTGTACATACCGCCAATGATCTGGCACGACCTGGACAACTTTTCCAGTGATGCCGTGTGCATGGTCATGGCCTCCGACATCTATGACGAGAGCGACTACATGCGGCGTTACGACGACTTTCAGCGCGAGTTCCTGCGACGTGAAGCCGAGTGGCGCCATGAATGGCAACAGGAACAGAACGCAAGCATGGGCGTGTCACAACAACATGAGACCGCCAGCCTGAATCCCGAAGAATCAGAAAGCCAGCGTCAGGTCGTGTTGCTGAGCGAGTAGTCAATCCGCTGAATTCCTGTTCCTGCCACAGCCTCCAGCCGTAACGTGACGCGGCTTGACCAGGATTCCCCGCCGGTCCTCCGATTCTCTTTCCCAACACGCCATGGACATGCCCACCCCCATCCCCTTCCTGAACCTGAAGGCCATCAATGAGCGTCATCGTCTGGCCTTCCGCGAAGCCTTCGAGCGGGTGATGGACAGCGGCTGGGTGCTGCTGGGCGAAGAAACGGCAGCCTTCGAGGCTGCCTTTGCGGCCTACTGCGGCGTGAAGCACTGCATCTCGGTGGGCAACGGGCTGGATGCCCTGCAACTGGCGCTGCGAGGCTGGGGAATCGGCGCGGGCGATGAAGTGATCGTGCCCAGCCACACCTACATTGCCACCTGGCTGGCCGTGAGCTACACGGGAGCCACGCCGGTGCCGGTGGAGCCCACTTCGGATGACAGCGGTCTGGATCCGGATGCGCTGGCTGCGGCCATCACGCCCCGTACCCGGGCCATTGCGGTGGTGCATCTGTACGGCCGTCCCGTGGACATGGATCCGATCATGGCCATTGCCGAACGGCACGGCCTGCCGGTGCTGGAAGACGTAGCACAGGCGCACGGCGCCACCTACCATGGAAGGCGCTGCGGCAGCCTGGGACATGCCGCCGGCTTCAGTTTCTACCCGGGCAAGAACCTGGGTGCACTGGGCGACGCCGGCGCGGTGACGACCAACGACGATGCGCTGGCCCGGCGGGTGCGCATGCTGCGCAACTACGGGTCGGAACGGAAGTATGTCCACGAGCTGGCGGGCTTCAATTCCCGCATGGACGAGCTGCAGGCGGCCTTCCTGCGCGAGAAGCTGCAGACGCTGGATCGTGACAATCGCCGCCGTGCCGACATTGCCACCACCTATCGGCTGGGCCTGCAAGGGCTGCCGGGGCTGATGCTGCCGCTCGCCGACGACGAGACCACGCGTTCGGCCTGGCACCTGTTCGTGGTGCGGCATCCACAGCGCGACCAGCTGGCGGCGCTGCTGGCCGAGCATGGCATCCAGACGCTGATCCACTACCCCACGCCGGTGCACCACCAGGGGGCATACCAAGGGCAGCCAGTCAGCCAGCAGTCCTTCCCGCGGGCCGAACGGCTGGCCCGCGAGGTGCTGAGCCTGCCGATGGATCCGACGATCTCGGACCGGCAGGTACTGCGCGTCATTGCCGCCGTGCGCAGCGCGTGTGTGTCACTGGGTGAGCCTTCATCCAGGGCGGCCTGAGCTGCCTGATTCAGACACTCAGTATCGAAGCCCCATAAGCAGCCACCTTCCCGTCGGCACTGAGCAGGGTCATGCCTTCGACCTGAGACTGAGCCACCAGCATCCGGTCGAACGGGTCCCGGTGCAGCCAGGGCAGACTGACCACGGCAGCTGCATGCCTGCCGTTGACCTCCAGCTCCCTGTATCCGTTCCTGAGCAGCAATGTCCTGAACAGGAACGGATCGACACGAAAGCCTGACTTCTGCATCGAGGCCTTGATGGCGATCTCCCAGATGCTGACCGCACTGAAATGGAGTTCGTTGCAGGTATCTTCTATGATGCTTCTGGCTGTCGGGCTCAACTTCCCGGAGTCGCGTGCACTCCACAGGAGAATGTGGGTGTCGAGCAGGTACTTCATAGTCTGTCAGACGAGAACATCTCGGCGATCTCGTCTGCCATCATGTCGTCGAAGTCATCCGGGATCTCGGGCAAGTCCGGCATGAATCCGATCCTCCGGGGCGTGATGTCTTCCCCGTCGTACGGCACGAGCTTTGCCATGGGCTTGCCGGCCTTGGCAATGATGACGACATCTCCCTTGCCGACATCCTCCAGCAAACGGGACAGATGCGTCTTGGCTTCGTGAACGTTGACTTGTGTCATCGTGGGTCCTTGTCTTGTCTGGCCTGACCTGGTCAAGTCTACTTGACTAAGTCAGACCCGACAAGAGCAACCAACGGATGGTCCCCCGCCACGGTCAACCCTGTCGATGTGCAATCAGGGGCCGGGTCCCTATGCCGGCTTCCCCGGGCCGCCATCTGATCTCATTCCAGAGGAACCGGAACCAGGGAATGCCTCGTGGATCAGGGGCGGTTTCAGCCCAGCGCCTGCAGTCGCGCGATTTCCTTGCGGATGTGCTTGATGGCAGGCGTGACGATGGCGACGAAGTGCGATTCGCGCACGCGGCGTTGCGGCGCGGACTTCATCAGGTAGCCACGTGCACCTTGGTGCAGCAGTGCAGCCTGGGCGGCACGCAGCGACAGTTCGGCGGCCTCGCCGCGCACCTTCAGCACCTCGATGAAGAACGCATTGCTGGTCTCGAACGGCGTGGCGGCCAGCTTCTGCACGCGGGTCACGATAGCATCCAGTTCCGCCTGCAGGGCATCGGGCTGATCGTCAAGGAAGCGGTTGACGTGGCCCAGTGAGGCCTCGACTTCACGCATCGAGTCGATGGCCCCCTGGATGACGCCCCAGCCGATGCCGCATTGCAGCAGCACGAAGGCGGCCCGGATGCCGGCCACATAGGGACGCGCCGGCCAGGCAACGATGTTGCGCGCCGGCACGCGGTGGCCCGAGAAGCCCAGTCCCAGCGTGGCCGTGCCTTCCATGCCCGAGAAGGTGGGGCACGGCGACAGCGAGATGCCGTCGTCCTGGCAGTTGGCCAGGAACATCAGCTCACGCGGGCCATCATCCGTCTGGACTTCGGCCATGGCGCAGAAATGGTGGTCGGGCCCCAGATTGCTCACCCAGGGCAGCATGCCGTCGACGATGAAGCCATCACCGTCGGGCCGCGCCTTCAGCCGGTTCTCCTCGATGCCGGTGATGCTCTTCATGGCGTTGGAGAGCCCGGTGCCGCCCATGGCCTCGCCGGTCACGAGCTCCAGCAGCGTGTCCTGTAGCGCCTCGGCATGGGGCGAGCGCTCCAGGTACAGCGCGCAGGCAATCTGGCACCACATCAAAAAGCCGGTGGAGCCACAGACCTTCGAGACCTCGGCAATGGCTTGGATGGCCCCGGCATAGCTGGCACCGCCCGGCAGGCCGGCCAGCTGGGCACGGAAGGCCCCGACTTCACCCAGCTGCTGCATGATCTCCTTCGGATACAGCCCCCGGTCGATGTCATCAACGATGGCAGCCAGCGGACCCTGTGCGATCTCCCGCACGGCCTCCAGCATCTCGGCATCATCGGGACGGTCGATTTCCTCGGCCAGCGATGAAAGGTGTTCGACAGTTTCCTGTTCCAGGACAGCAGTGGACATAGGGACTCCCAGAAAGAGACGGCACAGCCAGCGGACGGCGGCGCCTGGGCAAAAAGACTGCAAAAGGGCCAATGGCGTGACGGATGCCGTCACGCCACGGCGGAGCTGCATCGGCACCCGGACCGCTCAGGATCCGGGGCCTTCCCGACCGTCTGACGATTCGACGAGACGGACGGAGGCAGCAACCGATCAGGCCAGTTCGATGCTGAAGGGCACCGGATTGCGGATGGTGTTGGCCACCGGCGAGTAGAAGTTGGCGTGCTGGACGATGTCATTGAGCTCTTCGCGGGTGGCGTCGCCCTCGATGACCACCTTCACGCGCACTTCCTGAAAGCCCATCTCGGCCGGCTTCTTCTCGGCGCCGCCTGCACCCCAGGCCGCCGGGTTGCCGATGTCGCCTTCAAGGAAGAGTTCCAGCTTGCTGAGCTTGACCTGGCGCAGCGTGGCCACGGCCGTGATGCCCACGCCCAGGCAGCCCCCCAGGGCGGACAGCACGATCTCGCCCGGGGCGGGCGCGGTGTTCTGGCCGAACAGGTGCAGCGGCTCGTCCACCACCACGGCAGCGTGATCACCCACGTAGCTGAGTGAGCGGTACTGGCCTTCCATGACGGTGTGGACCTTGTTGGTGCCACGGGCGTTGGGGTTGTTGCGGCCCTTCTCGGCAAAGGCCAGCAGGCCGTCGCGGTCGATGGGGCGCAGGTAGGTCTTAACGGTTTCGGTCATGTTTTTCTCCCGGAGATTCGTTCAGTTGTTCAGGACTGCAATGGTGGCGATTCTGGCACCGGGCTTCATCGGGAGATGGATATGGATATGCGGGAAATGAATATGTGTCGTATCAGGAGCCTCGACCGCCGGGTCCGGCAGGACAGCGCAGCGTCTCAAGAGTCTGTGCCCGAGGCCGCCCAGGGCGCCGCCGGCAGCGTGGGGTTTGTCGCGTGATGAAACGTGAATTGGGGTAGATTCAATGGCATGGCAGCTTCTCCTCCACGACACCGGAAAGGGACATCATGAAGATCACCAGCTTTGGCGAAGTACTGTGGGACAACCTGCCCAGCGGGAAGAAGCTCGGGGGCGCACCGCTCAATGTCCTGGTCCGTCTGCGGGCCCTGGGCGCCGACTGCGCCATCATCAGCAGCCGCGGGGCGGATGCGGATGGCGACGAGATCCAGCGGCAGATCGAGGGAAAGGACGTCTCGACGGCGCTTTTGCAGGTCTGCCCGGATCAGCCCACCAGCCTGGTGGAGGTGAAGATCAACAACTGCGGCGTGGCCACCTATGACATCGTGTACCCGTGCGCCTGGGACCGGATCGAGCTTCGGGAAGAGGCGCTGACCCGGGTGGCCGAGTCGGATGCCTTCATGTTCGGCAGTCTGTGCACGCGGGACCCGGTGACGCGACGGACGCTGGAAACGATCCTGGACCGGACGGCGGGCACGGACACGTTCAAGGTGTTCGACGTGAACCTGCGCCGGCCGCACTACACGCACGAGCGGGTGCTGAGCCTGATGAAGCGGGCGGACATGGCCAAGCTCAACGACGACGAGCTGTACGAGCTGGCGGTGGCTTTCGGCTCGAAGCACCGCTCGATCGACCAGAACGTGCGCTTTCTGGCGCGGCTGGCGGGTCTGGAGCGGCTGTGCGCTGCCGGTCCAGCATGGTGCGCCTATCTGAGCATGGTCTCAACCCTGAGGAGTGGATGTGGCCGATACGGTGGGCTCGGGCGACAGCTTCCTGGCTGGCCTGATCTACAAGCTGCTCAACGGCGCCTCGCCGGACGAGGCGCTGGACTTTGCCTGTGCACTGGGCGCCATGGTGGCGACCCACATCGGGCCGACGCCGACGATCGAGACCGAGGAGATCGAGCGCTTCCGCCACCCGGTCTGAGCGATCACGGGGCCGCACCTGCCTGCGTCCGGCCGGGCGTGCGCGCAGGCAAGCAGGAGTCGCCAGAGCGGGTTCCCAGCCCACGGACCTTCCGCCCCCCGGAAGGCATGCCGGCTGCAGGGCATCTCAGGGCGGATCTTCACGGGACGTGGGCGGGTCCGTGTCAACAGAGGGGCTGCCATGGGCGTTGAGCGGGAAAGATTCACGGGCCGATAGATCGTCATCGGACATGTTTGGCCAGGCATAGGCCGCTTTCTTCTTCCCCGCATGAGCGCCCTCCACAAGACCCGCGCCGGCACGGCCGGGCAATTCCGTTCATGGCGTCGCTGGCTGGCGATGGTCACGGTACTGCTCCTGCTGGCCACGGGCGGCTGGTGGTGGTGGTGGCGTCCGCCACCGGTGACGCCCCCCACGGCCCGGGTGACCCGGGCGGACATCCAGCTGCTGATCACGGCCACGGGCACGGTGGAGCCGCGCCGTTACGTGGACGTGGGCGCGCAGGTCTCGGGTCAGGTCAAGCGCATCCATGTGCAGGTGGGTGACGATGTGAAGCGCGGCCGGCTGCTGATGGAGATCGATCCGGATGTGCAGCAGGCCGTGGTGGAAGGTGCCCGTGCGTCGCTGGCGTCGCTTCAGGCCCAAGAGGTGGAGCAACGTGTCCAGATGCGGCTGGCCAGCCAGCAGCTCAAGCGGCGGCGGCGCCTGCTGAAGCAGGATGCAGCCACCCGCGAGGACCTGGAGAATGCGGAGGCGGCGCTGGAGATGGCACAGGCCCGCATCGCCAGCCTGCAGGCGAAGATGCAGGAAACGCGTGCCACGCTGCGCGCCGAGGAGACCCGGCTTTCGTACACGCGCATTTATGCGCCGATGGACGGCACGGTCATCGCGCTGGAGGCCCGCGAAGGCCAGACGCTGAATGCCACCTACCAGACGCCCCGGATGATGCGCATCGCCGACCTGGCGACCATGACGGTCCGTACCCGGGTGTCCGAGGCCGATGTGCAGGGTGTGACGGCGGGAATGCCCGTGTGGTTCAGCCCGCTGGTGGCGCGGCTGGGTCACGAGGAGGCGCCCCGGCGCTGGCATGGCAAGGTGCGGCAGGTGCTGCCGGCACCGGATCTGCCGCCCGGCAGCAGCCAGGGTGATGGCGGCCAGGACAGCAGTGCATCGGCCACGACCCCCACGGTGGTCAACTACACGGCCCTCTTCGACGTGGACAACGCCGACGGGGTGCTGCGACCACAGATGACGGCTCAGGTGTCCTTCGTGGCGCGTTCGGCGCCGGGCGTGCTGGCGGTGCCGATGGCGGCGCTGGAACGACAGCCGGATGCCCCGCCGGGCACCTACCGGGCCCGGCTGCGCCTTGCCGATGGCAGCGCCCTGCAGCGCACGGTGCGCATCGGCGTGACCGATCTGGTGCTGGGCGAGGTGCTGGAAGGGCTGGACGAGGGAGATGAGGTCGTGCTGAACGTCGCAACCGAAGCATCCCCCGACGCGCCGGGCATCGTCGTCGACCCCGGCCTGGGCATGGTTGTCCCGGGTGCCTGACCGGGACGCCGGGGATGCGGGACGCGCCACGAAGGTGGGTCATGACGGGCATGGGAAAGGCAACGAAGCAGTCCCGGATGCTCCGGTGCGTGGGAGGCGGGACATGAAGGGCGGGATCTGGGAAGGGAGGCGGCCATGGCGGCACCGGTGCTGATCGAGCTGCGAGAGGTGCGCAAGCGGTTCGGGGGGCATGACGGGGTGCCGGAGGTGGAGATCCTGCACGGCATCGACCTACGGATCCACGCAGGCGAGTACGTGGCCATCGTCGGGGCATCGGGCTCGGGCAAGACGACGCTGATGAACATCCTGGGTTGCCTGGACCGGCCCGGCAGCGGTGAGTACCTGTTCCAGGGCGAGGCGGTCTCGGGGCTGGACGACGATGCGCTGGCCGCGCTGCGGCGCGAGGTGTTCGGCTTCGTCTTCCAGGGCTACCACCTGATCGGCACGTCCTCGGCACTGGACAATGTGGCGATGCCGGCCCGCTATGCGGGGGTGGGCGAGCAGGCGCGGCACGAACGCGCAGCCGCCCTGCTCTCGCGACTGGGCCTGGCGGAGCGTTTGCAGTACCTGCCCCACCAGCTCTCGGGCGGCCAGCAGCAGCGGGTGTCGATTGCGCGGGCACTGGTCAACGGAGGGCGAGTGATTCTGGCCGACGAGCCGACCGGAGCGCTGGATTCGACGAGCGGCGAGCAGGTAATGCAGCAGCTGGACGAACTGGCCGCTGCCGGCCACACGCTGATCCTGATCACCCACGATCCAGCGGTGGCAGCCCGGGCACGGCGCATCATCTCGATGGCTGACGGCCGGATCGTGGGGGACGCAACGGCACCCGTTGACGGGAAGGCGCGTCCGCTGCCGGAAACCGGCCGGGCCGTGGCCGACGACAGCCTGCCGGTCCGGCATGCCGATGCGCCTGTCCAACATGCCAATGCGCCGGTACGCAAGGACGGCAGGCCGTGCGCCGAGGCACCGGCAGACGTACCGACAGAAGCCCCTGCCGACCTGTCCGACCTGCACCCGCTGCGCGGACGCGGCGGAAAACCTGCGCCAGCTGGGTATCCTGCGCAAGACCTGCCCGCGCTGCGCGGACGGGGCCGGCTGCCGCTGCTGGCGGACCTGACAGGTGGGCAGTGAGGCAGTACCTCGACCTGCTCGACCACATCCTGGAGCACGGCCAGCGGCAGGAGGACCGGACCGGGACCGGGACCCTGTCGGTCTTCGGCTACCAGATGCGCTTCGACCTCACCCAGGGGTTCCCGCTGCTGACCACGAAGAAGCTCCACACCCGCTCGGTCTTCGGTGAGCTGCTGTGGTTCCTGCGCGGCGACACCAACCTGGCCTGGCTGCACGAGAACCAGATCACGATCTGGGACGAGTGGGCCGACGCCGAGGGGAACCTGGGCCCGGTGTACGGCAAGCAGTGGCGCTCCTGGCCGACCCCCGACGGCGGGCACATCGACCAGGTCCAGGCCGTCATCGAGCAGATCCGGACCAACCCGTCGTCGCGGCGCCACGTCGTCAGCGCCTGGAACGTGGCCGAGCTGGACCAGATGGCGCTGCCGCCCTGCCACGCCTTCTTCCAGTTCTACGTGGCGCAGGGCCGGCTCAGCTGCCAGCTCTACCAGCGCTCGGCCGACACCTTTCTCGGGGTGCCGTTCAACATCGCCTCGTACGCGCTGCTGACCCACCTGGTCGCCCAGGTCACCGGCCTAGAGGTCGGCGACTTCGTTCACACCCTGGGCGATGCCCACCTCTACCTCAACCACCTCGACCAGGCCCGTCGGCAGCTGGCCCGCGAGCCCCGCCCGCTGCCGAGACTGCGGCTGAGCCCGGAGGTCCGCGACATCGACGGCTTCACCCTGGCCGACATCGAGGTCGTCGACTACCACCCGCACCCGGGCATCAAGGCCCCGATCTCGGTGTGACCATGACCCAGCCCTGCCTGACCGCGATCGCCGCCGTCGCCCAGAACCGGGTGATCGGCCGGGACAACGACATGCCCTGGCACCTGCCCGAGGACTGGGCCCGGTTCAAGCGGGTCACCATGGGCGGGGTGATGCTGATGGGCCGGCGCTGCTACCAGTCGGTCGGGCGGCCGCTACCGGGCCGGGTCATCGTGGTGCTGACCCGGGACCCGCGCTTTGACGACCCCCGGGTCCAGGTCGTGCACACCCTGGAGGGCGCCTTCGAGGCCCTCGCCCAGCACCCCGGGCAGCGCTGGTGGGTGGCCGGTGGCGGCGAGATCTACCGGCTGCTGCTGCCGTACACGACGCACCTCGACCTCACCGAGCTGCACCAGCCGTACCCCGGCGACGTGCTGTTTCCCGAGATCGACCCGGAGCAGTGGCGCGAGACCTCCCGCACCGCGCGAGAGGACTTCGACTTCGTGGAGTACGCCCGGACCGCAGGCCTTCAGCCCTGGCCGGGTGGGGTCTAGCCTGAACCGGTGCGGCAGACGGCGAGCATCCTCCACCTCGACCTGGATGCCTTCTTCGCCCCCGTCGAGCAGCGCGACAAGCCGTCGCTGCGGGG
>ERZ772874.2007-NODE-2007-length-10282-cov-3.459861_pt1 | contig 10282 bp, 10 predicted proteins | sample MGYA00580586_ERZ772874 | MGnify/ENA primary metagenome ERZ772874 (study PRJEB29015, sample SAMEA2737952) | human oral metagenome | biome: human oral; feature: human-associated habitat; material: dental | place: China | collected 2154 ... | reverse complement strand
AGAGATACTTTAAAATCTTCTGTTTTTACTTTTTAAGTTTTTTAAAGCCCGCTTGTATTTATCCTATTGCTTTAAATCCAAGCTCAAGATCACCTATTATATCATCTATATGTTCAGTACCTATTGAAAGACGTATAGTATTTGCCTTTATTCCCTGATCAAGAAGTTCCTCCTTTGTAAGCTGCGAATGAGTTGTTGTTGCAGGGTGTATTACCAGACTCTTGACATCGGCAACATTAGCAAGTAGGGAAAAAATTTTAAGGTTGTCTATAAACCTATGTGCCTCTTCCTGACCGCCTTTAATCTCAAATGTAAATATAGATGCTCCGTCATTCGGAAAATACTTTCTGTAAAGCCCATTATCAGGGTGATCAGGCAAAGAGGGATGATTTACATATTCAACTTTCGGATGTTTTGAAAGATATTCAACAACCTTTTTTGTATTTTGTACATGTCTTTCAATACGTAATGAAAGCGTCTCAATGCCCTGAAGCAGTAAAAATGCATTAAACGGCGATATTGCAGCACCTGTATCTCTAAGAAGTATAGCTCTTATATATGTAACAAATGCGGCAGGACCGGCAGCATCCACAAATGATACGCCATGATAGCTTGGATTCGGATCTGCTATATTTTTAAATTTGGCAGCTGATTTCCAATCAAATTTGCCTGAATCAACTATAATGCCGCCAAGTGTTGTTCCATGCCCTCCTATAAATTTTGTTGCAGAATGTATAACAATATCTGCACCATGTTCAATAGGGCGTACAAGATACGGTGTTGCAAATGTATTATCAACAACAAGTGCAATGCCGTGTTTATGCGCAATCTTTGCAACCGCATCAATATCAGGTATATCACTGTTCGGATTTCCAAGTGTTTCAAGGTAAATCGCTTTTGTATTTTCTTTTATGGAATTCTCAATCTCTTTAAGATTATGTGCATCAACAAAAGTCGTATTTATACCATAATGAGGTAAAGTATGCTCAAGCAGATTGTAGGTTCCACCGTAAATAGTTTTCTGTGAAACTATATGTCCGCCGTCAAAAGCAAGTGCCTGTATTGTATAGGCTATTGCAGCGGCTCCGCTTGCTACTGCAAGTGCGGCAGTTCCTCCCTCAAGTGCTGCAACCCTTTTTTCAAGTACTTCCTGTGTTGAGTTTGTAAGCCTTCCGTAAATATTACCTGCATCGGTAAGTCCAAATCGTGCTGCTGCATGGGCTGAATCTCTAAAGACATATGATGTGGTCTGGTAAATAGGCACCGCCCTTGCATCTGAAGCCGGATCAGGATTTTCCTGTCCTACATGAAGCTGAAGTGTTTCAAATCTATATTTGCCCATTTTTTATTCTCCTTTAACTTTATACATTTAATCTATACAAAGCCCTTAAATTTATCATCACCGTCTTTTATAACAGGTCTCTGACGTTTTTTCTTTTCCTCACCTGCTATCCTGCCATGCTCAAGCGTAACCATCCTTTCAGCCTCATCTCCGACCTCAGGATCATGTGTAACAACTATAATCGTACTTCCTGCATTATGCAGCTTTTCAAAAATATCCATTACCACATATTCATTTTTTTCATCAAGATTTCCGGTAGGTTCATCAGCCAAAAGAAGTGCAGGATGATTTATAAGCGCTCTTGCTATGCAGACTCTCTGCTGCTCACCTCCTGACAGCTGGTTTGGAAGGTGCTTTGCCCTGTCTTTAAGTCCAACCGCCTCAAGTGCCTCCATAGCCTCCTCTTCATCAGGCATTGAATGATAATACTGAGACATCATCACATTTTCAAGAGCAGTAAGATAATTTACAAGATGAAACTGCTGGAACACAAGCCCTATCTTATCACGCCTTATAATTGTAAGGTCCTTTTGTGATACTTTTGATATATCAGTACCGTCAAGTATTACCTCACCAAGTGAGGGTTTGTCCATACAGCCTATTATATTCATCATTGTAGTCTTGCCGCTTCCTGAAGGTCCCATTATGGCAAGCCATTCTCCTTTTTCAACTTTCAGGTTTATGTTGTCAAGCGCTTTAAGCTCACCGTATATCTTTGATACATTCTTTAATGTAAGTATATCCATTAAATCTCTCCTACTATATATAAGTCATAGTCATTTTTTTATTATAAATTTGGCTGCAGCTTAGTACAGCCAAATATTGGCGTTTACCCAAAACATTTTTATTAAAGTCGCCGTGTAGATACTATACCACCGGCTAAAAAATCAAAAATCTTAATACTGCCATAGTATAAGCTATGCATGAATATCTCCACGCCTTATTCTCCTCTTAAAACAAGTGCAGGCTCTATATCAACAGTCTTGCTTACAGGTATACTGCATGCAATCATAGTTATTATTATAGAAACTATTACCGTAACCGGTATCATCGCAGGCAGAAAATGGATTCTCCTTGCAAAAACGCTCATACCGACCTGAAGAGCAAAAAAGTAACCCATGCCCGATCCTAGAAGCCCTCCGGCGAAACCAAGCATCATTCCTTCTCCTAAAAAGTCTGAAACTACACTTTCATTTGAAGCTCCGAGTGCCTTTTTAAGTCCTATTTCCTTCCTTCTTTCAGTAACAACCGCCATCATAGTTGTTGAAACGCATATCATCATTATTCCAAGTACAATAACTGTAACTATCCATACAAGCGACTGTAACTTTGTAAGTACAACATCCTGTGAAGCGGTAACACGCTTTACCATCTGGGGTGTAAGAGCTGCATCTTTTTGTTTAAGATTTTCAACTATCTGTGAAAGTTCCGCCTGCTCGGCTTCAACGCTTGCTTCAACCACATCAAGTCCCTTATCTCCAATTATTGATTTAATATCCTCAAGGCTCATAAATATAAGCTCTTCTTCCTTGCCTCCTGTGGTTACCGTTCCTGCTACTATAAAGTCGGTTTGTGTAGATTCATTCTTATTTTTAGGTGTACTTAGAGTAAACTTTTCACCGGGTTTTAAGTCTATGGCTTTTGCTATTTCATTTCCCAAAAGCACCTGCCTCGGCTGTGAAGGCCACTCTCCATGAATAAGCCAGTAAGGGCTGTTTTTCCTTGCTCCTTCAAGATCGGTTCCCGCAACTATATACGGCTGTTCATTTATCTTTGCATTCTGATATATATATGGTGCAAGTCCTACAAGTTTTCCGTCAGGTATACCCGCCTTTATCTCTTCAAACTGTTCATCAGTTATCTTGTGTTCCGAATCGGTAGGTATCACTATCATATTTGCACCGTATGACCTAAATTCCTTACCAAGCTGTCTTGGTATATCATAGTATATTGTAACAAGTCCTGAAAGTATAGTAGCCCCCATAGCTATGGCAAGAAGTGCGGTTATCATCCTTGAGCGCCTTCTTGCTAGAGAGGCTGTAACCATCCTCCAGTACATAGATCTTTTTTTCATATTTAATTATATTTCCCCATAACTGTATAATATTTATTGCTTTTCCTACCTTCCATGCAGCACTTCGGTAGGGTTAAGATTTACAAGATACCTTATGGCAGGTATACTGCCAAGTATAGTTACTAAAAATACAAGCACTGCAACTATGGGTATTACCATAGGCGCAGGCGGTATCGCCGATCCGAATACTCTGTACCCTATAATCTGTGTAAATCCGATTCCTGCAAAATATCCTACAAATCCGCCTATTATACCGGTAATTACTATTTCGGTAAGTATTGTAAATATAACTTTTGTATTGCTTGCACCCACGGCTTTTTGAAGTCCTATCTCCATCCTTCTTTCCATAACCCCGGCAGTTACAAGATTTGATATGCCCAGTGCGGAACCTGCAAGGCTCAGTATGGTTATAAGTACCATAAGTAAAGTGGTTTTATTTAGAATATCACCCTCAGATTCTGCAACCTGCCTTATCGGTTTCGCAACGGAATCGGTTATGACCTCCTGTATCTGATAACATATGGAGCTTACATAAGCGGTACAGTACCATACCTCCTGCTCCTTTAATGTAAGGCTTAAAGGATTCTGTGCCGCTCTCCTTGCCAGTTCATTATCAGGGGTTGTAAGAGCGCTTACTTCTATCCTGTTTACGACATTTTTCTTTCCTTCCAAATCCTGTGCAAGCTTTAATGATGAATATATATACTGGTCCTCATCACTTCCTGAATTAAATATCCCCTTTATTTTTACAGTCTTTTTAAGATTCGGTGTTGAAAGCTCTACACTGTCTCCGACTTTTAAATTATTTCTTGCAGCGAATACAGAGCCTGCCATGATCATATCATCGTCATCATCATTAACCCACTCACCTTCTATCTCCCACCAGCTTTTAAGCTTTATCATACCTGTATCAAGTATTTCTCCGGTTTGAAGCTCCATATGGTGTGCAAACCAGGTACCTACAAGTCTTGTATCCTTTGAATCATCATTTACTTTAACCTTTGCGTAAAAATACGGTGTAAAGTCAACTATATTAAATGCCCAAAATATAGTCTTTATATTTCCCAATTCATCTTCATTCAGATAGTTTTGTCCTTTTTCCTCCTGATCACTCACACCGTATATATCATCAAGAAAAGAGGCTTCTTTAGGCACTACATTTATATTTGCACCATATGCCTTTAATTCCTGATTTACCTTATCTCCTACACCAAGCATAGTATTTAACATAGATGTTGAAAGACTTACTCCAAGTGCAATGGTGAACGCTATCATAAGCATCTTGCTTTTCTGCCTGAAAAGCGCTCCCCATATCATTCTTAAAAACATATATTTTCCTCCGTCTAATTCTTAAATACATATGAAAGTGCATCAAGATCGCTGAGTGCAATTTTTATTTTTCTATCATGTACTATATATTTTACCGGTATAGGATTGCATCCGCCTTTAAAACCGATTGTACCTTTGTTCATGACAACATCACAGAGTTTGCACACAACTTCGTCCTTCCTTTCAAAATAGCCGCTCGGACCACAAAGCTCACATGCATCAAGCCCTACACCGTAGGAGCCCTGTGCTTTTTTAATTATTATAAATCTTACTTCCTTTTTATCAGCTGCAGTATATACATATCTGTGCAGATGCCCGTCATCCACACTCTCAAGCGTAATTACGGCAAAACCGTCCTCAACCGTATAGTTTTCAGGCGGGGACAGCGGAATTTCTCTATTTACATGAGCTTTTACAACCGTTAATGACATAATATTTACCACTATAAGCACTATAAAAAATTGTGCCCAGTGCCTTTTATTTCTCATATAGAATTTAATCTTCCTAAGCTGTGCCCTGTTGCTATACGGCTGTACCACCTTTATATTCTGGCTCCACAATATAATAGGAGCTATTATAAGCACCGCCATAACCGCATAGTCAAAATATCTCGTCCTGTTAAGAGTTTCAGTTATAAGCTTAAACAATGTAATATTTTTAGGCAATATTCTTAATGAATAAAGCCTCTGTGCTATAACCGCCATCTGTGTAACTCCCCTTATAAGAAGCGTTGTTATTACAAGTGCCTTAAGCTGGTTTTCTTTAAGCCTTATCCCCGTATTGTATATAGCAAGCCCTGAAAGTATTATTACCGTAAAGCCTGCAGTATAACCTATAACCCTATAAAGCACCATAGTGCTTAGTGCCTTTTCACCGTAACTTACAAAGCCGTCAGACCTTAATATGACTGTCGGCAGATAATAAAAGAAAGATGATACTCCATACAGTGCAAGGGCTGCAAACAGCAGATTGTCATACAGAGCCCCGTTCTTTTTCTTAAGTATACCCCTAAACAGTATAAGCAGCAGTATAACAGCCATAGCTGTTAAAACAGGTATCATACTGTAATAGCTCAGATTGGCTCTATTTATAAAATTCGGAAGCGAACGTACTATGGCGGATACTACCGCAGCCACTATACCAAGTCCTATAGAAAGTGCCGTTAAAATATATCTTTTTCTCTCTTCTTCAGGTCTGTAATAAGCAAATACAATGCCCATCGTGATAGCAAATGCAATGCCCGACTCAAGTACCTGTATATAAATTTTTCCGTCTATTGTTGTAACCTCCTTCCATGATTGTGATTATATAAGAGAAACTGAAGAGAGATATCTCCCTTCAGCTTCTCTTATTTAGTATTATGGCATATAAAAATATATATCTCGATATAAACAATTAATTCCTAAATAACTTAAAGCTTCTATATAACTGTTTATATAGAAATTACCACTGAGGACCTGCCCATTCAAATTCTTTCCACTCGGCAATTATAGGTTCTGTCCAAAATCTTCCTGTAACACCTGTCTCTTTGTCTACATGGAGAAGATAGTCATTTCCCGGAGGGCTTACTTCAAACTTAATATCATATACTCCAAGCCCCTCTTCAAACTTAATATTTGCACCATAGTGAGGACCGTCTGAAGCGTTCATAGGCATAAATGCAACTTCCTGAACCTTATCGGAACCTTTTTTCTGTATATAAGCCTTTACATGAAGCCACGGAACAAATGCTCCAAGACCGTATCCAAGCTTAGAGCCTTCTTCAGAAGCCGTAATATCAGCCTCTATATGACAATCTGCATCCTCTTTAGGTATGCTGTTTCCGGCAGGTTCCATATCAACCGGCTGGAAATAAACGCCTGCAATTACAAGCGGACCTTCCTCTATCTCTTCACCAATATCAAATTCCTGAAATCCTCCTCCAACTTCAGGTGCTTTTGCTTCTTTTGATTCATCATCCTTTTTTGAATCGTCTTTTTTTGACTCATCAGCCTTCTTTGAATCATCTTTTTTTGACTCATCAGCCTTTGAAGCATTCGATTCTTTCTGGCTGCTTTGTGCCTGAGTTGTCGTATTGCCTGAATCTGTACTGCATGCAGTCATTGAAGCAGCTACAACTGCAACTACGGCAGCACTTAATAAAAACTTCTTGATCATAATATTGATCCTCCCTTTGTTATTTTTGCCCTTGCTCTTTTTCAAGCTTGGCTCTTATTTTTTTGTTATTATTTGAATGCAGTACCAATGATACTATCATCAATACAAGCATAATAACCTGCGGTACAAGGGTTTCAACCCTTGGATAGATTCCGAGAAGCTCGACCGAAAATCCATTCATCCAACCAACCGGCGTTCTTCCCAAAACATCAGCCTCCTGAAGCTCATACACACCCTTTCCGGCAAATGAAATACACAGTATAAACATAAGTATACTTGTTACCATAAAGAAAGGCTTAAGCGGAAGCCTCATACTGAATTTCACTATAACTATATATACAATAGCAAGACATATGGCTGCTATTATTATTCCAAGCCACATATGGAACATACTTGTTCCCAAATCGTTTGCAATCATCGCCTGGAAGAAAAGTATAAGCTCCGCACCCTCTCTGAAAACTGCCAGAAATGAGGCAAATGCCAAGGCATACATATTTCCCCTGCCTATTGATTTTTCAACCTGACTTTTAATGTATCTGCTCCATACCTCAGCCTCAGACTTTGAAAGCATCCAGTTACTTACATAAAAAAGCACTCCGACTGCAACAAACATCGCTATACCTTCAAATATCTCCTGCGTCATACCCGATTCCGCAGCACCTATTGCACTTGAAACCATATTAAATATAACTGCAAGAAATATACTGAAACCTATACCTAAAACAGCCCCCAGATAAACTCCTTTAAGGTATTTCTTATTATCCGTCTTTACAAGATAGGCTATAATTGCGGCAATAACAAGTATCGCTTCAAGCCCTTCCCTCATAGTAAGTCCGAATGCCGTTAAAAAACTGCTTGCTGCCGAAGCTGCACTGCTTTTTCCGACCGGCACCGCTTTATCATGCTGCGCAGAAGTATCCCCTTCACCCGAGTCCTCTTTCTGAGCCTCGCTCTCTTCTGAAGATGTGTCTGAATCTCCCACCCCGTCAAGCTTTGCGGCATCCTCTTTAAGCATGGCTGTAAGACTGTCTATAATCTCCTTGACTTCTTCAACGCTCTTGCCCTCTTTAACCGCTTTTTTAGCGAGATAAAACTTGTTTTCAACATCTGAACCTCTTTGGGCTGAGATATAGCTCATTACGGTTTTTTCAAAGCCGAGTTTTTCATAATATTGAAAATAAGCCTTATTTATCGCCTTTTTAGTAGCCTCTTTAGTAGCATCATCTGTGCCCTGTTTATAGATTTCAACACTCTCGTTAAGAATCTCAGTCATCTCATCGGCAACTGTTTCCCAGTTTTCATACTTCTTCGTATCCGCATATGACTGCATACATACGCCCGCAGTTATAGCAAGTGCCATAAGAAACAGGCATAAACGTTTTAAAAATATGATTTTTTTCACTTTACAAGCCTCCCATCATCCATGTTGTAGATACAGTCTGAATGCACAAGTATATCATTCTCATGTGTTACTATCAGCAGTGCTGTACCTGATGAATTAATATCTTTCAAAACCGACATTATACCATCTGTTGTTGTTTTGTCAAGATCAGATGTAGGTTCATCGGCTATAAGTATCTTTGGAGAATTCATAATCGCCCTTGCAAGAAGAACTCTTTTCAGCTCCCCACCCGATAAAGATTTCGGAAACTCATCTTTTAAATTAAGTATTCCCATCTTATCAAGGAGTGCCGATGCTCTGCCTACACCCTCTTTTGAATTATTATACAGACTCATAGGCAGCATTACATTTTCAAGTACCGTAAGGTTCGGCATTGTTCCGAGAGACTGCGGTACATAGCCTATACAGGAATTGCGATAATTACTCTTTTGTTTATCATCAAATTCCTTAAGGTCTTTTCCTCCTATATACACACTGCCTGATGACGGCTCAAGAAGTCCTGCTAAAAGATTTAAAAAGGTGGTTTTACCGCTTCCTGAGCGTCCAGTTATATAAACAAACTCTCCCTCATCTATGGCAAAGTCTATTTCATTTACCGCTCTGAAGCTCCTGCCTCCTCTTACAAAATCCTTCGACAGCTTTTGGGTCTCAATAATATGACCCCCCATTTATCTGCTTTCCTCCGTATTCCCTGATGAAACCGATTTTTCCTGTTTCAAACCGCCTGCATTTACAAATACACAGATAAGGCTTACGATTATATACAGCCCGGCTACAAGAAAAATAGCAGGCTTTGTATGTAAATTACAGTGCATGCTCGGCATCTTGCAGGTTCCTATAATATTAACCGGCATAAGGAATGCAAGCACTCCCAGTGCAATATTTGAAAGTGCAATACCTGTTGCAGCGGCTGATTTTCTAAACAATATAAATACCGCTCCATATACCGCTATTACCGCTCCTATAGCTTTTACCGACTCGCCCATCCAATGACACTTCATAAATCCCCCGTCCTGCATAGGCATACACACAGGTGCTATTTTACCCGGAATAAGGAATAATATTACACCTAATACCATAAATACAATACCAAAAATTAAGTTTATAGGCTTTTTATTTTTGCCTGTACTACTCATAAAATAACAAGTCCCCTCCTTTTTATAGTCTGTCATACATTGTTAGGATTTTCTAACCTTTTGACATAGGGATTATAGCATATTGATATAATTAAGGCAATAAGGTATCTTTAAAAATACATTTCCGCTTTAGAAAGTAAAATGTGTTGTTTTATAAAGTAAAAATGTACGGGTAATTTCCGGCTTGGAACGTAAAAACCTAAAAATAACTTAGCATTTAAATAACAATGATTATAAGCCCTTATATAATTTTTCAAAAAATTTCCGTGCTTCTTCAAGCTCCGATGCATCAGGATGCCCCTTTGCCAAACCGCCTATAAGCTTAAAAGGTCCAAAGGTATCATAGCCCTTGCAGCTGTAACCGCCCTTTATATTCGGATAATTCTTTGCCAATGTATAAAGCACACCATACATAAGATGATTGCATACGAATGTTCCTGCTGTATTGGATACAGCCGAAGGAAGACCTGCCTCTCTGATTGCCTCCACCATTGCCTTTATCGGTAATGTTGTAAAATATGCATTCTCGCCGTCTTCAAAAATCTCTCCGCTACGGGATAGCTAAAAACAGGCTTAAAATACGAGCTAAAAAAGCCCTTTGCAAGCGGTTTTAAGAGCTTGTTTAGGTTGCCTATCACTGCATTTTGCTCATGGATGAAAAGTGGCGTGCGCGAGATGATGGCCGCAAATGCCGCAGGCGCCGCGCTGTATCCTCCCACGCTAACAACGGCTTTTACGGCATGAGTCTTAAAAATTTTGCGGCATCTAAAGGCTAAATTTAGGATATTAAAAAGCGAAAAAAGCTTGCCTAGTCCTTTTTTATTTACAACTCCGCTGCTGGG
>ERZ772874.2005-NODE-2005-length-10285-cov-5.146921_pt1 | contig 10285 bp, 6 predicted proteins | sample MGYA00580586_ERZ772874 | MGnify/ENA primary metagenome ERZ772874 (study PRJEB29015, sample SAMEA2737952) | human oral metagenome | biome: human oral; feature: human-associated habitat; material: dental | place: China | collected 2154 ... | reverse complement strand
GCAAACGACTTACCTGGAATTGGCAAGGTCGCACTTGCCCCCGCTATCCCGATTTTTGCTTGTTGTCAGATTGAAACGATACTACTACCAACAGTACTTCTATCATCTCATACCGGTGGATTCAAAAATATCGCGATTGCAGAGCAAACTGAATTTATGAGGCAGTCACTTTGTCAATGGGAAAATCTGGAATTAAACCCGGACGCTATTTTAACAGGGTACTTCCGAAACACAGAACAAATTGAATTAATGGTCGATACCATTGAAAAATTGCCAGAGTCTACGAAAATTTTTGTCGATCCAATCATGGGGGATAACGGAAAGTTATATAGCGGATTTACAGCAGAACACGTTGACGCGATGAGAAAACTCATTCAACATGCTGATGTGATGTATCCCAATATTACGGAAGCATGCTTATTAACCGAAACGGCGTATCCTACTGGAAAAATCACAATGGACTTTACAAGGGAACTAGCCAAGAAACTAGCTGAACTCGGGCCCGAGTACATCATCATTACTGGGTGCCCTGATAGCGAGAAGTTAACAGGTGTTCAACTGTATACCAAAGAGACGGATTCATTCTTTGATTTCTACAAAACAAAGTATCCGCATCATTTTTACGGTACAGGTGATACACTAGCCGCTTTAACAACTGCGTGCATCCTTCAAGACATGTCCGTTGAAGAAGCCCTATCGTTCACACTCAAATTCATAGACGAAGTGCTTCAACTGAGCAGCCAACAACCTGAACGAATTCCATTTGGTCTCCCAATCGAGAAAAAACTTGGAATGCTTACCAAAAAATTTACAACCGAGGTGTCATTATGAAAAATACAGATTTAAGAGATTTAGTTCAAACAAGCTTATTCGCAGCTTTAATTTTTTTGGGTATAAGTGTCTTTAGAATTCAAATACCATTTTCCACACAATTCGTTCATTTTGGGAACGCACTTGTAGTAATCGGATGCTTACTTTTCGGAACAAAACAAGGCGCAATAGCCGCTTCAATCGGTCTTGGACTTTTCGACATTCTTAATAATTACGCCAATGTAGCTTGGCAAACGATTCTTGAATCATTAATCGTCTGCTATGTGATTCATCTTGTATACGAAAAAGCAATGAAAAAAGATGACAAAATTGCGAATGTTATTGCGGTCGGTGTTATTGCTGCTATTGTAAAAATCATCGTCAATATTATTAAATACACATTCTTACGAGGAATGATTGTCGGTGGTCTCGCATTAGAACCTGCATTCATTCAAGCCATCAATAAGATTACAGGGACTTTCGGTTCAGCCATCCTTACTATTATTGCAGTCCCAATCATATACCCGATTTTCAAAGAAGCCTTAAAACGTGTAAAAAGATAAACAAAACAGCTATTACGAATTCAATCGTAATAGCTGGTTCTTTTTTCCTTCACAGAAGGTTACTAGAAAAATAGTTCAAATCAAATGAAACTCCTCGGAGTTATTGTGGCAATAGTAGGGAATTATAACCAATGTGAATTAGGGAGAGTTGCGATTATTCGCTACTCTCCCTTTGAAGCTTGGTAGGTTTGAGACCTTAGGCTCAAACCGTTATCCTACTATTCTTGCCACAATAACAACTCCGAAGGAGTTCTTTCGCCTTGTAAATAACTTTTTTCAAAGTTGAACTCGAGCTCACAGGACTGACGTCCACTTCCCGTAGTATCCGCACGACTTGTTCCAAGTCCTTTGCGTTACTCCGGTCCAGTGTTTCAGTCCTGAGCGTTCGCTCTCGTATCCTGTTAATAGCCCTCTGGATTTTTCTTTTGCCAGTTCCATGAGTCGCGAACCATATCGTTCAAGTTCTTTTCTGCTACCCATCCTAGCACTTCTTTCGCTTTTGAAGCATTCGCATAACAAGTTGCAATATCTCCTGCACGGCGAGGTGCAATTTTATAAGGAATATCCACTCCATTTTCTGCGATAAATGCTTTTACTAAATCTAACACACTGTATCCAATACCAGTTCCTAAGTTAAAGACTTTTGCACCTTTTTGAGCCGCATTGTTTTTAACTGCAAGTACGTGCCCACGAGCTAAATCAACAACGTGGATGTAGTCACGAACTCCAGTACCATCATGTGTATCGTAGTCGTCACCAAACACGCTTAAGAATTCGCGTTTACCAACAGCCACTTGAGTGATGTATGGCATTAAGTTGTTTGGAATTCCGTTTGGAGCTTCTCCAATCAATCCACTTTCATGCGCTCCGATTGGGTTGAAGTAACGTAAGTTTGTGACAGACCAGTCGCTATCTGAGAAAGCAACATCATTTAAGATTTGCTCTAGCATTACTTTTGTATAACCATAAGGGTTTGTTGCGCTAGTTGGCATTTCTTCTTTAAAAGGAACCACGTTGTTCATTCCATATACAGTTGCACTTGAGCTGAATACGATATCCTTCACGTTAAATTGACGCATTACGTCTAATAACACTAATGTTCCTGTGATGTTGTTGTGATAGTATTCTAAAGGTTTTTCAACAGACTCTCCCACAGCCTTGAACCCTGCAAAATGAATCACTGAATCGATATTTTCTTTTTCAAAAACCGATACTAAGAAATCACGATCAAGAATATCTCCTTCATATAGAGGGAAATCTTTTCCTGTGATTGTTTTTAAACGGTTCAATACTTCTGGCGAGCTATTTGAGAAGTTGTCAACGATCACAACGTCAAATCCTGCTTTATCTAATTCAATGACTGTATGAGAACCGATATACCCTGCTCCACCTGTTACTAAAATTGCCATTTTTGCTTCCTCCCTTAGTTTAACACATCTTCTGCGTGATCTTTTTGTAATGTTAAAATACGTGGACCATCTTTTGTAATGGCTAATGTATGTTCAAATTGGCAGCTTAGTCCACCATCTAATGTATGAGCTGTCCAACCATTACTTTCCATTTCTGCTTTCCAAGTACCAGTATTCACCATTGGTTCAATAGTGATAACCATTCCCTCTTTCAAGCGAAGGCCTTTCCCAGGTTCGCCGTAGTGAGGAACTGCTGGACTCTCATGAATCGTTGGTCCAATTCCGTGTCCGATAAAGTCACGAACAACCGATAACCCTTCACTTTCAACATAAGTTTGAATCGCATGACCGATGTCCCCAATACGATTGCCAACTTTTGCTTGTTGGATTCCTAAGTATAAAGCTTTCTTTGTTACTTCATATAAATGGTCGATTTCTGGAGTACTTTCTCCAACGATATAGCTCCAGCAAGAGTCTGATAAAGCACCTTTAAGTTCCACACAGAAATCCACTTTTACTAAGTCGCCTGATTTTAACGGTTTACGACGTGGAAATCCGTGACAGATTTCGTCATTGATACTTTGGCATGTTGCGTATTTATATCCCTCGTATCCAATTTGCGGTGCTGAACCACCCGCTTCTTCAATTTTCTTTTGTACAAATTGATCGATGTCCCAAGTAGTGACACCTGGTTTAATAAAATCACGAAGTTGCACGTGGATGGATGCTAACAGCGCACCTGATTCTTCCATCGCGTCAATTTCGCGTTTTGATTTTAATGTAATCATGAAATAAACTCATCCTTTCTAGTCTCCCCGTCATTATAGCATAGAACAAATATAAAGAGAAAGAGCCGAGGCAAAAATGTTAATAGAGTCTTAAGCAGAAAAAGACTGACAAAGATTCCTCTGTCAGTCTTCGTATTCCACCTTAGCTTATAAGTGGTCTGTTGGTTCTACTGTAATTGGCTCAACAGATTGAGTCGGTGTTGCTTCTGTTGTTGTAGTAGACTCTGTTGTTGATTCAGTAGTCGCTTCTGTAGTTGTAGTTGCTTCAGTTGATTCTGCCGTTGTAGCTTCTGTAGTTTCTTCCGTTGTAGCTTCTGTAGTTTCTTCCGTTGAAGTTGACTCTGTAGTTGTTTCACCAGACTCTTGGATGAATCCTACATATTGATAGCAGTTCATTTCTGATTTCGTTTCATCAGCAGAAACAATCGATGTTCCAACTACTGCTCCTGATAATAAAAGACCTGCCATTAATACAATCTTCTTACCATTTTTGTTTGATACAAAGATGTATGCAGCGCCTGTTAAAGCTACGATTCCAGCAACCATCATCATTGTTTGAGAGCCTGTACCAGTATTTGGTAGAGCTGGTGCTAATTGACAAGCATTTTTGTCGTACGCATATACTAATAAAGTACGTTCGCCTTCTTTAGCTGAAGTTGGTTCGCCAGGTTGAATCGCTTCGCGTTGTTCTTTTGTTAAATCAGCGATATTTACAGTAAGCACTTCTGGAGTCGCTGCTTGAGCAACTGTATTTGAGAATAGTCCTACTAGACCTAATAAAGTTACAATAACTAATAATTTTGCAGATAGTTTTTTCATTTATCTCTTCCTTTCATTTTTGAGCGCTGGAACATAGTATCACATCAAAAAATTTATTACAAATAATTTCCTCTCTCGAGCATTAATTTACATTTTCACAATGTGAGATAAATCTTATAAACGTTGAAACTATCTATATAAAAGCCCTTTCAACGTATTTTTTCAAAATTAATTTACTAAATTCACAAATAACCCCCTATACTCTCCCTTCGTTTAGCTACAACTATGCCCTATCAAATCGCATTTCATTTATGCAAAAAAGAGACCTTCGGATTGAAATGCATCCAAATATAGTCTCTTTTCTGGTGTCTTTATTCGCACTACAACTATATACAGCACAAATCTATTTCTAACTAAAAATACTGCGCCCTTTCGGAATTTATAATAGCAGTAATGGGAAGTAGCAACCGATGTGAATTAGAGGGAGTAAGGAATTGATTCCCTACTCCCTCTTTGAAGCTCGGTGGTGATTGAGACACTAGGCTCAATCCGTCACCTCTTACAGCTATTATAAAAATGTCCGAAATAACCCTCTAGTATTTTTCATACTACAACTATACATAGGTAAATCACATCTCATTTATACAAAATAAAAAAAGAGATCCTCGGATTTTATAGTAACAACAATAGCGAGTGTAATTGATTCGAATTACGGACGCTAAGGATTTTAATCCATAGCATCCGTTTGAGAATCGATAGGAAGTGAGACTCAAGGCTCACTCCGGTACAGCTATTGTAGTTATTATAAAAATATCCGAAGGATCTCTTTTCTATTATTTGTGCACTAATCGAGTTCGATTTGGCCTGTGTATAGCTTGTAGTAAACACCATGTTTTTCCATTAAGGTTTCATGGTTTCCTCGTTCGATAATCTCACCGTGATCCATTACCATAATCACATCGGCATTACGAATCGTAGATAAACGGTGGGCAATTACAAATGACGTGCGGCCTTCCATCAATTGGTCCATTCCGCGTGAAATCAACGCTTCTGTATGGCTGTCGATGGAACTTGTCGCTTCATCAAGAATCAATACTTTAGGGTTCGCAACTGCAGCACGCGCAATCGCTAGCAATTGACGTTGCCCTTGAGACAACCCTTCTCCGTCTCCTGTAATTTCTGTTTGGTATCCTTGTGGAAGACGTTTGATAAAGCTATGAGCATTTGCTAATTTTGCCGCTTTAATCACTTCATCATCTGTAGCATCTAATTTTCCATATCGAATATTATCCGCAATCGTTCCTGTAAATAAATGCGTATCTTGCAATACGATAGAAATGGTCTTACGCAAGTCATCTTTCTTAATCTTCGTTACTGGAATCTCGTCGAAAGTAATAACCCCTGAATCAATCTCATAGAATCGGTTGATTAAGTTTGTAATGGTTGTTTTACCAGCTCCTGTTGCCCCTACAAAGGCAACTTTTAATCCTGGTTCAGCCCATACATTGATGTCTTTTAAAATACGAACTCCTGGCACATATCCAAAGTCTACGTTATGAAGTTGAATATTCCCAACTACTGGAATACGTTTGTCCCCATCCAACCAGTACCAGTTATCTTTATCTTGTTGATCAAGCGTAACTGTCCCTTCATCAATCTCAGGCACTTCACGCAGAATCGCAAAAATACGTTCAGCCCCAGCCATTGCGCTTAAAAGAACATTCATTTGTTGAGACATTTGCGCCAGTGGTTGCGCGAACGTTCTTGAGAATTGAAGGAAGGAAGCTAACCCTCCGATATCCATCCAATTTATAATAACAAGATAGCCCCCAACAGCAGCGGTAATCGCATAGTTCATATAACTAATATTCCCTAAAATTGGGAACATAATCGTTGAATAAAATTGTGCGTTGTTTGCTGCTTCTTGAAGTTCTCCGTTGAGTTTATCAAATTCATCTAACACTTTATGTTCATGGTTAAATACCTTAACTACTTTTTGTCCTTCAATATGCTCTTCCACAAATCCATTCACTTGTCCGAGAATCGCTTGTTGCGCTGCGAATTGCTTCCCTGATTTCGCACCTAGTTTCTTCACAATTTGGAACATCAAAAATACCATCGCAATCAGTAAAACCGTTAGAATTGGTGAAAGGATAATCATCATGATAAACGTTAACACTAATTGAAGTGTGGAACTGATAATCATCAACATACTGTTGTTAAATGCATTTTGAATATTGTCAAAATCGTTCGTAAAACGAGACATTAAATCCCCGTGCTTATTCGTATCAAAGAAACGAATTGGCAAAGTTTGAATATGGTTAAATAAATCTCCACGCATTTTTTCGATTGTATTTTGTCCAACTGTTACCATTAAACGTGCAGAGAAGTAGCTGGCTGTTGCCCCAAGTACATAGACAATGGCGATAAAAACAAGCATTTTTGCTAATCCTGCTAAGTCTCCTGTTTCAATAAAATCATTGATTAATGGACGAATGGCATAAGTTCCAATAATACCTGAAGCACTTGAAATGATTAAGCAGACTACAACAACTGCAAGAGTCATCTTACTCTTCCATAAATATCCCCATAAGTCTGCCAAAGTTTGCTTCATATTTTCTGGACGTTTTGGCCCTTTAATTTTACTCATCTCCTTTGGCTCCTTTCATTTGGGTTTCGTAAATATCACGATACAAGTCGTTTGATTCCATTAACTCTTCGTGCGTTCCTAGTCCGTTTACTTTACCATCATCTAATACAAGGATATTGTCTGCTCCTTGAATCGATGAAATACGTTGGGCAATAATAATAACCGTTGTTTCTGGTAAGTGATTGAAGAAAGCTTCGCGAATTTTTGAGTCCGTTGCCGTATCAACTGCTGACGTTGAATCGTCTAAGATTAACACTGCTGGCTTACGTAACATAGCCCGAGCAATTGTAAGACGTTGTTTTTGTCCACCCGAGAAGTTTGAGCCTCCTTGTTCAACATGAGTGTCATATCCCTCAGGCATTTCCATAATAAAGTCATGCGCTTGTGCATATTTAGCAGCTTGTATCATCTCTTCTTCTGAAGCATTCGGATTTCCCCATAAGAGGTTTTCACGAATCGTTCCAGAGAATAGCGTATTCTTTTGTAACACCATGGATACGTTTTGACGCAAATCAGAAAATCGATAATCACGAACATCATGTCCACCAACACGCACCGTACCAGCAGTTGTGTCATAAAGTCGAGGAATCAACTGTACAAGAGAGGATTTCCCTGAACCAGTTGGCCCGATAATTCCGAACACTTCACCGGGTTTAATCTTGAAGCTGATGTTGCTTAACACTTCTTCATCCTGTTGTTTTCCATAAGAGAAATGAACATGATCGAATTCCACTTCATCGTATACTTTATCTACAGTAATTGGATATTCTGGTTCTTCTACATCGATATTTGTATCTAACACTTCGAAGATACGATCCATAGACGCTTTTGTCATTGTCAACATGACGAACACGAATGAAATCATCATGAGGGACATCAAGATTTGTGTGATATAAGAAATGAAACTGATAAGATCTCCAGTTGTCATCGTTCCACTAATAACAAGTCCGCCCCCAAACCACATCACCGCAATTGTTACAGCATAAATCGTTAATTGCATGATTGGGTTATTCCACATCACGACATACATCGCATGTAGGGCACGTTCTCTATAGGTTGAGTTTTCTACACCAAATTTTTTCTTTTCAAACATTTCACGAACAAACGATTTTACAACGCGAATTCCAATAAAGTTTTCTTGTAAAGTTCGGTTAATACCGTCTGTGGCTTGTTGTAATTTTCTAAAGCGAGGAAAGGCTGTAGAAATGATAAGCACTAATGATAGCACTAAAATTGGTATAGCTACCATAAAAACGAGTGATAATTGCTCATTGATGCTTACTGCAAAGAAAATTGCAAAGAGAAACATCATTGGAGCACGTGCTAAAATACGCATCGTCATAATGGCTGTATTTTGAACATTGTTGACATCACTGGTCATACGCGTGATTAAGGATGCATTGGAGAAGTGATCAATGTTTTTAAATGAGAAGGCTTGAATCTTCTTCATTTCAGCAGAACGTAACTCTGCAGCTACTCCAGTCCCAGCAATCGATGCAAATTTTGCCCCCAAAACACCCGCTGAAAGAGACACTATTGCTACAAAAATCATAATGAACCCTTGTTTTGCAATAAAGCCTAAGTCTTTATTAGGAATCCCTTCGTCGATAATTTGCTTCATAATAATCGGTTGTGCTACTTCACAGAGCACCTCGACTAAAATGGCAAAAAACGCTAAGAAAGGATATTTTTTATACTTACTAAAAAACGGAAGAATCTGTTTTAGCATTTTTTCACTCCTTTTTATGATTTTTGATAATAAAAAACTGCCTCTGGGCACACGCCAAAGACAAGCATTCTGCTAAGAATTACTAAAATAAGTTTATCAAGGTTTGACTAGGTTTTCAAATGAAATCCTTTATTTTTTTAACTGAATTTTCATTTTATTTTAAGGGAATTCTTTCTTTTCAAAAAAACAAAAATAGAATCTCCAATCGAATGTTTTTCATAGATAATAGCTCAGTGTTTTGTGTTTGCACCGCGATTTATGGTACAATGAGCCAAACGAAATTTTAGAAAGCGAGGGACTAAAGTGTCCACAATTCAATATATTAGTACACGAGACACAAACAACCGCGTGACCGCTTCACAAGCCATCCTAAAAGGAATCGCAGAAGACGGTGGATTATACGTACCAACCGCCCTCCCAGAAGTCACTCTAGACTGGGAAGTATTAAAAGCTCAAAGTTATCAAGAAATTGCAATCGAAATTTTATCTGCCTTTTTAACTGATTTTACAAAAGAAGAAATTATTCACTGCGTGCATTCTGCATACGATACAACGTTTGATACAAAAGAAATCGCACCTGTGAAGAAAGTTGGCGACCGTCATTTCATGGAACTCTTCCACGGAAGAACCATTGCCTTCAAGGATATGGCTCTATCCATCTTGCCATATCTTCTTACAACTGCTGCGAAGAAAAACAAATCTGACAAAGAAATCGTGATTTTAACAGCGACTTCAGGAGACACTGGTAAAGCTGCCCTTGCAGGATTTGCGGATGTTCCTCATACAAACATCATCGTCTTTTATCCAAAAGGTGGTGTCAGTACGATTCAAGAACGCCAAATGGTGACACAAGCAGGCGACAACACTTTTGTATATGGTGTTGAAGGAAACTTCGATGACGCACAAACAAAAGTGAAAGAGTTATTTGCGGATAAAGAATTAAATACTACTCTTGCAGCAAAAGGATTTCAATTCTCTTCTGCAAACTCGATTAATATCGGACGTCTTTGCCCACAAATCGTGTACTACGTATTCGCGTATGCACAATTAGTGAAAGACGGTACTCTTGCCATTGGCTCCCCAATGAACGTTGTCGTTCCAACTGGTAACTTCGGGAACATTCTAGCAGCTTACTACGCAAAAGGTATCGGTGTTCCAATTAACAAACTCATCTGTGCTTCAAACGAAAACGATGTACTTGTTGATTTCTTCCAAACAGGAACATACAACCGACTACGTGAATTTAAATTAACAAGTTCTCCAAGTATGGATATCCTTGTTTCAAGTAACCTTGAGCGTTTCATCTTCGAATTAACAGGACGCAGCTCAGACAAAACGAATGCACTGATGACTTCTCTAAAAGAAAACGGAAGCTACTCTGTTCCAAATACAGACACTGCTCTCTTTAAGCAATTTTACGGAAACCGTGCTAGCCAAGAAGAAACGGCTCAAACGATTCATGATGTGTTCACGAACGAAAAGTATTTATTAGATCCACACACTGCGGTTGCGGATTGTGTATATACGAAATATAAGAAAGAAACAGGAGACGCCACTCCTACTGTGGTGGTCTCGAC
>ERZ772874.2003-NODE-2003-length-10288-cov-3.901202_pt1 | contig 10288 bp, 13 predicted proteins | sample MGYA00580586_ERZ772874 | MGnify/ENA primary metagenome ERZ772874 (study PRJEB29015, sample SAMEA2737952) | human oral metagenome | biome: human oral; feature: human-associated habitat; material: dental | place: China | collected 2154 ... | reverse complement strand
TTCTGTGTCGTCTACCTTGTTTTCTACCTTGTTTTCTGTGTCGTCTACCTTGTTTTCTACCTTGTTTTCTGTGTCGTCTACCTTGTTTTCTACCTTGTTTTCTGTGTCGTCTACCTTGTTTTCTACCTTGTTTTCTGTGTCGTCTACCTTGTTTTCTACCTTGTTTTCTGTGTCGTCTACCTTGTTTTCTACCTTGTTTTCTGTGTCGTCTACCTTGTTTCTACCTTGTTTTTTTGGTCGTCCTCCGCCCTTACCATTGCGTCCGCCTTCTCCCATCTTTGCCCTTGACTCATCGGAAATTTCACGCCTGATAGGCCTGCACTCATCGTCGCAACTGCTGACTACCTTAGCATCAAGATAGGTAAAGTGTTCACGCAACCTTGGGGAGAAGAACCGTTCATTGTCTCCTTCGCCTTCGAAGGAGAATAGACCGAATCCTCGTATCACTCTCTCTATCGTCTTGACAGAAGATGTGGACTTGATGGCTAGCTTGAGCATCTTCCAGTTGGCAGGGTAGCTGTAGTTAGCCTTGTCCATCTGTGCAAGTTTTGCCCACGTCTTTGTCAATATTGCAATGGCTACGTCTCCCACTGTGGAGTTTGCTAGCTCTATCTTCTCATCATCGAGGAAGAGAATATCCATAGGGTAGTATCTGTGCTTACACATGTGGTTATGATTTGTGTGGGATAGTTATGTATATATGATTTATGCCTTGCACTTCTTTTGTCTTGCCTTCTTTGTGTAGGGTGCCAAGGGCTATTTGTATGCTTTCGAGTGGCACTTGCAGTTTGTTGGCAATTCGCTCAGGTCTGATGTGCAGAGGTCGTATATGACGCCCATCCATATCATCTATAAGGCGGTTTATTGTTTGCATTACAAGCTCGGTGTCTGTGTCGCCCATACAAGATTGCTTTGTATCTCTCTCTGCACTTGGTTGAGTGCCTCTCTTTCATTTGGTGATGGCAGGTAGATGCCAAGCTCGGTAACCGACCAGTTGCGAAATCGCTCTATGGAGGCGGTCATTTCCTTTGTATCAAGTGAGGACGTTGAACGCACAAAGTGGAAGGTTTCACCGCTAGAGCCTTTGCGCTCTCGTATAAAGATGTCTCCATTGACGTGTATCTTGTAGTAGTCGAATTTGACCGTTTCCAATGTTTCCCCCTGCTGGAGGGCGAAGTATGATAGTATGAGGTGCAGATAGCTATTCTGAGAAAGCGTGCGCTTTCCCTTCTTTTCTGTCAGCTCAACTACACACTTCTTTTCGTAGAGGTGTTTGCACTGCTCCTTGTATTGTTGCCTGTCTAGGTCAAGGGATAGGTCGTATATCATACTAGAATGGTGTCCTATTGACCTCTAGGGTCATACCACGGGTTGCTACCTGTACATCTTTTCCCGTCGCCTCCTCTATCCCCTTCCTGCACCTATCGGCATCTGAATTTCCATCGGATAGGTGGATGAGCAGTATGTGTCTAGTTGCTGTAAGGTCGCTAGCGAGTAGTGTCTTTCGGCATGCCTCGTAGCTCATGTGAGATAGGAGTGTCCTCTTGTACTGGGCTGGGTGAACTGCCCCAGAGGCAAGTCGTTCCTGCAGTATGTCTGTATTGTAGTTGCACTCGATGAGCCAGTGCGTGACCCCTCGGAAGCCATACCTAAGCAGGTAGGAGTCTGTGACAAATAGCAGTCGTCCCATCTCCTTATGCTCGATGAGAAAGCCGAGGGGCTCTCTTGCGTCGTGCTTGACATCGAAGGGATACACTAAAAAGCTACCCACTCTGGTCGGCATCTTCGCCTTGATCATTCTGACCATCGGGTCGTGCTGCATCTGTAAAGCCCACGCCGTGCCCTCAGAGCAGTACAGTGGTATCCTTCTGTAGGTGACCCAGCGAGCCACTCGGGAGTGGTCTCCATGCTCGTGTGAGAGGAGACACCCCGAGAGGTTCTGTAGGTCGTAGTCCAAGGCATCCAGTAGTCTGGTGTCATCTACCCCACACTCTATTAGTAGCTTTTCTCCAGAGGAGGAGCGTAGTATATAGGCGTTGCCAGCACTGCTGGAGCCTAGAACTGAGAGTATCATGTTAAAAAGGTGCTTTTGCTGTCTTTTCTTCGTTCTGTACAACCTCTCCTGTCTCCTCGTCTACAAAGTCGAGTGTCTCTGTTGCGGTCTCTCTCTCTACCTCGTCGTGAACTTCGTGAGTTACATCTTCCACAGAGGCGTACATTTCGTTGTTTCTGTTGTCCACGTAGTGCGCTTCGCCATGCTCGTCGATGACCGATTGGTCACTCTTGATAGCATTCTGCATTTCCACGGAGAGGGGAGCATACTTGCTTAGTAGGAGCTTCAGCACAGTCTTCTTTGCCATAGCCTCAAAGTCAGTCGTCCACTTGCTACTAGCCTTGACCCAAGCCTTGTTACTCTTGTAGGTCTCAGAGTAGCGGAGGGCATGGGCTTCGACTTCGTCATGCGTCATATATAGGCATTTCGAGAAACCGTTGGTCAGGCGAAAGTAAGCTACGTAACCTATTATGGGGAGCGTCTCTCGGTTGGGTTTTGCTACAAACCTCGTTTCTCCAGTGAGAAGGTCGAAGTCTTGCAGCTCTCCTTCTCTTACCTCGGTGACGTTAATCGCTTGGAACTGCCCACTTCGGATAGCGAGCTGGATGAACCCCTTGTACCCCAGCTGGAATTGCGCCTGTGCTGTACCATCCTTCTTCTTGTACGGTATGACATAGGCAAATCCAAGGTTTTGGTCAAGTGGCAGGTCAAGTGCTGTAGCCTTGATTCCTGCATGGATGATTGTCAGCGGGTCACAGGCTTGTAGGCTTGCGCTATTGGACACCAGTGCTGTGATGTTATTGACAAAAGATGCCTTTTTATCTGAGAGTATCCTCTGGAGGTATTCCTGCGTTCGCTGGTCTTTGATTGTGTCGTTAAAGACCTTGAGCGGACTATCTTGCGTTTGTGCTACCGCAGGGGCGGTCGTTGTCTGTTGTGTCATTGTCTTGCTAGTTGTTATGGGTGATTGTTAGCTCCTTGTCGCTCGAAACGACAAGGTTGATTATCTGACTATCGGTGTCGATGAGCGACTGCACACTCTCTCGGTTGTCGATGAAGATGGGAGCGCATACGCCGTAAAATCTAGATAGAGTGTTGATGATTTCTATTCCTGCATTTACCTGCTTGGCGGTATTTGCAACGGTGAACGGAACTCCATCTATGAGAGGCACACAGCACTCGATAGGGTTCTCCTTATCCTTGTCTTCGATTGTGTAGTCGAAGAGCTTAAAGGTGACATGCTTAAAGATTCCGTTGATGCGCTTCTCACACTCCTCTATCTTTCGTATGGATAGCTGTGCGGCGGTGTATTCTTCTCTCTCCGCATCGGCAATCAGCTGTGCGAGCTTCTTACCTTCTGCTTCAAGGTTTGCTATCTTAGCTTCGTATTCCTTTCTGAGTGATACCTTGGCGAGCTTGTCTCTGATTTCGTCACGGATAGCCTCTAGCTCCTTGCGTCGCAACCTATAGGCTTCTGTGCTATCAGTCTCGATAGTATCTACCACAGAGCTAAGCTCCTGTATCTCTGCTTTTAGTTCGCTGTACCCTTCCAGCTCTTCTGCTGGACGTGGCTCAACCTTATAACCAGCAGGGGTATAGGCAAGCGCCTTCATTATTGCTGGTAGCTCTAGGGCTAGCTTGTCAGCCTTAGCGATAAATTCGGCACACTTGAGTGTGTTTGCCTCTGCATCAGCCTTACACTCTTCTATTGCCTCCTTGTATTCTTTCGCTGGGGTCTGGAGCTTCTCAAGTTTAGCGTCCTTTGCACTTTGCCATACAGCTTTCGCTTGGTCTAGCTGGTCTTCGGGTAAGCTCTGGTGACAATGTGGGCAGGTGGTATCGCCATTGTATGCTGAGCTGTTTACTTCCATCCACTTAGTTCTCAACACCTCTAGCTTAGCTTCGTATTCGCTGATGGATGCCAGCTTGCTCTGCGCTATCTTATCATGTCGCTCGGCCTCCTTGCGGAAATCTGCTATCTCTCGCTTTGCTGTGTCGAGCATTTGCTCTAGCTCTCTACGAGTTGCGTCCTGTGCGTATGTAGCTTCATCAGCACGCCTTGCCTCATCGGCTACCATCCTGCATTGCTGCGCTTTCAGCTCCTCAATCTTACGCTGTCGAAGTGCAGAGGCACTGCCCGCCTGACGTATGCGCTCAGCGACATCCTCCGAAGCTCTTGTGACTGCCTTGATTTCTTGCTCCGTTTCTTCCAGCTGCTCCTGAAGGGAAGCCTCGTCCTCGGCGTCTGGGATAAGGCTTCGTGTCTGGTCAATCTTGGGCTGAACCTTTTCAAGGTCTGCCTTCAGCTTCTTCTTGCGAGCCGATACCTCCTTGCGGAAGTCTGCTATACTCTTTCCGTTCATTGCGTCTATGAGGCTAGCCCACTCGTCTGAATAAGTTGCTATCTCCTCTAGGCTTGGGGCTTGTGCTATCTCAAACAGTATAGCACGCTGGTCTTCCCACTTGATGGAGGCGAAATACTCGGGGTTGGTAAGTAGCTTGAATGTTGTATCGTCGATGATGGATGATACCCGTTTCTTGAACTCAGTTACATTCACTGGTACATCATTCCACCAGCAGTCGGTGTGATGCCCCTTGAAGACCTCTTCTGCTTGTACTCGTGGCTTAACCCAATCCTCGACGTATGCACGGCGGAGGGTTATTCGCTTGCCGTCTATATTGAGGACTGCGGTCACCTCACAGGGTGCTTTGTCCGTGGTGTTGCCCTCTGCGTCTACGGTCTTGATTTCGTAGTCCTTGCGGTCTTGGGCGTCTTTACCGAATAACAGCCAGAGGAAGGCGTCGAAGTGTCGGCTCTTGCCTAATCCATTTGCTCCAGAGATAGTAGTCTCTGTTGGTGAGAAGGTTGTGGTTCGCTCCTTCTCTCCTCGAAAGCCTATCATCGTGATAGACTCTAGTTTGATTGTTAGCATGTTGTTGGGGGTTAGGTGTTATGTTGTAAATTTTGTTCACTTTGTCGGCGACCCTTGCCCATCACAGGTTTGGGTAGCCATAGTAGATTAAAAAAAATGCTCAGGGCTGGGCTTCTCAGCGTTGCCCCGTGCCAAAGAATTGCCTAAATCAACACAAATAATTGCTCATTTTGTCGGGGGTGGCGTGCTTCCCAGCAGGCTAGCCCCCATTCATTCACTAGAACCTCTGACATAATTAATCTTCCTCGCCCGTGTCGTTTAAGAAGGTGACAAACCAATCAAGGGCGGACGGGTATAGTATAAGTATAGCAACTGATGGAACTATCCGCCAGCTGTAAAAGACTTCTGGGTTTATGTACACTGCCAACAGCAAGGTGGCAATGGACGCCATGTAGAGGTAATCTCTAAGCCTCAAATTAAATCTGTTCATGTCTGTTTGTTTTGTGGGTTGGTGAAATAGTATCGTCAGGGTGATTCGCTCACCGAGTTTCCAAGCGAGTGTGTCGGTGCTATATGCTCCGTATATTACTCCTTGGCTTCACCCCTAGCGCAATAGGCCTAGGGCTAACGATAGTGCCACGAATGGCGGTTAATTACTTGTGGGGGTATTATTCCCCACGTTGTTATCTCTGTTACTATTGCTTATCAAATATGTCAAAGACCGCTTTCCCTCAAAGAGGGTGGTGAGGGGCTAACCCTCGGCGTTCACAGAGGCGGCTTTTTGGATATACCTGTATATCGTAGACCGCCCTAGTCTGTACTTTACACGTAGCTTATGTACGGCGTCTTCTGTTGATAGTCCTTGTTCCTTCATCTGGGCGAAGCCTATGAGAACTTTCTCTTCTCGCTCGGCTCTCCACTGAGACGAAGGTTTCAAGGGTCGTCTTTTAGCCATGTTGTCTACTTATATGAATTATTGCTACCTTTGTCAAATATCCTTTTAAGGATTAAAGTTGTATCCTCTCTTGGACTACGATGCAAAGGTATAACAAGTTTTTCATTCCACAAAATGCAACTTAGAATTTTGAACATAAAAAGGGCTTAACTATCTGTGGTTCAGTGAGAAAAAAAACATTCGGAGGATAAGATATACAGCAGAAAATGAATGACTTTCTATGTTGCCTTGGTCTCCACCTGCGCATTGTGTGGTTTTGCTGGTCTGTTGGAATGTATTATCTTTGCAGTGAGATTGACGTGCGGGTGTTTCCCTGCCTCTCTTTCCCCGTACGTCAAAAAGCCTCAGTGTTTATTCCTTTTGGATACACTGGGGCTTATCTTTTATATATGAACAGCCCCCGCACTCACCTGTCTGAGTACGGGGGCTTCGTTTCTTTGTGTGTGGCTACACAATCAAGAATGGATAATCACCCTTTCCATATCTTATTTCTATTCCGTTGTCAAGTGTTCCCTCTTGCTCGGGGAATTCCCTTGCCATAAGCTCCTCTATCTCTGGGTCGTCTGTCGTTGCTCGTGCCACCATGGTGTAATACCGCAAGGCGGAATCAGATAGCATGACACGCAAACCATATCTGAGGTTTACCGCCTCTGGGTCTATCTCTATGGCTTGCTTGATACATTGAGATAGTAGTTGCTTAGCCTCGCCCTCGTTGCTAACAAATACTTGTGGGATTATCTGACCATAGCATACTTCGCGTTCGCCTCCGAACCTCTCTAGTGCAGACCCTTTTACTTCGATTGTCTTGTTCATTGTCTTGTTCGTGTTGTGCCTTTTGGCGGTTGTACATTCTTTTTTTTGTCTATCCCTGTGCTTTAATTTCCTCTCTCAGATTATGCACTGTCATCTCAAGTTGTGCTATCTGTGCGTCTCGATGGGAAATGTGAGCATTATACACCGACAGGGGGATAGTTGCCTCTTCTCCTTTGAGCATGTCGCCATCACCTGTAACTACCCACTCAAGGTTTAAGTCGGGGAAGGTTTGCCCTATTCTATACATAGCCCTAGCACTCATCCCCTTTGTTCCCCAAGTGATAAAGTTGCTCGCTAAACCTGCACTCTTGCAGAAGCTGTACAAGCTGATGCCCTTGTGTTGTGCATACGCTCTTAGGCGGTCTCTCATGTTCATGCGTTGATTCTATTGTAGTTTGCTGTAGAGTACTTGTTAATTCCATAAACTACTCAAAGCATTCACATACTCATCTGTCTCGATGACGGCGAGGAACTCTGCGTGCCTTTCGATTGGCTCATTTTCCTTTAGGAGGCTAATCATAGCTTTAAGTAGCTTCCCTTGGTTAACGCCATCTGGGAGGTTGTCTACTACTAGTGTTGCTCGTGCTTGGTTGTATCCAGCTCGGCTTTCATCGTCTACATGAATGTGGTACTCTAGGTTTACTTCGTAGCTGTTGCCTGCGATTTCGATAGTCTTGTTCATCTTGTTTGTTGTTTGTGGCTTGCGCCGTTGTACATTCTTTTCGTTTTGTGATGGGTGTTGTTCCCTATCACACTGCAAAGATAGGTCAATTTATCGACCTGCCAAATTTTTCGGAAAAATATTTTTCAAGTCGCTGTGAATGAGTGAGAAAAATTTTATGCAGGTGAAAAAAAGAGGGGGCAACCTTTCAGTTACCCCCTCTCACGAAAAGCAAGATGTGCCAATACTATCAACGTTGGCACAACAAAGATAGGTAATATCTGCTGTTTGTGCAAATACTACTCATCCCCTATGCCTGCTAGTTCTGTTAGCTTGTCTTCGATTGTTCGGTGTTCAAGGCTCCCAGATACATCTAGGGAAACGCTCTGCACCTTTGGAAGTATATAGTGCATGAGTTTGATGGCTATGTCTAGTCGGTCTCTAGGCTCAAGTCCCATCAAGTCGCTTTTCATCTGTCCCGAACTATTGTACTCGTCTAATATCTTTGAGATTACCTCCTTGGTTATAGCTGTAGTTTTGTTTGGCGTGCCTTTAACTCGGCCTCCTGTCTTCACTCTTTTTGTTGCCATAATTCTAAATGCTTTATAACGTTCTGTAATACAATTGCTTTAATGTTTATGTCGCGCGTACAAATATACACAACTATCTTGCACGCATAGTAATAATGATTAATGTGTATACATAATGGTAGGTAGCATTATTGGCGCAGGTATCGGCGCATTAGGTAGTATCTTCGGGGGGCTGTCTGCAAGCAGTGCAATAAAACAGCGCAGGGATGGCGTGCTGAGGCTTCAGCAGGAAAATAAAGATTGGTTTGATAGACGTTACAACGAGGACGCCCTACAGCGGGCAGATGCTCTAGCACTACTTGAACGAACCAAGGAGGCTGTGCGTAACCGAAACCAGAGGGCGGCTGGTGTTCAGGCTGTTATGGGTGGCACTGATGAGAGTGTCGCACATGAGAGGGAAGCAGGCAACAAGGCAATAGCTGATGTGACTACTAATATCGCAGCCGAAGGTGCTAGGAGGAAAGACCAAATCGAGGCTCAATATCGTGCGCAGGATGCTGCGTTACAGGGTCAGCTGAATGATATTGAGCGTGACAGAGCGAATGCAACTAGCGAGGCAATAAAGGGGGTGGCTAGTGCAGGGGCTAACATTGCTGGGCTATTTTAATTAGAGAGTAGAGATATGTCAGTACTAGACGAGCTTCTCGGCAATCCAGAGGAGGGCAATGGGGTGAAGTCTCCATCTGGTGGTGCTGTGATACCTCCAGCTAAGGAGGTCGCACCCCCTGTTGGTCGCACTTCGTCTTCCTCAGCAACAGAGACGATGGAGAGGGTGCGAACAATCAGCCCTGTAACTACGACGGACACGAAGCCACTAACTACAACCACTACCAAGATAAAGCGATACATACCCTCGGTAGGTGCTGGGGCTACTGTGCCTAATGTGGAACAAACCGCAGGGCATAGTGCTAGCACCCCAGCTACTACAACTAAGGCTGTGGAGAGCTCTGGTACAGAGGTACGCAAGCCCATCGAGCAGGGGGCGGTAGGAGCTAAGGGCGAGCGTTTTTTGGATGTGCTCAAACGTTATGGGGTTACGCCTCCTACGCCAGAGCAGGTAGAGGCGGAGCGAAAGAGACAGCGCAACAGGGAGCGTATAGCCGCTATAGGTGATGCTATTAGCTCCATTGCAAACCTATACCACACGACCAACTATGCGCCAAACGCATACGACCCCAAGGCAAACGCACTAGGGGCTGTTCGTGCGCATGGAGATAGAGAGAGAGCAATCCAAGACAGGGATAGGGATGCGTACCTCCAGCACTACATGAGAGCTTTACAGCTAGACAGGGATAGAGACGACAGAGAGCGTAGCTGGCAACATAGGCAAGAGCTGGACAAGATAGCAAACGAGCGGGCAAGGGCGGAAGCTGCACGCAGGCAGAGGTATGACGAATACCAGCAAACTATCAAGGAGCAGGACAGAGGGCTAGCGGAAAAAAAGCTAGAGGAGACAGTGCGGACAAATAAGGCACGCGAGGCAAACGCACGGCAGGCAAACGCCATAAGCGGCGCACGTCTAGCACTCGATAGAAAGAGGTATTACGATAGTCAAGACAATACAGAAAAGGTATATCTCGGCGGTCAAGTAGGGTATAAGGAGATAGACACGGATGGAATTCCGCACGTATATGAAGCACTCCCAGACAGGTACAAGGAAATGTTCAGTCACTATGACCCCAAGACACGCACCTACAAAGCACCAAGCACCAAGAAGATGTTGGAGGCAGTAAGATATGTTGCCTCTCATGAACCAGAGGTAGCGCAACGTGTGCTTAATGTTGGTGAGGGTAAGGATATGCAAATCACTGGACTAAGACCTGCGCCTCGTGCCTTCCAGCAGGGGGGTAGAAAAAGGTCGGTTTCTAAGAGGTCTGGCATGATAAAACCGCAAGTAAGACGTAACATGCCATATCTCGGGAAGAGGGAGAATTCGGGAGGAAACAATACAGGTAACAACACTAGTGCAACAGATAAAGAGCTAGCTCCATGGATGAAAAGGTAAAGCCTCAAGCCCCCAATGAGGGGCGTCAGTACGTATATAACAAGCTCAAGGAGAAGGGGTACAATGTCGGTGAATACAGCGACTTCGACACGGCGATGTCCAACGATGAGGATAGCCGTAGATGGGCGTATGATGAACTTGGTAAGAGTGGTATTGACCTTGGGGGGTACGACCAGTTTGAGAGTGGAATCGGCTACGTAAAACCTACAGAGGTTAATGGGCAGAAGGCCTCAAAGCAGAAGCACTCTATCCAAGAGGCTACCGCACCTAAGCTAGAATTCCCCAAGCTAGATAAAAATCTGCGCATGGTGGACGGGCATAGCAGTACGCCTCTCCTC
>ERZ772874.2002-NODE-2002-length-10294-cov-14.444184_pt1 | contig 10294 bp, 17 predicted proteins | sample MGYA00580586_ERZ772874 | MGnify/ENA primary metagenome ERZ772874 (study PRJEB29015, sample SAMEA2737952) | human oral metagenome | biome: human oral; feature: human-associated habitat; material: dental | place: China | collected 2154 ... | reverse complement strand
CATTATTTATAAGTCTTTTGTAATTTACTAAAGTAGTAGGTGATAACACATTAGATTTCATGTCGCAATAATTTTGCATTGCTTCCTTAAGTGTTATATTAAGATTACTTTGAACATTACTGTTATTATCGATTTTGTAAGTGGTAGCTAAATACTCTGCTTCCTTCTTTGTTTTTGCAGTAAAAGATTTATAATGTCTTTTACCTTTTTCATCCGTATAGTCATAGATCTGACATCTGTAGCTGCCTGACGGCAGTTTTCTTGCAGTAGCCATATCATATCCTCCTTATTTTTAGGTATAAAAATAGCACCCTTGCAAGGATGCTGCTGGAATGATATAATCTAAGTGTCTAGGTTAGATATGTCTTGTAAGCTACCTTGCAGGATAATCTATATTTTAAAGTCCTTGTGTTCCAGCACAGGGGCTTTATTTTTATTTTTCAAACTTAATGTTGTCTATAACAAAATCAATTACAGAAGTATCAACAATGCTGTCTTTATTTGCATACGATATTATATAAACAGCATAATCATAATATATAGTATAGAATATAGTTTCAAACCTGTCTTCTTGAGTGAAACTGTAAACGGTTTTTTGTGCTGGATTTCCTAGTATATTTGTAAATTCTTGACTTTTTATCTCTGGATCTTTTGCGCCACTAATAAATTTATCTGTAACACTTGCTAGTAATGTATTTTGAATAAGAGACAGGTCAATGTCAGACTCAGTTGTTTCTCGGTTCAATATTGTTTTGATATCCATAAAACCAAAATACAAAACATTCATTCCTTTATTCATTGACAAGGCTGTATCGGTTGACTTTTGAATAGAGTATCCATCTAAAGGATATTTAATATGCATTTTCCCTAATTTAGTCTTGGCGGCTGAAATAAAGTTCTTATCTACTACCTCTTGAAGTGACTCTGCTTTATCATTAACTTCTTTTAAATTGCTTGCTAATGACTCGTTCTCTGCCTTGATTGACTCATTTTCAACACTAACCGATTCAAAATCTTTTTTAGATACTCCACAAGCACTGACTAATAATGAAGCAGTTATAGCTGCGATGGCAGCAGTTGAAAGTAGCTTTTTCATATCCCCTCCTTAAACATACAATTTTAATCTTCTATTTTACCTACTACTTTTCCAATAGTCTGTATATCCTCAGTACCCTTTATAATTTTGTATTTAGAATTATGAGATATTAGCCCATCCTCGCCATACTCTTTTATGAATAACTCGTTACCTCTTGAGAATATTCCGATATCTCCAATATTCAATTCAAATGTCTTTTTTACATAAACTTTTTCTCCATCGTAATAAGTTGGCTCCATGCTGTCTCCGCTAACAGATATAACAAAATCAGCATCATCGCAAACAGGTGCTTTTATTTTGTCCAACTCGATATCTGTTAAAAAAGAAGTTAAGCCTGCACTTGCACCACCTAGCACATAAGGATATATAACCATAGGTTCTTTAGTATTATTTATTGTATAGTCTTTGGCTTTCTTTTGTATTAAAGAAATTCGTTCATATTCCTCGTCTAAAACATAATTCACTATCTTCTTGCCATGATTATCAAGAGTACGATATTTTTTTATAATTTGCATTTCTTGATAAGATGCACTGATAGGGAAATTTGTCTCATCTTGCCACAAATAATTGGCATCAATATGCAATACATCCATTATTTTAGCCATTGTGTCAATGCTTGGTTCACTTGTTCCTTTTTCATATCCTGTTATTGTGGTTTTAGCCACACCTATAAGGTTAGCTAGTTGTTCTTGAGTTAATTTATTATTTAATCTAGCTTCTTTTATCCTGTCATTTATAGCCATCATCTACCTCCTTTGTAGCTATATTATCACATCACTTTTTAATGGTCAATATAAAAAATTTGACTTTCTCAAACTTTTTTATCAAAAAGTATTGACAAGTTCGAGAAATATGAATATCATAAGCATATAAGTTCAATAAACCCGAACTAAGAAAGGAGGCAATATGAGTGCTAGATACGATGATGTTATTAATAACATAAAGTTAATAATCGAACAAAAAGGCATGAAGCAAGGTGTTGTTGCTGAAAGGGCAGGATTTACTCAACCAGAGTTTTCAAACATCATGAGAGGTAGAAAACTGTTAAGAGTAGAGCATTTAGCAAAAGTAAGCAATGCACTAGGAGTTGAGATAAATGACCTATATCAAACAGTGGCAAAATAGTTAATTTTAAAGAGGTGCTGAGATGAAAATAGAATATTGGAACAAGCATCCTATTAGATTCGTAGAAAAAGACGGCGAATGGTGGGCAGTTGCTACTGATATCGCTGAGGCTTTAGGGCATAGGGACGCAAAAAATGCAATTCGTATACTAAAAGATAAATACAAAAGTACTCACAAAGTGAGTACAAATAAAGGTTCGAGGGAAGTTGCTATCCTGAATGAAAAGGGTATATACCGCCTTATCATGAGAAGTAACAAGCCTGAGGCAGAAGAGTTTCAAGACTTTGTATATGAAACAATCAAGGAGCTCCGAGAAGCAGCAGGATACAAGGGATTTGAAGTCTTCGCATTGCTTGATAAGGAGCATCAAAAAGAAGCAATGAAGAGACTTAGGGATAGCCTAAGAAAGCCCGTTAAGGTTGACTTTATAAAAGCAAACACTATAGCAAATAAGGCTGTATCTCTTAAGTACGGCTATCCGAAAATGATTAAAAAAGCTGACATGAACCCCGCCATGCTTGCGGACAGGGAAAGTTTGCTTGATGACACAGTGGAACTTATGTCCGTCAACGAAAAGCATGGTTTAGGGCTATCAGTCAGTAAGGAAATATACAAACACATTCAATAAAAAAATTAATGGAGGTAGTTATGAGTTTTAAATTAGTAAATAACATAGAAGAGGCAAATGCAATCACCCATGACGGAGTGTTTCATGCGGATGAGGTTTTCGCAACCGCATTATTAAGTATGATTACAGATATCAGCTTGTTAAGAACAAGAAGTGTAAAAGTGGAAGACAAGCCAGAGGATGTAATTATGTATGACGTGGGCGGACAATATTCTATCGGGAATAATGTATTTGACCATCATCAAAGAGATTTTAATTTAAAACATGAAGACGGCACAAAACTATCAAGCTTTGGGCTTCTTTGGTTCGTGCATGGCATGTTTGCATTACATCAAATTTACGGCTGTCCTCTTAGTTATCTTAAAATTGCATTTGATGATATTAATAACAGGCTTGTTAAATGGATAGATGGCAGAGATAACGGGCAACTGCCACAAAGCGAAGAACTGACCATATCTTCGATGATATCAGGCTTTAATCCGGCTTGGGATGAAGAAAATCCGGATGAAAATACCTGTTTTATAAAAGCAGTTGAGTTCGCCTATACGGTTTTTAATAACCTTATCAGATCTGTGGTAAGCGAATGCAAGGCTGTGGATATTGTAGAGGATAAGATAAGTGAGACAGAGGGAAAAGTGCTGAATTTAGGCAGCTATATAGCCCACTGGCAAACTATTATCCTAAAGAGCAAAAATCCGAAAGCCAGTGAACTTCTCTACTGTACCTATATAGGTAAAGAGGGCGAAACCTGCATAGTGGCAGTACCGCCAAGTACTGAGGAAATGACTAAGCAAAGAAAGCCGTTTCCAGAAGAATGGGCAGGACTTAGTGGGGAAAAACTGGAGGCAGCAGCAGGAATTAAAGGGCTTAAATTTTGCCATGCCGGTAGGTTTTTTATGTCTGTAGATAGTGAAGAAGTGGCACAGGAAGTGCTAAAGAAAATTTTATAAGGAGAAAGTAAGAATGTATTTAATGAGACCTGATGAAGCTCAATTGATAGATATGGATAAAGTAGAGTCAATGCATGTTAGCAGAGAGACTAAAAGCATAAAAATCAATTTTGAGAGTGGTAGAGGGTGTGAAATTGCCAGGTACAACACTTATGAACAGTGTAGATATGTTCTTGGGATGATAATGCAGGCACTTAGGGCAGAGGAAAGAATTTTTCTTATCCCGCAAGAAGTTGATCTTGATGTCGCAAGGAGGCACAGTTCACAGTTTAAAACCAGCAAGAACCGACACGGAGGCAGCTAATTGAAAGACTATTCAATAAAGTCTATTCGTGAAGACTTTAAAAGCAAGGGTGTGTTCTATACCCCTAAAGAGCTTGCATTAACACTTAAAAGTTATATAGATACGCCTTATAAAAATGTATATGACCCAACCTGTGGGCGTGGAAATCTCTTAAGTGTATTTGAAGAGGGTATTGAAAAATACGGTCAAGATATTAATGAAAATGAAGTACAGATAGCAAGGGAAACTATACCGAACTTTAAGGGTATGGTGGGTGATACTCTAAAAGAACCTGCTTTTATGGATATGAAATTTGACTGTATAGTTGCAAACCCGCCCTTTAGTGTAAAGTGGGAGCAAAAGACAGATATAAGGTTTGAAAATGCTCCTTGTTTGCCACCCGCCAGTAAAGCTGATTATGCCTTTTTGTTGCATATCATGCATTTGCTTTCTGACAGCGGAACGGCAGCGGTTCTTAACTTTCCGGGTATCGCTTATAGGAAAGCAAGTGAAGGGAAGATTAGACAGTATATGGTTGAGCAAAACTGGATTGATAAGGTCGTACACATTCCAGGAGATAAGTTTACAGATACAAAAATAGCCACTCTTATTCTTGTCCTTAAAAAGAATAAGGCTACTACAGATATAGAATTTATTGATACTGAATTAGATAAAAATAATATAGTTTCAATATCACAAGTAGCAGAGAATGATTATTCATTATCTATAAACAATTACATAGAAAAAGAGATAGTGAAGGAACATATAGATCCTTTGCAACTGGAAAGAGATATTAGAGCAAATATACTTAGTTCAGTTAGACAAGAGCTGGAGCTTTCAAAATTAATTTATGAATTAGAGGGTTCTGAAGCATTTGGAATGAAAGATTTTATAACTGAACTGGAGAAAGTAATTAAGGAATACAAGGAGAAAGTATGGCAGCAGCAGGAAGTATTTTAGCAGTAATAGCAATGCTTAGCTTTGCATTTTTTATAGACAACAGATAGGAGGTGGAAGTGTGCCGAAATTGGCGTTAAGTCGAGCTGAAAAGCAAGACATTGCACTCAAGAAGATTTTAGGAGGCATACAGAATGCCTATGGGAAAACTGACAAAGAAATGGCAGATATCCTTGGGTGTTCTGAAAAGACCTATAAAAAAAGAAACAGAGAGCCAGCAACCTTTACTCTGATTGAGCTGAGAAGGCTCAATAGTAGGGGGTGGCTCACAGCTGAAGAAAAAGCAAGTATCTTTTAGGAGGAAGGCATGATAATAGAAATATCAAAAGCTGTAAAAAAAATACGAACATATAGAGACCTTTGCGGCTTACTGAACGCTGCATGTGAATACAGGTACTTTAATATTGTAAAAATAGCAGCACTTACAGCAAGGGTAAATAAAGTGTTCAATGTGTCAAACACAAGTGAATTAAAGTCTGACAAATATCAGGATTATGCAAATACATTTCTTGGCATGTTGAATGATTTGTATCCTGAAGATTTTGAAGGATTTTTATGCAATAGGAGATAGAAATGAAAATAAGAATATCAAAAATAATAAATAAAATACAGTCCATCACTGACTTAGAAGAATTATTATACAGACTAAGGCAGCATGACTGGGGTAATGATGAAAGATTTGAAGAGATCATATCTGAGATAAATGATGATTTTAATATGCTTGATTTACATGAACTAGATCCCGACAAAGTTCAGGACTATGTAAATATGCTATTACAAGCTATAGATGACGAGTTTTATACAGAGATTAGAGAATTCTTGCTTAGTTATGAATATGTAAAAAACAAAATAACTAAAAAGATGGAAATAAAATGGGATTGGGAATATTAAGGAGAGTGACGATGACAAGTGAAGAGGCAATGAGGGCTAAAGAAGTATTTGATTTGTGCTTACAAATCAATGTCTTGAAAAAGCGAGAAATATTTTTTGAAACAAGACCCGATTTAAAAGTAGCAAGTGTAAGAATATTTACACCACACTGGGAGCCGGGAATGGAAGGCGAAGACTGTAGTTGTTATCTAAATGATATAGATCTTTGTCATCTAAAGCATAGAAATAATGCCCAAAAAACAATTAAAAGATTAAAAGAAATACTTAAGGAGGATATGAGTCATGATGTTAATAGATTTCTTAAAACACATGCACATTGATAACAGCAAAGTCATAAATATAGCATATAGCGAGCTAGATGATTGTATAGCTTTTTCTGCGACAATCAAAAAGCAGAATAAACAATTAGATGTGCCGGATTTTATGCAAGAATCAGGGCACTATGAGGAGTTGGCATGATAGGAAATACAAGACAGACAAGCATAACTACAAAGGAAATAATGCAAACTGTCAAAACAGGAGACAAGTTTCACTATATTTACCCTGACCCTTCAGAAAAAAGTGTTGGCAAGGGAACAAAAAAGATAAAGGCACTTGTAAAAGTAACAAAGCTGTTCCCGAATTTGATTGAGGTTAGGGAAGTAGAAAGCGATAAGAAAATGTATCTAAGTTGTGCTGACTTGTTACTGGATACAGATATAAAAAGCCTGCAATCCTTTAGAGAAAAACAGGCTTAGTAATAATAACAAAAATAATAATAACATAAAGGAGATAAAATGAAAATAACAAAAATAAAAATAAAAAACCTGTTTGGTATCAAAGAATACGAAACAGACGGCAAGGACATAGAGCTTTTAGGCAAAAACGGAGTTGGAAAAACATCCGTTATAGATGCCATAAGATATGCCCTAACCAATAAATCTGATAGGGAATATATTGTCAGAAATGGTGAAAACGAGGGCGAGATACTTATAGAGACGGATAACAATATAAAGATAAGCAGGAAGAAAAGAACAGAACAGGTAGATTATAAGTCTATCAAAAAAGACGGAAGGGAAGTGGGTAGTCCTGAGAGTTTCTTAAGAGATATTTTTACGCCTTTGCAGCTATCTCCAGTTGAGTTCATGGAGATGGACAGGAAGAAGCAAAATGCAATCATTCTGGATATGATCCAGTATGACTGGGATATGAACAAGATAAAAGAATGGTTTGGAGAGATACCGTCATGGGTGTCTTACGAACAGAATATCCTTGCTGTACTTAATGATATTCAGTCCGAAGACGGCGAGTATTTCCAGGACAGGCAGAATATAAACAGGGATATCAGGAATAAGCTTGCTTTCATAGAAGAAATTGCAGAGTCAATTCCTGCTGGATACGAGGCAGAAAAGTGGGAAACTGCAAGCGTGGGTGAAATCTATAGAGATATAGAAAAAATCAGAAAAGACAATGAAACAATATACAAAGCTAAGGCCTTTATTGAAAACAGAGATAACAAAATAAGGTCTTATGAAGCTGAAAAAGAGATTGAAATAAGCAGTATAGACAGGGAGTTTTCCGCTGTCCGCTCAAGGCTTACGGAGCAAATAGCTAAGCTGAAAGAACAAATAGAGTCTTGTAATAAAGAGCTGTCAGGCTTAGATGGTAAGAAGCAGGATAAAATAGCTCTGGCAGAAGAAAGATACAAAACAAACATAGCTAAATATGAGTCTGCCTATGAACAATACAAAGAATATGCAGGACTTGAGGAAAAGAGTACCGCAGAGCTTGAGGATAGAGCTGCTTACATCGAAGATATGAAAGGTCATATCAACGAGTATAGGAGAATGGAAAGCCTGCAAGATGAGGTCGAGGATTTAAAAGCTAAGTCAAGGGACCTTACCAGCAAGATTGGAAAGGCAAGGGAGTTGCCGGGAGAAATACTCCAAAAGGCGGTCATACCTATCAAGGGACTAACCGTTAAAGACGGAGTGCCACTTATAAATGGATTGCCTGTAAGCAATTTGTCAGAAGGTGAAAAACTCGACCTGTGTATTGATGTGGCAATAGAGAAACCGAACGGCTTACAAATCATACTTATAGACGGAGTGGAAAAGCTTGCTACAAGCATGAGAGAAGCTCTTTATAGGAAATGCAAGGAGAAGAACTTGCAATTTATAGCAACAAGGACCACTGATGACGAAGACCTGACTATCATAGAACTGTAGGAGGAAGAATGGAAGACAATAAAATAATAGATAACACAGAAGTAATCATATCTGAGGAAACTGTGCCGGTAGAAGCAACTGCCAGCATGGTAGTAAGTAACAATGACATGGCACAGGCAGCAGTTGCTGTAAATACTTTTGCCAATAGAAAAGCCTTCCAAGAAGTATTTGATATTGGAAAGATGTTGGCAGTTTCAAACCTTGTGCCGGAAACTTACAGAGGTAAGCCGCAGGACTGCGCAATAGCAATTGACATGGCTAATAGAATGAGCGTAAGCCCAATGTTTGTCATGCAGAACCTTTATGTGGTCAAAGGCAAGCCGTCTTGGAGCGGACAAGCTTGTACGGCTTTGATAAAAGCGAGCGGAGAATTTAAGAATGTAAGCCCCGAATATGTCGGGGAGATTGGAACGGATACAAGGGGTTGCTACATAAGTGCAACAAGGGTAAGCGATGGCAAGACCATAGCCGGTCCGCTTGTTGATATGAAAATGGTTAAAGCCGAAGGGTGGAGCAGCAACAAGAAGTGGCAGACAATGCCGGAACTTATGCTTGCTTACAGGGCAGCAGCCTTTTTCGCAAGAATATATATCCCTAATGCCCTAATGGGATGTCATATTGAGGGTGAAGCGGAAGATATAACAGCAGGCTCAAATACCTCAAAGAGCGAAGCTGTAGATCCGTTTGCAAGTAAAAATCAGGAGGTAAAAAAGTGATTTTAACCGCAGAAAATTATTACAGTAGGGAGGCTGACAGGGAATACTTGTCAGTTTCCCAATATAAAAGCTTTATAGGTTCAGCTGGAATAGAAGGCTGTGAAGCTAAAACCTTGGCAAAGCTTAACGGTGTATGGACAGATGAAAAAAGCATAGCCTTACTTGTTGGATCTTATGTGGATAGCCATTTCGAGGGTACTCTGCCGCTTTTTAAAGCTCAAAACCCTGAAATATTTACAAAGCAAGGAAGCTTAAAAGCTGAATATAAAAGAGCTGAGGATATAATAAATAGAATTGAGCGTGATGAGTACTTTATGAAGTACATGTCAGGCGAAAAACAAGTGATAATGACCGGCGTGATAGCTGGTGTTAAGTGGAAGATAAAGATGGACAGTTATCTTCCAGATATTTGTATTACGGACATGAAGATAGTGGAGAGCATAAGAAAGAAGTTCTTCGCTAAGGGCAAAAAAATGCAATTTATTGAAAACTGGGGCTATGACATACAAGGAGCAGTTTATCAAGAAGTTGTAAGGCAAAATACAGGCAAACGATTGCCTTTTTATGTAAATGCCGCAAGCAAAGAGAAAGAAACGGATATAGAAATCATACAAATTGAAGACTATATTCTTGATGAAAAGTTGTTCGAAGTTGAGAACAACACAGACAGAATTATGTTGTTAAAATCCGGACTAGAAGTGCCGAAAAGGTGTGAAAAATGTGATTATTGTAAGCACACAAAAGTGCTTACAAAGCCTATTTTGTCGACAGATTTATTAATGGAGGTGTTTAATGAATAGTGTGCAGTTAATAGGGAGATTAACAAGAGATCCTGAGGTTAGGTACAGCAACGGAGAAACCGCTATGGCTATAGCAAGATTTACCGTTGCTGTAGACAGAAGGATAAAGAGAGATAATGAAAACAATGCAGACTTTGTAAGCTGTATTGCTTTTGGCAAGACAGGTGAAGTGGTGGAAAAATATTTCAGAAAAGGGCAGAAAATAGCCCTAAATGGTCGGATACAGACTGGCAGTTATACAAACAACGAAGGGCAAAAAGTCTATACGACCGATGTAATTGCCGAAAACATTGAGTTTGTGGAAAGTAAGAACAGTACATCCGGTTATGATAGCAGCAGTAGACCCGATCCAAGTCAAGCAAGTGCGGACGGTTTCATGAATATACCGGATGGTGTAGATGATGAGGGTTTGCCGTTTAACTAGGAGGTATAGATGATTATTCAAGTAGACAGCCGGGAAAAACCGAAGGCTATTACTAAAATCCTGTCAGAATTTGAAAAGCAGGGAATTAAGTATATATCTTCAAAATTATACATAGCTGATTACATGTCCTATGACAATCCCCGGCTTGTAATTGACCGCAAGCAGAATTTAGCCGAACTGTGCGGCAATGTCTGTCAGCAACACAAAAGGTTCAGAG
>ERZ772874.2001-NODE-2001-length-10297-cov-11.303456_pt1 | contig 10297 bp, 9 predicted proteins | sample MGYA00580586_ERZ772874 | MGnify/ENA primary metagenome ERZ772874 (study PRJEB29015, sample SAMEA2737952) | human oral metagenome | biome: human oral; feature: human-associated habitat; material: dental | place: China | collected 2154 ... | reverse complement strand
GCCCTCTGCCCTCTGCCCTCTGCCCTCTGCCCTCTGCCCTCTGCCCTCTGCCCTCTGCCCTCTGCCTTCTTGCTCCTTTGCCCCTTTGCTCCTTTGCCCCTTTGCTCCTTTGCTCCTTTGCTCCTTTGCTCCTTTGCCCCTTTGCCCCTTTGCCCCTTTGCCCCTTTGCCCCCTTGCCCTGTTGCCCGCGCTGCCCTCCGCCCCGCTGCTGCCATTGTCGCCCCCTGTCCATCCTTCGGCCCCGGCCTGCACCTGAAACACCACCACCCGTCGCCACCTGCCTGCCGGAGATCGGCCATCCACACCCAGGCACCCATTCATTCCCGTTTCCGGCACGGGACGCAACTCGCCTGCCGCCAATCCCCCGTTATCATCACCCCCATGAAAAACAAATGGCTGTTCGACCTGCTGCCGGTCATCCTCTTCTTCGCCGCCTTCAAGCTGGCGGACATCTACATCGCCACGGCGGTGGCCATTGCGGCCAGCGTGCTGCAGATCGGCTGGCTGCTCGTAAAAAAACGCCCGGTCGATGCCATGCAGTGGGTCGGCCTGGCCATCATCGTCGTCTTCGGGGGCATGACGCTGCTGCTGCACGACGAATCCTTCATCAAGTGGAAACCCACCATCCTGTACTGGTCGTTTGCCGTCGCGCTGGGCGTGGCCAGCCTGCTGGGCAAACTGCCGCTCAAACAGCTGATGGGCCAGCAGATGCAGCTGCCCGAGGCCATCTGGAAGCGGCTGAACCTGCTCTGGTGCGCCTTCTTCGCCATCATGGGCGTGGTCAACCTGTGGGTGGCCTGGCAGTTCGCCACCGACACCTGGGTCAACTTCAAGCTGTTCGGCACCACCGGCGCCACTTTCGTCTTCATCATCGCCCAGGGCTTCTACCTGAGCGCCCACCTGCAGGACCCATCCCCGGCAGCGGTCACCGAGGCCACCCCATCACCCGACGAACACGACACGCCGAAAGCCTGACGCCGGCCGTCCACGGTCACCCCACAACCGGAGCGTGCATGGACTCATCGCCTCCGCGCTCCCGGGATTCCTGACCTTGCTCAGCCCGTCTCCCCTGTCCCTCCGAAAACTCACCCGGCACCTGCCCACAAATACCCGTTCCGGGGGCTGCCCAAAACCCGATCCCAGACCCGCGCACGCCGCCCCGAACCAGCCTTCCCCAGCTCCTTCCGATGAAACCCACTGCCGACGCCCTGCTGCAACGTCTGAAACAACATTTTCCCGACGCCCACATTACCGTGCATGACGACAGCCATCATCACATCGGTCACGCAGGCGCTGCGGGCGGTGCCGGCCATTACGCCGTGACACTGGTCTCGCCCGTCTTTGCCGGCCTGAGCACCGTGCGCCGACACCGGCTGGTGTATGATGCCGTCGCCGACTGGATGCCACACCGGGTCCACGCACTGAGCATCCGGGCCGAAACACCCAGCCACTGACCCTCTGCAACACCCCCATACAGGCCGTTGCACGGCCAGGCACGAAAGCTGTCAACGCATCGGCAGCGCATTCGTTGAAAGGAACTTCACCTGCTCGACGCCATCCGCTGTCCAGGGCAGTTCGTTTTACCAACCCGACTTTCTGGAAGCACCATGACCCAATCTCTTCGCTTCACACGCACCCTCGGTGCCGTCGCCGTTCTTTCGGCCACCCTGCTGATGGGCGCACCGGCCATGGCCGCCGGCGACAATGCAGCCGTGGTCAACGGCAAGGCCATCCCGGCCTCGCGCGTGGACGAATTCGTCAAGATCCTCGCCCAGCAGGGTCGTCCCGACACCCCCGAAACCCGCAAGATGATCCGCGACGAGCTGATCACCCGCGAACTGTTCGTGCAGGAAGCCGACAAGCGCGGTCTGGAAAAATCGGCCGACGTGCAGCAGCAGCTGCAGCAGCTGCGTCAGGACGTGCTGATCCGTGCCCTGATCGCCAACGAACTCAAGAAATCGCCCGTCACCGACGCCGAGGTGAAGGCCGAGTATGAAAAGCTGGCCAAGGACTCCGCCGCCAGCGGCGCCCAGGAATACAAGGCCCGCCACATCCTGGTCGGCTCCGAGGCCGAGGCCAAGGACATCATCGCCAAACTGAAGAAAGGCGAAGGCTTCGAGTCGCTGGCCAAACTCTCGAAAGATCCGGGATCGGGCGCCAACGGGGGTGACCTGGGCTGGAACACGCCCGACACCTTCGTGAAGGAATTCTCCGAGGCCATGACGCACCTGAAGAAAGGTGAATACACCGTCATCCCGGTCAAGACCCAGTTCGGCTATCACATCATCCAGCTCGACGACGTGCGTGCCGCCGAACCGCCCCCGTTCGACCAGGTCAAGCCCCAGCTGAAACAGCAGCTGGAGCGCCAGAAGATCCAGGCCCTGCAGGAAAGCCTGAAATCCAAGGCCAAGATCGAGGAGTGATCCTCTCGCAGGCGTGATCCGCTCCCGGACTGCGCCATGATGGCCACCTCCCGCAATCGCGATACGGGCGGCCGCTGCGCAGACAGCAAAAAGGCGATGCCCCCCAATCCTGGGCATCGCCTTTTTGCTGTCTGGAAGCCGCGAAGATTTTCCTTCAGCCGGAACATCCGCCCCACCGGATATCCGCTTCACCGGTCTGGCGTGCTGCGATCTGGAGCACGTTCCACCTTCTTGCGCCCTGTGCCGTGTGTTGCGGATGACCCGGACCGGAAACTGCCTGCATGCTGACACCAACGGGCTGCAGCAGGCATGTCCAGTCCAGCGCCGGCCACCCCGGATGCCCCACAGGCCCCCAGCGTGGCCACCACGCTCAGCAGCACGGCGGTGGCAAAATCCACCTGCAGCCCCAGCGTGTTCACCGCCGCCAGCGTCAGCACCGTGATGGTGATGGCTGCGCCCGCCATGTTGATGGTGGCCCCCAGCGGAATCGAGATCGAATAGGTGTCCTCGTGCAGCCCCAGCTTCTTGGCCAGGGCCATGTTCACCGGAATGTTGGCGGCCGAGCTGCGCGTGAAGAAGGCCGGCACACCGCTTTCCAGCAGGCAGGTGATCACCAGCGGATAGGGATTGCGGCGGATCCGCATCCAGACGATCAGCGGGTTGACCACCAGCGCCACCAGCAGCATGGCCCCCAGCAGCACCCCCAGCAGATGCAGATAGCCCTGCAACTGGCTGAACCCGTCCGGTGACAGCAGCGTGACCAGCAGCAAACCGAAAATGCCGGCCGGCGCAAAGCTGATCACGAAGCGCACCACCTTCGACACCGCCTCGGCCACCTCGTTGAGCAGGGCGCGCGTATGGTCGCTGGCATGACGGAACGCCAGTCCGAGCACCAGGCCCCAGGCCAGAATGCCGATGTAGTTGGCATTGGCCAGCGCCTGGACCGGATTGGTCACCAGCTTCATCAGCAGGTCCCTCAGCACGGCCGTGATGCCACCGGGCGCCACCTCATTGGCTTTCTGTACCCCCTTGAGCACCAGCTCCGAGGGAAACAGAAAACTCAGCGTCACCGCCACCAGGGCAGCCGCGAACGTGCCCAGCAGATACAGGACGAGGACCGGCCGGATGTTGGTTTCCGTACCCCGCTGATGCTGCGCAATGGCCGCCATCACCAGCGCGAACACCAGCACCGGTGCCACCGCCTTCAGGGCACCCACGAACAGGTCGCCCAGCAGCTCACCCGTCGAAAGAACCCAGGCCGGCCATCCCTCCGGAACGTGTCCGGTACGGGCCACCGTGGCCTCCCAGCCCTCGGTGCCACCACCCAGCCAGCGCGTCAGCAGCGCCACGCAGACCGCTGCCGCCAGCCCGATGGCAATCCGGCCGACCAGATTGAGCCGTCGCCACGACCCGATGATTCCCTCTCCTGCCATACAAAGCCTCTCAGTGTCGGTGTTCTGGGCGAAACACGGCCAGCCCCCCCGGTCCGGGCAAGCCGTACCGGACACGCCTTTCCGGCGCCGGGCATGGTCCGCCGGGCACACCGGCCGCCCACTTCCGCCGGTTTTGGAAAGGGACTATTTTTGCACTGTTTTGCGTGTTCCGGGCCTTTGCAATCCGGCATTTACGGAATTGTCATGGGCCGGGTATCCCGCAGAATCGTCGTTGCGCCAGGGCATCCACAGGCTGGGCCGCTCCTCCAAGGGAAGCCTCTCTACCGTTGACGCAGATACCTGCACATCCGGCCCGCCACGCTGCTCACGCAGATGCCTCCGCATCCAGTCCGTCCCCTTCCAGCCGCAGTTCACCCAGCGCGGCTTCCGCAGGCAGCGTGGCCGCCCACCGCGCCAGCTCGTCCTGCTGCGCCCGCAGCGCATCGCGTGCAGCCCGCCTCTGGGCACGACGCTGGGCACGACGCTGGGCACGACGCTGGGCAAAGAAATCCTGCAGCAGCCGGCCACATTCCTCCGCCAGCAGCCCCCCCTCCACCTGAGTCTGGTGATTGAGCTGCCCATGGGCCGGCAGGTTCAGCACACTGCCACACACGCCGGTCTTGGGATCGTGCGCCCCGAACACCACCCGCGTCACCCGCGCGTGCAGGATGGCGCCCAGACACATCATGCAGGGCTCCAACGTCACATAAAGCGTCGAGGCACCCACCCGGTAATTGCCCAGCTGTTCGGCCGCCATCCGCAGCGCCCGCATCTCGGCATGGGCCGATGGATCATGGCTGCCCACCGGATGGTTGTATCCGGTGGCAATCACCTGGCCATCCTTCACCAGAACGGCGCCCACCGGCACCTCGCCGTGCAGCGAGGCATTGAGCGCCTGGTCCATGGCCAGACGCATCATGGCGTGGTCCCGGGTGTCGAATGCAGGCGCTTCCGCCTGAGCAGGGGGCACCATAGCAGAGACCTCCGCCGGAACGGGGATCACCGCCCGGGCAGAGACTGCCGGAGCAGGAGCCGCCAGGGCAGAATCCGGTCTGCCGGCACCGGATGGTACCCCCCCATCCTGCGCCCCGATTTCCGGAACCACCGGAGAAGGAGGAACGGCCTCCGGCGTCATCCGCGCGGCCCCGCCTGAACCACCTTGGCTGCCCCGACTGCCTGCACGCTCCGCATCCTCTGCATCCCGTTCATGCCCTGCGCCCCCTGCATATCCCGCCTGTCCGATTGCAGCGCCCCCTGGGCACAGGACTGGGCGCTGCCGCGCAGCCAGGGGCGGGTGGCTGCCACGATGTCATCGGCCAGATGCACCACCTGCTGCTGCAGGGCGCTCACCACCGCCGTCACGCTGCCTGCCGGCACCGTCGCACGGCCCTGGTAACGGCATGCCAGCACCCGGCCATCGGGCGCTTCCGGGGAGGCATCATCCTCATCCCCGATGTCCAGGCGCCGCAGCCGCCAGTCCGCCAGCACATCCACATCACCCCGCTGGCTGGCATCGAAGCGGTATACCTGCACCGTCAGCCGCAGCCGGGCCGGTTCACGGGCGCTGGCCGGCGTCACCGGGCGTGCTGCCGCCTCGGCCAGCCGCGCAGCCAGCGCGTCCCGCAGGGCATCGGTGAGCGACGCATCCCAGCGTTCGTTCTCGAGCACCGTCACCGACGTATCTGCCCGCACCTGACCGCCCCCCGCATCAGCGCCTCCCGGTTTGCCCGCGGTTTCAGGGGTACCCGACAGCACCAGATCCGGCCGGTTCAGCCGCTCCGGCACATTCACCGCCGCAATCTGGTAGCGCAGATCCGGCTGGGCGGACGTACCGCTGCCCGCCTCACTGCTCCCCTGCAGCGTGTGATACGACACCGGGGCGCTGGCACAACCGGCCAGCCCGAACATCGCGACCGAGGCCGCCACCCACATCACGGAACGCATCTTCACCATACACCCCTGAAAATCTTCATTGTTTGCCGGACTTGCCCCGGATCAGGCTCTCCGGATGGCGCTCCAGATAATCCGTCAGCCGCTTGAGCGAATCGGCCGCCCGCGCCACCGACTGCAGCGTCTGCTGCATGTCCTCCTGCAGCGGCGCATCGGACGCCAGCGTGCGGTTGGCATGGGCCAGCGTCCGGTCGGCGGAATCGAGCGTTTTCTTCAGGCTCTGCACGGTGGAGAGCAGCTCCGGCGTCAGATCGCGGTTGACCCGCTTCATCGTGCCCTCGGCCTCGTTCACCGTCCGGCGCATGCCGGCCAGCGTCTGATGCAGCTCGCGGCCGATCTGGTCGAAGGGCACCTTGTTGATCTTGGCGAGGATCTGGGCGATCTGGGCCTGGAATTCATCCAGCGAATTGCCCACCGTCGGCAGCTCCACCATGTCGTTGCCCACCACCTTCAGATCAGCCGGTTTGGCCTGCGGGAAGAAGTCCAGCGCCACATAGAGCTGGCCCGAGAGCAGGTTGCCGGTCCGCAGCTGCGCCCGCATGCCGCGATCGACCATCTTGCGCAGCCGCTCCAGCGCCTCCTGGCGCAGCTGGCTGTCGGAACGACCCGAGAAAGGCGATGCCTGGTCACCGTTCGCACTGCGCCAGTGCAGACGCTCCGGATAGACCTCGATCAGCACCGGCATCTTCACCTCGCCGGTCTTCTCGTCGACCACCATGTCGATGGATCGGACCTGCCCCAGTTCCACCCCGCGGAAATCCACCAGGGCCCCGCGCGACAGCCCCCGCAGTGACTGGTCGAAGTTCAGCACGATGAAACTGGACTTGCCATCGGCACGCTTCATGGCCGTGGCCTCGTCCGGGCTGAGCGCAAACGGCGTATGGACATCGGCCACCTTGCCCTTGCCCTCGATGGGCGAGGCAAAGGCCACGCCGCCCGCCACCACCGTCATCAGCGACTGCGTCTTGATGGCCACCCCGTTGGCATCGAACTGCGCATCGATGCCGCTGGCCTCCCAGAAGCGCGAGTTCTGCCCGACGAAACGGTCATACGGACTGTTGACGAAGATGTCGACCAGCACGTATTCACCCGAATCGTCCAGCGAATAGCCGGTCACCCGGCCCACCACCATCCGCCTGTACAGCACCGGCGAACCGATGTCCAGCGAGCCCAGATCCTTCGCGCGCAGCCGGTACTGGCTGCCCGCCTCGTCATACTTGAGCGGGGGCGGGTTTTCCAGCCCGGTGAACGTCGACACCATCTCCTTCGAGCGGCCGGCATCCACCCCGATATAGGCCCCGGACAGCAGCGTGCCCAGCCCGGACACACCGGACACGTCGGCCCGTGGCCGCACCACCCAGTAGCGCGAATCCTTCGCCTGGAAACTCGTAGCTCCCTTGCCCAGCTCGATGTCGACCTCCACATGCGAACGGTCCTCGGCCAGCTGGATGCGCCTGACCTGGCCGATTTCCACATCCTTGTAACGCAGCTTGGTCTTGCCCGCCTCCAGCCCCTCGGCCGTCTTGAAGGTCACGGTGATCGTCGGCCCGTGCTGGGTCATCTCGCGGTAGGTCAGAATGGCCCCGACCAGTGCCGCCAGCAGCGGCAGCAGCCAGACCAGCGACGGCAGCCAGCGATAGCGCCGGTCTTCCACCTCGGCCTCGGGCACCAGCGCATCATCATGATAGCCACCTGCCTGCCAGGCCTCCGCGGCGCTGCGCCCCTCGTATCCCTCACGGCCACGGCGCCCTTCACCTGCATCGCGCCCGGCCCGCACTTCATCCTCGATACCCATCCGTCACAGCCTCCGGGCCCTGCGGCCCGCCAGAAAACACATCCCTGGAGCGCGTCATGAAACCCATGCACACCCATTCAACGTCGATAAACCAGCACGGCGTGCGTTGCCGGGACCATGACCCCATGCACACCCGTCCAACCCTTCCACGCCCGCGACTCCCCGGGCGTGTCCCCGTCCTGCCCGATGGACCTCCCGGGAAAAACATCTGCCCCGGCATCAACGCCCCCGCCCATCGGCCTGCCGGCGGCGCGCCCCCGGGCGCCGAAAACCGGGCCGGAACCGCGCATCCCACGCCAGCCGGGGATCGAAACTCATCGTGGCCAGCATCGTCAGCACCACCACGGCCCCGAAGGCGGCAATGCCGGGGCCGGCCTTGATCACCGCCACCCCGGGCACCTGGATCAGCGATGACGTCACCGCCACCACGAACACATCCAGCATCGACCAGCGCCCCACCCATTCGACGATGTCGTACAGGTGCGTGCGCTGCTTCAGCCGCCACAGACTGCGAAACTGCACCATCAGCGCCATCAGCACCAGCGCCGTCAGCTTGAAGAGCGGAATCAGGAAGCTGGCAATGAAGATGATGGCCGCCAGCGCCCATTCGCCCTCGTGCCAGAAATACACCACCCCGGACAGGATGGTCGAATCATCGGTGCCGAACAGCGTGCTGGTGGTCATCACCGGCAGCAGATTGGCCGGGAAATACAGGATGATGGCCGTGATCAGCAGCGCCCAGGTCACCCCCAGCCCGCCCGGCTTGCGCCGGCCGAGTCGCGCCCCGCAGTGCCGGCAGCGATCGCCCTCGCGTACCTCGGCCCACACCGTGTCGCAATGGTGACAGGCGATCATCCCCAGTCGCTGGCTGCAGAAACGGGCCGACCCTGCCGTCGTGAGCGGCAGCCCGGCCCCGGCCTGCGCCCCCGACCGGTCCGGACGCGAGGCATCCTTCCTCCTGACCCCCTCGCGGCCTCTGGTGTCTTCCTGCATCATGAGGTCTTCCCGGCCCGTGGCATCGCCCCGGGAAAGGGGGTCCTTGCGGCTCATGACATCTCCCCCGGGCCCGCATCCGGGCGCGTCCCGTACACCACCTCACCGTCGTGCAGGTGCACCGGCCCCACCGGCTGGTGCGTGCGCCGGATCAGCCGGCGCAGCCGGAAGGTCAGCACCACCGTCAGCGTGATGGTCGTGCCCATCCAGGCCCACAGGGCTGGCCCGGCAATGATGCTGGCCATCGACGAGAGCTTGACGATGGCCACCAGCACCCCGAGCAGGAACACCTCCACCATGCTCCACGGGTACATCTGCTGCATGGCCCGCACCAGGGCATTGACCACCCGCGCCGGAATCCCTTCCCGTCCGGTCAGCCACAGCACGCCCAGCAGCGTCAGCAGATACAGCCCCGGCAGCAGCAGCGTCGGCACGAACACCATCATGGCCACGGCCAGCATGCCCGACTGCAGCAGCGTCAGTACCGCGCCCACCAGCGTGAGCTGGTGCACCGAGCCCTGCAGCTCGATGGCCACCACCGGAAACACGTTGGCCATGATGAACAGCAGCAGGCAGGCCAGCACCAGCGGAATCATCCGTGCCCGGTTCAGCCGGGAGGACCGGGCCAGCTCGGACCCGCACACCCGGCAGCGTGCCCGCTGGCCGTCGCGCAGCCGCACCCGCTGGTGCAGCGTATCGCACATCGGACAGGCCGTCAGACCATGAACTTCACGCATGAAAACGAAACCGGGAAAATGGGAGCATGGCGGGCGGCCGATGATAGCCGCCCCGCCCGCAAAACGGAACTGTCTGCAGTATCCCACGATCTGCCTCTCCGGATGCATGTCATGGACGCATTCGCCCCACCAAACCCCGGCTGGTTCCCTTCCCACATGTCACCATTCCCTGCTTCCGGATTCCCGGCACCTGCTCCGGATTCACCGGCCACCCCTGCGGTCACATCCTCTTCACGATCCGGCCTTCCGGCTGTACCGGCCATGCCTGCCGGACAGGCCCCCGCCTATGGAACCGCCGATGCAGCCGCCCTGCCCGCCGGCCCGGCCCTCATCACCTGGCAGGACGGCCAGCCCTTCAGCCCCCTGTATGGTGACCGCTACCACACGCTCAGTGGCGCCCGCGCCCAGGCGGAGCACGTCTTTCTGGGCGGCTGCAACCTGCCCCGGGCCTGGCTGTCGTCCGGCCGCTGGACCATCCTCGAAACCGGCTTCGGCCTGGGCCTGAATTTCCTGTCCACCTGGGCCTGCTGGCTGGCAACCCGCCCGGCTCCGGCACCCGCCACTGCGGGCCATGACACCCGGCCGATCCGGCACCTGCGCTTCGTCTCCACCGAAGCCCATCCGGTCGGCACCGACGACATCCGGCAGGCGGCCGCCGATGACCCCGTCCTGCAACCGCTGGCCGCACAACTGGCCCAGCGCTGGGCCGAGATCTCCCTTCAGGCCCCAATCCTGCACTTCTGCTTCCCGGGGACCGCAGAGGTACCGGACGGCACCGTCGAACTGATCATCCTGCTGGGCGACAGCACGCGTGTGCTTGACGCGTGGCTGCAACAACATGGCCCCCTGCACGCCGACAGCGTCTTTCTCGATGGTTTCGACCCCAGAAAGAATCCCGCCATGTGGCAGGCAAGCACACTGCAGGCCCTGGCCCGCCACTGCCGCCCCCGCACCCGGCTGGCTCCA
>ERZ772874.2000-NODE-2000-length-10298-cov-14.745778_pt1 | contig 10298 bp, 9 predicted proteins | sample MGYA00580586_ERZ772874 | MGnify/ENA primary metagenome ERZ772874 (study PRJEB29015, sample SAMEA2737952) | human oral metagenome | biome: human oral; feature: human-associated habitat; material: dental | place: China | collected 2154 ... | reverse complement strand
TCTGGTACTCCGGTCCGCGCAGAGCGGCGTAGACACCGGATCGCGCTGTGATACTACCCAGCGCACCGGCAAGCTCTCCGTCCCACACGCTGCGTATGTCAGTGAAGACCGGACCGTCAAAGGGTGAGGATCCGGTGAGGTTGAGGTGGTCGGTGATCGTCATGACCTCGCCGATCCTCCAGCTGCGCAGGCATCCCCCGGCATTGACCAGGACGGCTCCGCGCACGCCAGCGGCGGCCGCGATCCGAGCCAGGGCGACAACCGGCCTGGGGCCGTACCCCTCGTAGAGGTGGCTGCGGCCGCGGGCCACGAGCACACGTCGTTCTCCCCCGCCCTCCTGCTCACTCGCCTTCTGGTCACGACCGACGACATAGGAATCGAGGCGATCATCATGTCCCGGCGCGACGGGGGCGAGGACGCCGGGAAGATCAGACAGGGGCAGGCTCGCCTCCGGCTCGCCCCAAGCGGCCAAGGCGTCTGCGGCACCGGACCCCAGGACCACCAGAAGGTCGTGGTAAGGCGCGCCGGTGCGTCGGGCAATCTGATGGGCGCCCTCCAAGGCCGGACCAGGGCCTTCCGCTCCGGAGGAGGCACACAGAGCCTCCACGCGCTCAGACTCGAGGGCGAAACCGGTGGCGGTGTCGTTCACGAGCGGGCCTCCTGACGGGCTACCCGGCCTCGACCAAGGGCGAGGTGCCCGAGTACACCGATGAGCAGGGCGACTAGCACACCGAGGTTGGCTCCTGCCCAGGCCCCGTCGCGACCACCCAGGGGCCCGAGCAGGTAGCCCTGCCAGGACAACCAGGAGGCGGCCGAGTTGACCACCAGCCCCCAGCCGACGACGGAACCGGCAGCCACCAGGGCGATGGCCTCCCAGTTGACCGACCCGTATACGCCGTCGGGCGTGAAGAGGGCCTCCTCGTCATAGTCGCGGCGACGCATGATGACCTCGGCGACCATGACGCCGGCCCAGGCGGCGATGACGACCCCCAAGGTGGTGAGGAATCCCTGGAAGGGACCGAGGAAGTCATCGGCACCGAAGATGACGGCAATGGTGCCCGCAGTCATGATGGCGGCGTCGATCGAGGTGGCCACGTGCCGGCGCACCGGCAGACCAGTGGCCAACAGGGACAGACCTGAGGAGTACAGGTCCATGATGATGCCGCCGGCCAGCCCCAGGATGGCGACGACCGCGAAGGGGACGAGGAACCATGTAGGCAGGATCGTGGTCAGGGCGCCGATGGGGTCGGCGTTGATGGCCTGGCCGAGATCGGCGTCGGAGCCCACGAGGAGGATGCCGAAGAAGACGAGCACCACGCAGGGCAGGGCCGATCCCAGCGTGGTCCAACCGATGACCCCGGCTGTCGAGGCCTTGCGGGGCAGGTAACGGGAGTAGTCGGCGGCAGCATTCACCCAGCCGAGGCCGAAGCCGGTAGCCACCATCACCAGGGCCCCGATGAAGGCCGCTGGACCTCCGGAGGGCAGCGCCAGGAGTGTGCGGAAGCTGATCTGGGGAGCAACGAGGACGAGGTAAATGACCGTGAGAATCGCGGTGGCCCAGGTGATCCAGGTCTGAACCCTCATGATCGCCTCGAAGCCGAGGATGCCGGCGCTGGCGGCCAGGCCGACGGTGAGCAGGAAGCCGAGGATCTGGGCCCCGACCTGGTTGTGCCAGCCCAGAGCCTGAAGCACCGTAGCCGATGCCAGGGTGGCCGAGACGCACAGGACCGTCTCCCAGCCCACCGTGAGGATCCAAGACAGGGCTGCGGACAGGCGATTGCCGTTGTAACCGAAGGCGGCTCGTGACAGGGCCAGGGTGGGGGCGCTTCCCCGCTTGCCCAGGACGGCTACGACACCGCACAGGAGGAAGGAGACGACGACACCGATGCTGCCGGCGACAACCGCCTGCCAGAAGGACAGCCCGAATCCGAGGACCCAGGCACCCCAGGACAGTCCCAGGACGGAGATGTTGGCCGCGAACCAGGGCATGAAGAGATCACTCGGCCGACCTTTACGATCGGACTCGGCGATGACGTCAAGACCGGCGTTCTCGACGCGGGTAGCGGTGGATGCGTCAGCAGCGCTGCTCATAGGTGATCGACCTCAGTGTCGGTATCGGGGGACTCTCAGATGAGATGCACCTGAAGTCTACGGGTCTTCAGACACGTCGGACGACGTCGGAGAGACGAGCCGAGCAGCCCATTCTCCAAAAATAGGATGTGCCACACACTTCGAGAGATCTCCATAGAAACTCTCACTGGATACCGAGCGCCGTCTCAGATATCCACATGTATAGTCGAGTCATCCGCCACGTCTCCGCCTCTATGGAGACTCACCACGGAAAGGAGCTCTCATGAGCGACAACGGAACCTTCGACAGGATCGCCGGCAAGGCCAAGGAGGCTGCGGGCAAGGTCACCGGAAACAAGGAGACCGAGACCGAGGGCAAGCTCCAGCAGGCCGAGGGCAAGGTCAAGGAGGTCGCCGAGGACGCCAAGGACGCCGTCAAGGGCGCGGTCAACCGCCTCAAGGGCGACAAGTAAGCCTTGCTACTACAAGGAGCCCAGCCTCTGCGAATGAGGCTGGGCTCCTTCCGTATGGCGCTGCGGCCACTCAAACCAGGGCGAGTGGCGTCAGCTGTCGGCAGGAATGAGAGTCGGCGCCACATTGACCACGCTCTGCGAGGGGTCCGCCTGTCCCCAGGAGTTGTTCCCCCAGGTCCAGGTCCCCTTGTCGACAGTGGCCCACGTGTCGTAGCCGGAGGTGCCGATCCGGGTCGCCCCGTTGATCTTGTCAACCTGCACCAAGCCCGACGGCGAGTCGGAGACGGCACCGTTGACCTGCCCGTATCGGTTGGAACCGAAGCACCACACCGTTCCCTTGGTCAACGCACAGGTGTGCTCATACCCCGAGACGAGCTCGGTGGGGACGGCCGGGAGCTTACCGACCTGCACAGCTTGATTGACGAGTGCCTCATTGGTCTTCTTGCCGAGCTGACCGACCTCATTGGCTCCCCAGGCGTAAACGGCACCCTTGTCATCCACGGCCACGGCGAAGCCCTTGCCCACACTCAGCGCGGAGACCTTGACCTTCTCAAGCCCGGGAACCGCCGTCGGCGAGACCCGCGCGCCCTGGGTATTGGCCTGAGCGTCGGCGCCCCAGCAGGAGACCCCGGTGCCGTTGGAGGAGCAGACGAAGGATCCGCTGCCGGCGCGCAGGAGGGCCGGCTTCGTCGCAGTGGGGGCTGCAGCAGAGCCGGCGGGAGCCGATGTCTCCTTGGCGGGCCAGAGCCAGCGCCCTCCGAGAGCGCCTCCCACCAGCCCGATGACGAGGACCCCGACTGCAACAACCGGCAGAACCCACCTACGGCGCGGCACCCCGTCCGAGTGCTGGGTGACGCCCTGGTTCAGCTCTGCCTCGGGCACAGTGGGCAACGGCTGGAGCCGAAAGCCCTGCGGCTGAGGCTGCGTGGGCATCACGGCCTGCGGCTGGGGCTGCTCCGCGGGAGCCGGCTGCGTCGCTCCGTAGTCCGCGGTGGAACCGTCAGCGTAGCCGCTCCCATAGGCACCATCGGAGGCGAAGACGCCTCCGGGCACGTAGGGGGACATGGGCTCCTGCGCAGCGGGTTGCTGCTGCGCAGGCGGGTACCCGGCGGACTGAGAGGGATATCCGGCGGACGAAGCAATCTGTTCGAGCTGCGCACGCTGCTCGGGCGTCCAGGCATGACCGGCCTCCAGAGCCTCCCGAGCACGCTCGGGACTGCCGCCGATGAACCACAGCACCCTATCCCCGTCGAGCATCCGGTCATCCATGGGCCAGACCTCTCCTCAACGTGAAGGACCGATGCGTATCAGTACGTCAGCCGACGACGAGCCATGAGCATGGCGGCGCCCGTAGCACCAGCGCCCAGCGCCATCCAGGCGGCGGTCGTCCCCGCGCCGGTCTGCGCAAGGGCGGAGCGGTTGGCATTGGCGGAGCCACCCTGGGGGGCAGCAGCCTGCTCGTGGGGAGCCTCGGCAGGGCTCTGGGCGGCACCCTCTCCGGAGCCGGAAGGAGCACCCTCTGAGGACTCCGCAGGTGCCTCACCCTGGGCCGCCTGCTGCTCGGGGGCGGCCTCCGGGGCCGCGGGGGCGCCACCCTGGTTCTCCTGGGGCTGCTCAGCAGCCCCCTGGTTGCCCTGGTTCCCCTGAGAGCCCGCCTTCTCCTGAGAGCCTGCCTGGGACTGCTCTGCCGGAGCCTCCGGCTTATTTTGCTGAGCGGCCGCATTGTTGGCACCCGGCGCCGGAGAGTCGGTCTTGCCGGCGTCATCAGCGGGAGCAGGCGCCGGAGAAGGCTTGCCGCCATCGGGATCGGGAACAGCGGGAGCGGGCGAATCGGGCTGCTTTGCGGGAGAGCTGACCTGATGCGCATCCTGGGCAGCCGGAGCGGGGTTGGACTCGGCAGCGGCCGCGCCGACCGGGACAACAGACAGGGCAACGGCCGCGGACGCGGCCATCCACACACTTCGCTTCATGGGAACTCCTTCAGCGTCGAGAGCCGTAGCCCTCAAGGCGGGTCATAGGGTTGGATGTCGCCACCTTACCCGGCATAACCCCGGTCATGTCACGTTGCCGACACGGGCACTACTCCCGCTGTTGGCCACCTCACATGAATTAGGGGATTTACACCCTCAGCCCCAGTCCCTTCATCCGCGAGACGGCACCTTGGGACAGCACCGCGTGGAACTGCTCTGGAGCCACGGAGCCGAGCAGCTCGGGGAACTGGCCGAGCAGCCTCTGAAAGGTTCCGATCTCCTCGCCGACGACGCGCCTTCCCCACAGCCCCAGCCGCGCAGCCAGCTGCGAGTCGGCAGCGATGCTGGCCTCCAGCTCGGCAATGGCGTAGGAGCTGATCGGGTCCTGGCCGAGCTCGTCGATGAGTCCGCTTCGCAGAGGCTCGGCCAGCGAGTCGCTCAGTGCCATGCCGAAGTCGATGAGCAGCCCGAAGGCGATGTAGGTCTTGACCAGACGCTCGGCCCAGTCCAGTGGGCGAAGCCGCTCGTCGAGGTCCCCGAGGACATCCGTGAAGCGCTCGGCCGCGCCGGCGGCGTCGATACCGTGCGCAGACGCCAGAGCCACGACCCGGTCGAAGGAAGACACCTCCCAGGCACTCATGCGCAACAGGTCGACCCGGGCAGCCATCTGCGGGGCGCGGTCGGCGTCCTTGGCGTATCGGGTACAGGCCGCCGTCCGGGAGATGGCCACGACGCCGACGACGGACAGCTCATGGGGACCGACCCGTATCGGGGTGGAGGCGCTGGGCTGCGGTGACGGCGTCGACATCTGAGTCATGGCCTCCATCGTAGTCAGGTCCTCCGATGCGCGAGGCCACGCCGTGACATCAGCCACGCCCACGGCACGTTCTTTCACCCAGGGGCGCCATCGAGGCGTTTTCCCGCTACGCTGACGAGGTCCACGGTTGCCCGGTCGTCAGATGGACTCAGATATGACTCGCGATCGGCTGCCACCCCGACGGCGCCTCCGCCCACGCAGCGCACCTGATCTGAGCGCGCGAGCGATACCCGCGCCGGACCGGAACAACCTGAACAGAAGACAAGGAACCTCGTGACCAACGAGCAGCACGGGGCCGACGACGTCGAGCCCGCGAACAACTCCACAGACGAGCAGACCACCACCGACGGCGCCGACGCCGTCACTACCGCCATGTCCGGGATCATCGAGACGGCCGGCGCCCACGCCCCGGTCCTGGACGAGGCCACTCCCGACATCACTGACGAGGGCGACTCGACCGACCTGACCCGCAAGACCTTCGCCGACTTCGGCGTCGAGCCGGAGATCTGCGAGGCCCTGGGCGCCAAGGGCATCACCCACCCCTTCCCCATCCAGGCCCTCACCCTGCCGGTGGCCCTGGAGGGGCAGGACATCATCGGTCAGGCCAAGACCGGTACCGGCAAGACCCTGGGCTTCGGCATCCCCCTGCTCATGGACACCCTGGGTCCCGGGGAGGAGGGCTGGGACGAGGATCCCGCCTCCGGCAGCCCCCAGGGTCTGGTCATCCTGCCCACCCGCGAGCTCGCCAAGCAGGTCGCCGAGGAGCTGACCACGGCTGCCGCGAAGCGCACCGTGCGTATCGTCCAGGTCTACGGCGGACGCGCCTACGAGCCCCAGATCGAGGACCTCGAGCGGGGAGCCGAGGTCGTCGTGGGAACGCCCGGCCGTCTCATCGACCTCATGGACCGCGGCGTGCTGGACCTGGCTCACGTGACCACCGTCGTCCTGGACGAGGCCGACGAGATGCTGGACCTGGGCTTCCTGCCCGACGTGGAGAAGATCCTGGCCCGCACCCGTACCGACCGCCACACGATGCTCTTCAGCGCCACCATGCCCGGCGCGGTGGTCGCCCTGGCGCGCCGCTACATGACCCGCCCCACCCACATCCGCGCCCAGGACCCGGGCGATGAGGGGATGACGGTCCAGACGGTCCAGCAGGTCGTCTACCGCACCCACTCGATGAACAAGGTGGAGGTCGTCTCCCGGATCCTCCAGGCCGAGGGACGCGGACGCACCATCATCTTCGCGCGCACCAAGCGCACGGCGGCCCGGGTGGCCGACGACCTGCGCTCACGCGGCTTCGCCACCGCGGCCCTCCATGGCGACCTCGGCCAGGGAGCCCGGGAGCAGGCGCTGCGCGCCTTCCGCAACGGCAAGGTCGACGTGCTCGTGGCCACTGACGTGGCCGCCCGCGGTATCGACGTCGACGACGTCACCCACGTCATCAACTACCAGTGCCCCGAGGACGAGAAGATCTACGTCCACCGCATCGGACGCACTGGCCGCGCCGGCAACTCCGGGACGGCCGTCACCTTCGTGGACTGGGACGACGTGCCGCGATGGCGGATCATCGCCAAGGCCCTCGGCCTGCCCATCGAGGAGCCCGTGGAGACGTACCACACCAGCGAGCACCTCTTCTCCGACCTGTCGATCCCCGAGAAGGTCACCGGTCGCCTCCCCCGTCACAAGCGCACCCTGGAGGGCCTGGACGCCGAGGAGATCGAGGACCTGGGCGAGACCGGCAGGCGCGGACGCAAGCAGTCCGGTCGGCAGGGCGGGCGCGGTGGGCGCGAAGGCAACAGCCAGCGGAGCCGCGGCAGCAGGGACACCAAGCGCGGTGAGCGCTCACGCTCCCGACGCTCGGCCGATGACGAGGCGAAGCCCCAGCGCAAGCGCACCCGCAAGCGCACTCGCGGGGGCCGCCCCATTGGCGGGGCCACCGACGGGTCCGCCGGCGAGTAGGCCGGACTGTCGCACGGCGACGGAGAGTCCTACGAGAGCCCGGCCGGCCCAGACAGCCCGGGTTAGAGGCGGGTCGCCAGGAAGGCGAAGACGCCGTCGGCCATGATCTGGACGGCGATCGCCGCCAGCAGCAGTCCCATGACCCTGGTGAGGATCCGGATGCCGGAGGTGCCCAGCACCCGGTTGAGGCCCAGGGAGAAGCGCAGGGCTACCCAGATGGCGATGTGTGTGCCGACGATCGCCGCCGTCACGGAGACCCATCCGGCCACGCCGCCGCCGGTGGTGTCCACCGCGACCATGGCCGCAACGATCGCTCCTGGACCTGCTAACAGGGGTGTGCCCAGGGGGACGAGGGCGGCGTTGGAGGTGACGGCATCAGGATCGGGGCTCTCATCGGCCTTGTCAGTCAGCAGCTCGAGCGCTACCAGCAGTAGGAGCAGCCCGCCGGCCACCTGGAGGGCGGGCACTGAGATGCCCAGGAACTTGAGGATGTAGCGGCCGAAGACCGCGAACACCAGGATGACGCCGAAGGAGACGAATGTGGCCTGACGCGCGGAGACGGCGCGCTCGGCAGGGCTCTGCCGCGAGGTCAGGGACAGGAAGATCGGGATGGCTCCCAGAGGGTCCTGGATGACCAGGAGCGTCATGAAGGTCGTGGCGAAGACCGCTGGTTCGAAGACGGACTGCATGGTGGCTTTCTATCACCGGCGATCGGCGGGAGTCAGAACGTGGTTCAGGGAGTGACAAGGTCGAGGACGCCCTCGTCGACGATCCGTTCCAGGAGCTCGGGCGGCATGAGGTTCTCCCCCAAACGGTTGGGCTTGCCGGCGCCGTGGTAGTCCGAGGCCCCAGACAGCCCCAGCCCCAGGCGCCGAGCCAGGACACGAACCTGCTCGCGCTGCTCGGGAGTCTGGTCTCGATGGTTCATCTCCAGGGCGGCCAGTCCGGCCTCGGCCATCTCGGCGAAGACCGCATCAGGCACAAGACGGCGCTGGCGGGACGAGGCGCGTGGGTGGGCAGCCACAGGGACCCCGCCGGCAGCGCGCACCAGGCGACAGGCCTCGACCGGGTCCAGTGCCCAGTGGATGACGTAGTAGGGGGAACCGGTGGCGAGTGGCCCGGCGAAGGCGGCATCACGGTCGGGGAAGGACCCGGCCGCGACGAGGGCGTCGGCGATGTGGGGTCGGCCGATCGTGTGGGCGCCGGAGGACTGGACGATGACGTCCTCCCAGGTGATCGGGTAGTCCTCGCTGAGGCGCTCGACCATCCGCTGGGCACGGGTGTCCCGTGAGGTGCGGGCATGGGCGAAGGCCTCGCTCAGGGCCTGGTCGTCCCCCCGGTGCAGGTAGGACAGCAGGTGAAGGGTGATGCCGTCTGCGGCGCAGGAGATCTCGGTTCCGCGCAGGAGGGTCACGCCGGTGACCGGCACGGCGGAGGCGGCCTCGTCCCAGCCGGCCATGGTGTCGTGGTCGGTCAGCCCGACGACGTCGAGGCCGGACCCGGCCGCCCGGGCCATGAGCTCGGCGGGTGAGTCAGTGCCGTCGGAGCAGGCCGAGTGGGTGTGGGGGTCGATGCGCACTGGGACAGTGTAGGGAGGCATGGAAAACTGGACGACATGAGCGACCTGAGCCGAACGACAGATACCCCGTCCAGCCTCGGCGACCACCCGGTCCGTTTCGGGGTGATCGGGGCCGGATTCATCGCCCGATGGTTCGCCGAGGCCGTCTCCCGCGAGCCGGCCGCCCAGATCGTGGCCGTCACCTCCGCCCGCCGTGAGCGCGCTACCGCCTTCGCCGAGGAGTACGGAGTCCCACATGCCTGCGCATCGCTCGAGGAGATGCTCGCTGCCCACGGCCCGGACTCCGAGGCCCCGATCGACGTCGTCTACGTGGGCTCTCCCAACTCCCTACACGCAGAGCATGCGATCACGGCGCTGGAGGGCGGTCTCCATGTTCTGGTGGAGAAGCCCTTCGCGCTGACGGCTGGCCAGGCCCACGCCATGGTGGACGCAGCCGGGCGGGCCGACCGTTTCCTCATGGAGGGGTGGCTCTCCGCCTTCGAGCCGGGCGTGGCTCGGCTGCGCGAGGCCCTGCCGCGACTGGGCCGGCTGCATCGGGTGGTGCTGTCCAAGGAGCAGTTCTCCTCTCGGATGAAGGCCTATCGGGCCGGCCAGCTGCCACCGGCCTTCGATCCGGCGCTGGGCGGCGGCTCCCTCATGGACCTGGGGATCTATCCCGTCAGTCTGGCGATCCACCTGTTCGGAGAGCCGGACCGGGTGACGGCCACGGGAGAGCTGCTCGACTCCGGTGCTGACGTGAGGGGGACGGTGATCCTGTCCTACGACTCCGGTGAGCATGCCGGATTGGAGGTCGTCTGCCTGCACTCCAAGACCTCCCCGGGGACGGAGTCGACCTTCGCTGCGGAGCATGACGTGCTGAGCATCGACGACTGCCAGTGGCCCGAGTGCATCGAGCTGCACGGGCCGACGGCAGACAGGAGCGCGGGCGAGGACGCGCAGGCTCATGAGGACCTGTCAGTGGAGCGCAAGGCGCAGCAGCCCGGCCGCCAGCTCGCCTACGAGCTGGCCGAGGTCTGCCGTCTGGTGCGCGCCGGAGCACGCGAGTCCGACCTTCACCCACTGAGCAGCTCGGTGGCGGCGATCGCCGCACTGGAGGAGGCCCGCCGTCAGGTGGGAGTGCGCTTCCCGGCCGACGAGCAGGGCTGATCCACGTCGGTGGTCTTGACGTTCTCTTCTCCACACCAGCAGGGGGTCGACGGTGGGATGATGCCTCCTATGACATCGATCTCCCCAGCAGACGACAGCCGGTCCGACGACGCCTCCTCGTCCACCTCCTCGAGTGAGGTTCCCCAGTCCCTGGCGGCGCGCGGCTCCAACCGGTCCCGACAGCCCGACAACCAGGCCTTCAGAGACTTCATCGGCTCGGGCTGGGGCCCTCGCCCCGAGGGACTGCCCTCCCGCAGCTCGCCGTAGCGAGGGTCGCCGTAG
>ERZ772874.1998-NODE-1998-length-10325-cov-4.351704_pt1 | contig 10325 bp, 9 predicted proteins | sample MGYA00580586_ERZ772874 | MGnify/ENA primary metagenome ERZ772874 (study PRJEB29015, sample SAMEA2737952) | human oral metagenome | biome: human oral; feature: human-associated habitat; material: dental | place: China | collected 2154 ... | reverse complement strand
GGTGGCCCGTGACACCGACAGCCAACTACTCATCGCGTCACACTCCGAGGTGGTGCTCAACGAGGCCGCCGACGCCTCCTCCATCGTAGCGCTAATAGAAAATCAGGTTGTAACGCTAAATGTTTCCACTGGACGTCAGTCTATTGCAGCCATTCGTAAAGCGCTGACTGATATTGGTTGGGAAAAGTATCATTTAGCGGTTTCGAAAGGTCATGTGATCTATCTGGAGGGATCGACCGACCTGCAAATGCTGCTTGCTTTTGCTAATAAGTTACGGCATCCGGTGGAGGTACTATTGCGATCAGCCAATGTGGATTATACATCCAATAATCTCCCTAAGACAGCGGTGAACAACTTCGTCCCCTTGCAAACGATTTATAAGGAGTTGCGTGGCTTGGCTTTGTTTGATCGTATAAATATTCCACAAGACATCCCGAAGGAGCTTAAGATCATTTGCTGGCGTAGGAGGGAGTTGGAGAATTACTTTGCTTCGCCGGAACTATTGATTAAGCATGCCAAGCTGTTGAAAAATCAATACCCTAGGCGTTCGCAAAAAGAGCTGGAGGAGACCATGAGGGAAACCATCTCGGAATACACGACACCGGTTTACTTGAAGAATAGGGACGACGCTTGGTGGAGCGAAGCCAAACTCTCCGACGAATGGCTCGACAAAATCTTTCCCGCCTTTTACGATCGACTCGGGATCAACGTGGGGAAGAATTTCAAGCAGGCATATTATCAGCTGATCACACTCATGGAGCCGAAAGAGATCCCCGATGAGATCAGGGACAAGTTGGACACGCTGTACGAAGTGCTGGGTACATCTAAAAACTAACAGCTAACAGCTAAGAATGAAGGCCGGGCATCTGCGAGTTGCCTCACATGTATCCGGCCTTCGTCTTTAGTCACCCTTCCTGTATCTGGCCAACTTCGCTGGCGTCCGCAGATGCCCAGAAAATCGTGTCCGTGTGCGCCACGCGTTTCTCGGGCGGAGGCAGCAGTATATAGTCTCCGTAGAGCTGGGCGAGGTAAGCGTCGGGATGGGCGACGCCACTCAGCGTCATGTCCTCGAAGGCGTAGTCCACCGGCGCACCGAAGACGTCGGCTGAGAAGATCTCGCGCGCCCGCCAATGGCCGAAATAGTTGATGCAGCGCGACGCCCCCGACCGACTGTGGCGCAGGATGCAGCGGTCGATATGCGCGATCAGTGTGTCTGTGCGGAAGGGCAGGCGCTTCAGCGTGTCGGCAATGAGGCGCTTCAGGCCGCGTCGGGGCGAGGCGTCGAGTTGCTTGTAATCCTTGACGAAGAGCAGGAGGTGGATGTAGGCGGCGAAAGGGCGCGTGAGGAGCTCCACACGTGGGCCGCGATCGAGCGGGAAGAGGTCGATGTTGACGCCCGTGTCGGTCGTCTCCCATGCGCCGCGGATGCAGGTGCGGGTGTCGACCATCTTCAGATAGTTGATCTTGTTGGGCGAGTTGTGGTAGGTGTTGAGCCGGTAGGGCGTGCCGCGGAGGACGTCGTCGAGCAGTTTGCGGAGGCGGTCGAAATGGTCGCGAGGGATACCGAAATCCATGTCGTCGTCCCAGGGGATAAATCCGCCGTGACGGACAGCGCCGAGCATGGTGCCGCCCAGCATGTAGTAAGGGATGGCGTTCTCTCGGCAGACACGGTCGAGGATGGCGGCCATGTCGAGCAGCAAGCGGTGGCATTCGTGGATGTCGATAGCTCTCATGGGCGGTGGGGCGATGGATTGGTTATGCAGCGGTTGTAAAACGCGATCAGCCGCGGGTAGTAGTTCTCCGTGTTGAAATGCTCGCGGGCGAAGTCGAGTGCGGCGCGTTGCATAGCGGCATAGGCATCGCTCGAGAGACTTGCGGCGGCGGTCAGTTTGGCACGCAGATCGTCGGCGTTGCGACTCTCGAAGCGGAAGCCGGTGACGCCCTCGGGTACGATCTCGGGGATGCCGCCGATGTGGGCACCGATGACGGGTGTGCCGATGGCGTAAGCCTCGATGATGCTCATCGGGTTGTTCTCGTAGCACTCTGACGGCACGACGATGAAGCGTGCCTCACGTACCAACGTGGCCAATGGCTCCCCCGTTTGGTAGCCACAAAACGACACGTTGCTCAGCCCGTGCTCCGCTGCGTAACGCTTCAGCTCGGCCTCCTGTGGCCCCGTACCGGCCACCTTCAGCCTACACGACGGCAGTCCGTTCATGGCCTCCACCAAGGTGCGGATGCCCTTCTCGCCCGACAGTCGGCCCATGAATAGGAAATACGGTTCGCCTTGCTTCTTGTATGGCTCCGCGGCGATCTCCGGCGCACTATTGTAGAGCACCATGTTGGGTTTTTGGCGCAGGGCGGGCATGTAGGTCTCGTGCTTCTTCTTCGTGAAATGGCTGACGTAGATAAAGCCGTCGATCAGTCGTGAGGGGTTGAAAAAGGCGTTGCGGAAATACTGCTCGGCGGCCATTACGCCGCTCATTACCCAGTTGTTTTTCGCGCATTTGTGCAGGAAGCAGTGGTAGAAGGATCGCCCCTGGCAACGCTCGCAGATCTGTCCGCGGCCGTCGCGAAAGACGTAGGCGGGGCAGACCACCCGGAAGTCGTGCGCCGTCAGCACGACGGGCACGCCGTGGCGTCGCAAGACGGGCAGGATGGACTCCGTGATCTGTCCCCAGATGAGGTGGATGTGGGCGATGTCGGGCTGCTCGTCGCGGAGCAGTTGGTCCATCTTACGGGCGGCCTCAAAGTGGTAGAAGTAATTGACGAGGTTCTTGGCCTGGCGAAATACCCCGCGGCGGGTCTCTTTCGATTCGGGGAAGTAGTGTTCGAAGGGGGAGGGGAGGTTGCGCTTCCATTTGAGGCAGAAATAGACCACCTCGTGGCCGTGTGCTTGCAATAGCTGTCCGGTATTGAAGCAGACCGTCTCGGCGCCGCCGCGGTTGTAATGGTATACGTCGATCAAGAGCACTTTCATTCGTTCAAGCGATTTCTTTCGGGGTAACGATTCGGGCCCATGGCGACTGACATCCCGCTACGGATGTCGGACATGAGCAGTCCGAGCAGCATCATAATAAACAGTCCGCGGTTGTGCGTGATGGTGGCGTCGGACGTGCTTTCGATCGCGAAAAAGAAGACGATCAGCAAGACGAGTATCGACTCCTTTTTCATCCCCACCCGATAGGCCTTCATGGCCCGTGAGGTTAGGTAGATCCAGAAGGAGAAAAAGAGCGCTACACCGACTTGCCTCGGAGGGCTACCTCTTCTCTCTGCTCAGTGATCCCCAGCGGGGGAACATCCAGTTCGGAGCCACAGCCCACCGAGAGGGCGTCACACTCTCTGTCCACAGCGACTACCGCTTGCCCGAGATCACCCAGAGCTTGAAGGAGGCTTGGGTCAAAGATCTACCAGTGGGTATCGGGGCACATCTAGAAGAGCTAGCCCAGCTAAGATCCGCCCTACTCGAGGCACCAGAGGGCGAGACGAAGGATCGCCTACGCAAGGCCTACAGCGAAAAGAAAGAATCACTACTGCAAGATACGATCCATGATCGGACTCATTAGCATCAACCACAAGACCGCTTCACTATCCCGCCGAGAGCAATTCGCCTTCTGCGAAGAGGAGGCGGTACAACTCATCGATCTCTGGAAGAGAGAAGAGGGGCTCCTCGGCGGACTCGTACTCTCTACATGCAATCGTCTAGAGATCTACTATGAAGCTCCATCACGCATCACCTCGGAGCAAGAGACTCGACTCATCCGTAGCCTCTACCGCTTCAAGAAGGTGCGCCACCTCGGCGATGAATCCATCTTCGAGACACGCCAGCATCAGGAGGCGATCAAGCACCTCTTCCGTCTGGCTTGTGGACTCGAGTCGATGGTCTTAGGAGAGACCCAGATCTTGGGGCAACTCAAGGAAGCCTTCCGCCGAGCTACGAGCCATAGTCAGAGCACCTCAGTCCTCTCCCGACTCTGTCATAAAGCCTTCGAGACAGCGAAGAAGGTACGTAGCGAATATCTACTCTCTGCTACCCCCATCTCCGCAGGTGCTGCAGCGGTAGACTACCTCCATCATAACGCCTCAGACTTCCTACAGCAGCCCGTCCTCATCCTCGGAGCAGGCCAGATGGCCGAAGCTATAGCTCAACGCCTACAGGAGCTTCAGCATCCCGAGGTCAGTGTCTACAATCGTACGGGCTCACGTGCCGAACTCTTTGCGACGAAGCACCATATCGCTCAGGTCTTCTCTGAGGATACACTCTCCGATGCTCTCCGATCAGCAACCATCATCTTCGTAGCTACCTCCTCCCTCACCCCCATCATCACTGAGGAGGTCGTCCCTCATACCCCTCTGGAGACAAGGCACTTCTTCGACATGGCTGTACCCCGCAATGTCGATCCGTCACTAGAAGAGCTACCAAGCATCCGACTCTATACCATCGATGACCTCAGAGGCCAGCAGTACCTCTCTAAGGAGAAGGCTCATCAGGATGAAGAGATCCAGAGCTATCTCCAAGCGATGACCCAAGACTTCATCGCCTGGTGCGATGCAGCCGAGGTTCGTGAAGTGATCGGGCTAATCCAGCAGGTCTCTCACCAGCTTCTACAGAAGGAGCTTGCTCACCTCCCCCACGAGCTGACCGAAAGGGAGCGAGAGCTCGTCACCCGATGGGATGAGCACCTGCGTACGACCTATACGACGGCTATCGTCTCCTCGCTACGTGAACTCAGCGAAGAGACAGGGCTCAAGATCTACTCCGAAGCTACCTTACAGCTATTCTCTCATATCCAAAGCAAACTACCTCAGCATGACGCATAGGACGCTCATCTTAGGCTCTCGAGGGAGCCAACTAGCCCTACGCCAAAGCGAGCTCGTACGAGAAGCTCTCCTCAGCATCCACCCAGACCTCCAGATCGAGATCAAGATCATCAAGACCAAGGGCGATAAGCTACAGCACCTCGCTCTAGATGCTTCTGGAGACAAGGGGCTCTTCACTGGGGAGCTCGAGGCCTCACTCCGTCGGGGAGAGATCGACCTAGCAGTGCATAGCCTCAAGGATCTCCCTGTAGATCCAGCCGAAGGTACGTGTCTCGCAGCTTACCTCCCTCGAGCAGTCACCCATGACACCCTCATCGGCCCCTGCCCCCTAGAGTCTCTACCCGAACGGGCTCTCGTAGGTACCTCGAGTAAGCGTAGAGCCTACCAGATAGCCCTTCACTATCCACACCTACGTACCGAGCCCATCCGAGGCAATGTGGAGACCCGCATCGGGAAGGTGCATTCAGGCCTCTTCGACGCTACGCTCCTTGCCGAAGCGGGTCTCTCCCGACTAGGGATGGATGAGCTCGAGCGCTACCCCATCGAGGAGGCAGTCATCGTCCCTGCTCCAGGACAAGCTGCCATCGCTGTACAGACCCGCCAGGATGACACGGAGCTACACCACCTCCTAGAGAGTATCCATGATGCCAAGACCGAGCGAGAGGTGACGATCGAGCGAAGCCTACTGAAGCGACTGGGGGGAGGCTGTGCCCTCCCTCTAGGCTGTGTCTGCCATATCACGGATGATCAAGCAGAGCTCCGTATCTTCTACGCTAATAGCTCGGGAGAGAAGCACTACAAGGCCAAGCACACCGTTCCTCTATCAGAGATCGACCTCCTCCTTGATCACCTCACCGACGAACTAAGAAGTATCACTACAGCATGAGCACCGTATACCTAGTAGGAGCTGGTCCTGGAGATCCGAAGCTCCTTACCCGTAGAGCCTATGAGCTCATCACTACCGCCGAAGTCATCGTCTACGATGCCCTCGTCTCCCCCAGCATCCTCGCCCTCATCCCCGAGAGGACTAAGCTGTACCACGTCGGGAAGCGCTATGGAGCTCATTCGCTCAAGCAACCCGAGATCAATGAGCTACTCATCGAACTAGGGAAAGCCGACCTAGGTAGGGTCGTACGCCTCAAGGGGGGCGATCCCTTCGTCTTCGCTCACGGAGGAGAAGAGATGACAGCCCTTCGTGAAGCTGGCATACCCTACGAGATCGTACCCGGGATCACGGCAGGTCTTGCTGCTCCAGCCTACTTCGATATCCCGCTCACCCATCGGGGACTCAGTCGCTCCTTCACCTGCCTCACGGCGCACACTGAGGACGGGGAGCTCCCCGACTTCGACTGGGCTAGCCTAGCTCGACTCTCGGGGACGCTGGTCTTCTACATGGGCGTAAGGCAAGTGGCACAGATCAGCCAAGCTCTGATCTCTGCAGGGATGTCGGCCTCTACCCCAGCTGCACTACTGAGCCGAGGCACGACGCCCCAGCAAAGCCTACTAGAGCGCACCCTTGGGGCGTTCACCGATACGTCGGAGGACTTCTCTGCGTACGCTCCTGCGCTCTTCATGATCGGGGAGGTTCTGCGATTTGCCGAAGGGCGCACCTCTCGCCCACTCTCGGGGAAGAAGATCATCGTGACTCGAGCCCGACACCAAGCCTCTGTCCTTCAGGAAGCGCTGGAGGAGAAGGGCGCCGAGGCTTACCTCCTCCCCACCATCCAGCTTACCCCCAATGAGGAGGTCGAGGCCGAACTAGAGAGGACCCTCCAGAGCCTATCCAGCTATGACTGGATCCTCTTCACCTCGCCCAATGCCGTAGAATTCTTCTTCTCAGCTCTTCGCCAGCGAGGGAAGGATAGCCGACACCTAGCTCCCTGCCAGATCGGAGCACTAGGGCCTATGACGGCCGAGGCTCTTAGTGCCTATGGGATCACCGCTGACTTCATCCCTCAGGAGTACTATGCCAAGGTCTTCGCCGAGGAATTCATCCAGCGAGCGAGGCTTGCCCCTGTCCATCGTATCCTCCTACCCAACTCCGCCCTTGCGGGGGATGATCTCTCGGAGCTCCTCTCCGAAGCAGGGATCGCCTGCCACCGCCTCCCCCTCTACAAGAATACGCCCATCAACTATACCGCTAGCGAACTGAAGGAAGCGCTTGACTCGGCTGATTACCTCACGGCCTGTAGTTCCTCTGCCATCCATCATCTAGTGAGCCTGCTACGAGTGCACCAGCTAGATCATCTTCTGAAGGCGCTCCCACTAGCTGTCCTCGGGGAGCAGACAGCTGAGGCCGCTCGGAGCTATGGTATCGAGCCGAAGCTCATCGCTGCTCAGCCTAGGATCACCTGCCTAGTAGAGGCGCTGGTGAAGGATTTAGAAGCCTTGAGGCATCGCACTCATCATCTAAATCGCTCCTCATAGAGCCACCCTGAGGGGGTATCTGCTCGTCAGATACCCCTCTTCTTGTAGGTATACCGCAGGGATAGGAGCGCTCACTACCGAGGGAAGCTCATCATGCTTCCTCCCCCTCTTCGTAGCCTCCCTAGCCGAGGAAGTGTAGCACGCTTAGCCGACGAAATAGGGGGGAGTCTACGGTACAAATTGCCGAAATACGTATAGAAAAGAGTATATTTGTAGGTGCACGACTCGCATAGGCTTCTCCTCCAGAGCGATATACTCCCGAGGGGTGGCTTCCTAAGGGTCACATGCATGCCGAGAGATACATGCCTCGGCTTAAGCTGACAACAACACTACAGCAAATACACATACATACATGGAACAAGTCGATGTGCTCCTCGGCCTGCAATGGGGAGACGAAGGGAAGGGTAAGATCGTCGATGTCTTGACACCTTCGTACGATATCATAGCACGCTTCCAAGGGGGGCCTAATGCTGGTCATACCCTAGAGTTCGAGGGGAAGAAGTACATCCTACGATCGATCCCCTCCGGGATCTTCCAAGGTGACAAGGTCAATGTCATAGGCAACGGGGTCGTACTTGATCCCATCCTCTTCGCTGAAGAAGCTCGTGCCCTCTCGGAGAGTGGTCATGACCTACGTAAGCGCCTCGTCATCTCACGCAAGGCGCACCTCATCCTGCCTACACACCGCTTCATCGATGCCGCCCAAGAGGCGATCAAGGGTGGAGCAAAGATCGGTACCACGGGTAAGGGGATTGGCCCTACCTACACCGACAAGATCGCCCGCACAGGGCTACGTGTCGGAGATATCCACTCTGACTTCGCACGCAAGTATCAGGAGGCTAAGGAGCGTCATCTGACACTCCTCGAGGCCTACCACTACCCTGTCGAAGGGCTTGCGGAGCTAGAAGCTCAGTGGATGGAAGCCATTAAGTACCTCGAAGAATTCTCCTTCGTCGACAGCGAAGAGTACATCAACGACGCCCTCCGCTCCTCACGTCGAGTCCTGGCCGAGGGAGCTCAAGGCTCACTCCTAGACATCGACTTCGGCTCCTACCCCTTCGTCACCTCGAGCAATACCGTCTGTGCAGGATGCTGTACGGGGCTAGGTATCGCTCCACGCAGTATCGGCGAGGTCTATGGGATCTTCAAGGCCTACTGCACCCGTGTGGGTGCTGGTCCCTTCCCTACCGAGCTCTTCGATGAGACGGGCGAGAAGCTCTGCTCCCTAGGTCATGAATTTGGCTCTGTCACCGGCCGTCGTCGTCGCTGTGGCTGGCTCGACCTCGTAGCCCTTCGCTACACGGTGATGCTCAGTGGGGTCACTCGTCTGATCATGATGAAGAGCGACGTGCTCGACACCTTTGAGACGATCCGTGTCTGTACCGACTATGAGATCCGAGGCGAGAAGACACGTCACTTCCCCTACGAGCTGACGGAGGACGTTCGTCCTGTATATCGTGAACTCAAGGGATGGCAGTGCGATACCACCAAGCTCACTGATCCTAAGGACTTCCCTCAGGCTCTGAAGGACTACATCGCCTTCGTCGAAAGGGAGATCGGAGTACCTATCTCGATCGTCTCTGTCGGTCCTGATAGAGCACAGACCATCGCCCTCCATCCTGAGCTCCTGCCCGACGGGCACGCCTAAGACACCGATGACCTATCAGGAAGCCATTGAGTATCTCTATGCTAAGACCCCTGTCTTTCAGAAAGTAGGAGGCGCGGCCTACAAGCCTGGTCTAGAGACGACTCATTACCTGGATACACACTACTGCCATCCTCATCGCTCCTACCGCACCATCCATGTAGGAGGGACGAATGGCAAGGGCTCGACTTCACACACGATAGCTGCCGTCCTACAGGCGGCAGGCTATCGGGTGGGGCTCTTCACATCTCCTCATCTCCTCGACTTCCGTGAGCGTATCCGTGTGAACGGTGTGATGGTCTCGGAGGACTTCGTATGTCGCTTTGTCGAGGAGGCTGAGGGACTCGTCGAGGAGGTATCACCTTCGTTCTTCGAGCTGACGACCATGATGGCCCTCGTCTACTTCCGTGAGCAGGCGGTAGACTTCGCTGTCATCGAGGTCGGCATGGGTGGACGGCTCGACAGCACGAATATCATCCAGCCCATCCTCTCCGTCATCACGGGCATTAGCAAGGATCATACGCAGTACCTCGGCGACACCCTTCCTGAGATCGCCAATGAGAAGGCAGGCATCATCAAGCCCTCGACACCGATCGTCATCGGCCGAGCTGATGAGCCCGAGGTCCTCGAGGTCTTCAGAGAGCGAGCCACTCAGCTATCGGCTCCCCTCACCCTCGCCAGCGAAGCAGTCCCTCTGGGGGCCATCCATAGCGAATCAAGAGGACAGAGCTTCGAAGTCACCGATCCCAGCCTCATCACTGCCGAGCCCCTCTACTTCGAGCTCGGAGGCCTAGTACAGATAGACAACCTTCGGACGATCCTCTCAGCCGTCCGTCTGCTCCGAGAGCAAGGGGTAGCGATCCCAGAGGAAGCCCTCCGCAAGGGCTTTAGGGAGGTCACCCGCATGACAGGTCTACGTGGTCGCTGGGAGACCCTCTCTGAGCACCCCACTCTGATCTGTGACACGGCGCACAACGAGGATGGTATCCGCTACGTCGTCCGTCAGCTCGTGGCGCTGGGTCGCCCCCTGCACCTCATCTTCGGGATGGTGAGTGACAAGGATGTCCGGGGTGTCCTCGCCCTACTACCTCAGTCGGCTAAGTACTACTTCACGGCTGCCCATGTGCCCCGTGCCTTAACTCCCGAAGATCTAAGGGAGCTGGCACAGCCCTACGGCCTTCGTGGGGAAGTATATCCCTCCATCCGAGAGGCGCTAGCCGCCGCCCAGAGCGCAGCACAGCCCGAGACGGATGTGATCTTCGTCGGGGGGAGCAACTTCCTCATCGCCGATCTTCTAGCAATTCAATCTACTAAACAACGATAAGTAACACTATGGAACAAGCAAAGCTGTCACTGCGTGACAAGCCAGCCGCTCGATGGGGTGCGCTGGCGATCATCTCGCTGACGATGTTCTTCGCCTACATGTTCGTCG
>ERZ772874.1996-NODE-1996-length-10333-cov-38.099922_pt1 | contig 10333 bp, 12 predicted proteins | sample MGYA00580586_ERZ772874 | MGnify/ENA primary metagenome ERZ772874 (study PRJEB29015, sample SAMEA2737952) | human oral metagenome | biome: human oral; feature: human-associated habitat; material: dental | place: China | collected 2154 ... | reverse complement strand
CCACAAACTTCCTAATCATGGCGTCACCAATCAGATAGCCAATCTCCCGCACCCGATGGGGTGGCAGCCACAATGTGTTCGCCCCAAATATTCGGCGATAGAAGGGGTGCAGTGTCCGTCTCCACCAGGAGGAATCATGCTTCTGGCCAGCCAATAGCATTTCTTCTTGGGTGCTTGTGACCACCAGTGGAATATCCGCCGATAATTCCTGGGCGCGAAACGGGTACGGCCCAAACCGCAGATCATTCAGGACGAGGTTCCGCATCCGAGCCCGGGTCTTCTCCAACCTGTCATAATCCACCTTATTGAGCGCGTCCCGCGTGAGCCTGGTGCGTAATAATATTTTGGCCAGCCGCTGCCGGAACGGGCGACGGGGAAACGCCGGTGACATCGCCCACGCCCGCCGAAACGCCCCCTTATAATGGTCGCGGCGGCACAACCACAGCACAATGCCGGCCCCCGCCGACTGGCCCACCAGGGTCACATTTGTGGGATTCCCGCCAAAGTTTTCAATATTTTTCTGTACCCACTCTAGCGCCATCTCGCAGTCATCAATGCCGCGATACCGGTTCGGTTCTTCGTCATCAAACCTGGTGAAACCCGAAAATCCCAGCCGGTAGCTCACGCTCACCGTCACCACTCCGTCGCGGGCAAGCGGCACAGCATTAAACCACGGTTCATCGTAACTACCGGCATCATAGGAGCCGCCATGGATGAACACCACAACCGGCAGGTCATCGAGTGGCTTCGCAGATGCGGGGGCGGTGATGGATAGCACCAGCTCACACATCTCTTTCCCATCTTCGCCACACTTGTGCATATGCAAATCCTCATGCTGTGGGGGGCGCGCCACACCGAAACGTGGTGCTATGCCGTACACAATCCGTTTGAAAACCGCGACGTCATCGGCGACCTTGGTCCCAGTGAACTGGCCAGACGGAGCGTTGACAATAAATTCACCCATGCAGGCGAGTTTAGCAACTACGATGAGTGTTCATGACCGTCAACCCGTTTACCCAACCGTCGACGCTTCCCTACGAATTGCCACCATTCGACCACATTAGCGAAGACCACTTCCGGCCGGCCTTCCGGGACGGCATGGCGCACCACGAGCAAGAACTCGATGCCATCGCCACGAATCCCGAGCCGCCCACGTGGGAAAACACGATCGAGGCCCTGGAGCGCAGCGGGGCAGAACTGCGCCGCGTTTCGGCGGTGTTCTTCAACCTTCTCGGCACCGACGCCACCGAAGAACTCGAAGCCATCGCCGCCGAAATCGCCCCCCAGCTCGCCGCCCACACCGACAAGCTGTACCTGAACGAGCAACTCTATGGGCGGATCACGGCCATCACCCCACCCGATGATCCCGAATCCCGGCGACTCCACGACCATATCCTGCGGCAATTCCGCCGGCACGGCGCGGCCCTCGACGCCGAGGACAAACAGCGGCTGACCCAACTCAACGAACGGCTAAGCGTTTTGGCCGAACAATTTACCCACAACCTGCGGGAGGAAACCACGCGGCTGGCCGTGGCATTCGAACGCGACGAACTCCAGGGCCTCGACGAGGGGCGCATTGCCTCCGCGGCCGAAGATGCCCAAGCCCTGGGAAAGACCGGTTACGTGATCCCGCTAGGGTTGCCCACCGTGCAGGAGGAGCAAGCCGCCTTGGAGTTGCCGGCGGCCCGCGCCCGCCTGTACGAGGCTTCGCTTCAGCGGGGCCGGGGTGCGAACGGCCAGGTTTTGGTGGAGATCGCCCAACTGCGGGCCCAGCGTGCGGAGCTTTTGGGGTATGCCACCCATGCGGACTATGTGATTGCGGAAGAAACCGCGGCCACCACTGATGCGGTGCGTACAATGTTGTTTGATTTGTCTCCCGCGGCGGCCACGAACGCCCGCAACGAGCTGAAACTCTTGGTCGAAGCGGCGGAAACCGCCGGGGACGCCGAGGCTGATGGTGCCGGTGCCGTGACCGTGACCGATGCGGACCGCCCATTTTGGGAAAGCAAGGTGCGGGAACGGGACTACGCGCTCGACGAGGCGGCACTGTCCCACTATTTCCCGCTCCGCCAGGTGCTGGTCGATGGGGTGTTTTATGCCGCCCACCTGCTCTGCGGCATCACCATCATTCCTCGCCCGGATCTCACCGGCTACGCCGCGGACGTGGACGTGTGGGAGGTACTAGACGAGGACGGCACCGGCATCGGGCTGTTTCTCACCGACTACTATGCCCGGCCGTCGAAGCGGGGTGGGGCGTGGATGTCCACCTTCGTTGACCAGTCCGAGCTGCTCGGCACCAAACCCGTGGTGGTGAACGTGCTAAACATCACCAAACCCGCCGACGGCTCCCAACCATTGCTGTCGCTGGACACGGTGACCACGTTGTTCCATGAGTTCGGGCACGCCCTGCATGGGCTGCTGTCCAAGGTGCGGTATCCGAGTTTTTCCGGCACGAATGTGCCACGGGACTATGTGGAATTCCCCTCACAGATCAACGAAAACTGGGCGGTGGACCCCACGATTCTGCGCCACTATGCCCGACACGTGGACACCCAGGAACCCATTCTCGACACGCTCGTGAATGCGATCCATGCGTCCCGGCAGTTCGGCCAGGGCATTGCCACCAGCGAATACTTAGCGGCCGCGGTGATCGACCTGGCGTGGCACTCCCTCAGTGCCGCGGAGGCCCAAAACCTGACTGCTGATGACATCGACGCCTTCGAACAGCAGGCGTTGGCGGCGGCCGGGTTGGAGGTGACGCCCCGATACCGATCTGCCTATTTCGCCCATGTGTTCGGTGGCGGCTATGCGGCCGGCTACTACTCGTACCTGTGGGCCGAGGTGCTGGACGCGGATGGGTTTGCCTGGTTTGCTGAGCAGGGTGCGGCCGGCCCGGACGCCGAGGCTGCGCGGATGCGTGCCGCCGGGCAGCGATTCCGGGACGTGATCCTATCCCGGGGTGCGGCCGACGATTATGCGGCGGCGTTTACCGTCCTACGCGGCCGGGATAAGGACATTACCCCGCTGCTGACCCGGCGCGGACTGCGGGGTGCGCTCTCGTGACCGTGGTGGATGTGGTAAGCCAGTTTCTGATTACCAGCCCATTTTGGTTGCAGGGGCTCATCATGTTTGTGGTGGTGGTGCCCCTGTGCGCGGCCCTGGCGATGGTGTGGTTGCGGCTGGTGGACTTCATTGGCGCCACCATGTTCCGGGTTCGAACATGGTTTCGGTACCGTCGATAGCGTTCGGTTGCTTTACGACGCCTAATGGTGGTGGGTGGGCCCTAGGTTATCGGTGCTGTCGCACGGCGCGCCACGATAAAATTGTTTGCAATGTGATTATTGCATGGGTTGAGGAAGCGAGCTGTTGTGGCTTTTTATCATCGTGTGTTTTCTTCCGAGCTGATTGCGGCGATTGATGCAGCATCTGCCCAGCTGGGCCCGTTTGAGTTAACAAGGCAGCTTTTGTATTTCTATATGTCGAAACGGGGGATTTTTGATGATGAAATGTGGGAGTGTGTGCATGAGTTATCGGAATCATCGTTTGGTGATGCCGACTATAGTGATCGGTTAGATCAGTTATATGAGAAGTATGCTTTTGATTATTATTCGGATGAGAGCGACCTTGACCCCCGGAAAGAACCCGAGCGGTGGAACAAGGTAGTTGTGGGGGTGAAGGTTTCCAACAGTCTGTCTTGTGGGTTGCGGGATTCCATGAGGAATCTCCCATTTCATGCTTGCTATAATATTCTTGACTTTGTTTGGGATGTTGAGGAAATTCACGAAAGCATCAAGAATCTGGATTATGTGTTCAGGCTCCGTCATGGTCTCTCGCCGGAGTTGGTTGCCGAAATTGATGCTGCGACCGCGAAATTTGGCCTGTTGGGGTTTACGAAAAAATTCCTCTTCAATCACCTGCTGGATCATGGGATACGCAGCGGTGAAGTATGGGATTGCGTAGCGGAGTTGTCTGGATCCTCCTGCGGGGATTCCTCGTATATCGGTAGGCTTGAATGTTTATCGAAGAAATATGATGAGGATTATTGCTCGAACGTGGACTATGAGCCGGCACAGTTACAAGTGCTCACCGCCCACATGTCCGTGATAGATAGCATCTTGCGCGGCCTGGGTGGTCCTGTGGAAGAATTCCCTTATCATGTCTGTTATGCCATGCTGGATTCCCGCTGGGACTTTAGTGTGCTCATCGAAAGTGTCAAACGCTTGTGATAATCGCTTTCGCAGAGCCGCCATGGGTGACACGAAAACATATAAATTATTTTTTATAGGTTGTATCAGATTGCATAGCGGGGGTAAAGCTTATTAATCTGGTTTTTGGATAAGCATGGGTTAATCGTGAGGTAAGACGACCTGGTAGCGCAATACGCTTTCCTTAAAACTTCCGGTCAAGGCATCAATGAGCGGTGCCGATTCATACCCCCATCCTGTTGATGGGCGCTAGACTACGCGCCGGGGATTGTCGTAGGGTCGCAGATACGTTGATGATTATCCCGCAACACGCATCAACATCAGATTCTCTATGTCTATAGATTTTGGGAGCGTAAGTCATGACGTTAACACCTCGGATATGGCATGGGGTGAGGCCGATCTTCTTTGGCTACCACTTATTGGGTTTAGATTTATGTGCGCCATGGGCGTCGTCGTAACGCCACTCGCTGGGTGAGTTCGAGGTTTATCGAAAGTTATTTATCTACAAAACGGTGGGGTTAGTGACGCGGTGCGAACAATAATAACGGTGCTACGGACAATGGTGTTATTGGCTCTGGTGGTAATGGTCGGGTATGTAGCGGTATCTGGTTACCAGGGGTATCACAAGTCGTATCCGGCTTATCCCGAGCAGAAAACCGCCGGTCAAAAGATTAATCAGGCGGTTGGCAGGGCGGTAGAGAAGTATGAGGAAGTGCTCGACAAGGAACAAAATAATCCCCATTGCACGCTATCGAATTGTCCGATTTCCAGTAAATTCATTCCCGGCGTGCCAGAGGACCGGGCGCTCTTCACCAATGCGGAACTCATCAATTTTCGCCGGTGGGTGACAAAAGAGAAACCGCGAAGCAGTATCGACCTTTATAGCGTGTCGGCCAACGAGAATGGGGTGGTCGAGGCAATCGTCTATGTCACGATGGTGAAATGCACCTCCCCGGAAAACGACTATCCCTACAGCAGCACGACGGACGTGCACCGAATGATTTTGATTCCCAGCCACCACCATGAGGCCGACTATGTGGTGATGGAGGACGAATATTTCCCCATGATGGATGCAATGAAATACCCCGCCGCGTTCTCGCCCCTCTACGCCAGCAGCGAAGACGAAGACATGTTTCCCGAATGCAGCGAACCCGGGTCGCCTCACAGGTTTGCCGGCTTAACCCGCAGCTTTACGACGAGGTGATCGGTGTGTTGCGGCAGCGAAGCGGAACCATCATCGTGGTGATCGTGGTGTTATTTGTCGGCTACTCGGTGCACACCGCGGTGGAAAGCCGGCGAACCCAGGTGGTGGCGCGGGCAATCGAGGAATATATGGCGGTTCTCGACGCCGAATGGGTCGATGCGGATTGCATGCCGGATCATTGCCCGAAGTCGAGCAAGTCGCTTCCCGGGGTGCCTCAGGATCGAGCCCTGTTCACCTCCACCGAGGGCGGCATCATCAGGGGCCGGGGTAAGGACGTATCCACCGTTGCGCCGGTGCGAAGCAGTCTGGCTATCTATGAGTTAAAGAAACATAAAGCATGGGGTGGTAGAGGCCTATGTAGATATCACCATTACCCGGTGTCTGTTTTCGGGGAACAAAGGTGACCCATATGAGGTGCTTCCCGACCTGTATCGGATTACTCTTGTCCCTAGCGGCGTCGATAAGCATAACTATGTGGTCATGGACGACGAATACTTGAACCCTACCAAATACCGCCCGGGGCCTGGTGGTGTCGCCATCTATTACCGGGACAATGGGAGGAAGCCGCAATGCTTCGGGTAGCTAACAGGATTATCGTGGTGGGTTCGATCATTCTGGTGCTCGTGCTGGTTGTGGGCGGGTGCGTGCTAGAGGATTTGCAGTGGCGGCAGATGATGCACCCGGATTGGCCCAAGCAGGAGACGGCTGGTGCCGAGGTTGATAGGGCGGTTGGTGCCGCGGTGGATCGGTATGAGGCGGTGCTTGATGCTCAGTGGGGGGACGCGGATTGTGTGGTGGAGCGGTGTCCGAAGTCGAGCAAGTCGCTTCCCGGCATGCCGCAGGATCGGGCGGAGTTCACCAAGCAGGAACGCTTTAACCTGGAGCGGAAAGCCCACTACCTGTCCCGTGAGCCTGTGAGCAGCACAGATTTATACAGTGTGGTGAAAACCGATGCGGGTGTGGAGGCCATTGTGTATGTGACGGTCGCCAAGTGTGATGGGTCGGAGGTGAGTGTGGCTACGGACCCGCACCGCATGATGCTTGCCCCCAGCACCAGTCGCGTGGGCGAGTATGTGGTGATGGAGGATGCCATCCTCACCATGAAGGAGTCGGAGAAATACCCTGAGGCGTTCTCCCCGCTGTATTCCGGCCGGAAGGGGGAGGAACCGGACTGCTCGTAATACCCACCTTTTGTATGATGGTGGTAGCGGTTGACCCCGAACAGTTAATGATTCTCGCTTATAAATAGAACATTAATGATGAGGAAGGTGGATTATGGGGGCGTCGGTGAATTGGGACCGGCTCGTGGTTGTCGGGTCGCTGGGTTTTGTGGTGACGATGGTGTTGGTCGGTGCGTTCGCCGTTCATGACGACGATGGGCCGATACGATATGCGACCCGCCCAGACCAGTATTCCGCCGGCCCAGTCGTTGACCAGGCGGTCGGTCGGGCGATAGAGAAATACCGGGAGGTGCTTGACGAGGGGCAGAACAGCCCCGACTGCACCCGGTTGAACTGTTCGATCGCCAGTAAATATATTCCGGGCGTACCGGAAGATCGGGCGCTCTTCACCGATGCGGAACGATCTGAGCTAGGGAGAGTCTCCTTCGGTGAGCGGGCGCGAAGTGGGTTCAGCCTCTACAGTGTGAACCGCCAAGATGATGGCATGGTGGAGGTCATCGCCTTCGTGGGGGCATATAAATGTTTTGATCTGCAAGATGGGGGTGGGAGTAGTGGTGGTACGTTTCTGCACCGAATGCTGCTCGCTCCCAGTCAGGTGGATGAGCACGAGTATGTGGTCATCAAAGATAACTTTTTGCCCATGATGATGGATTCTGTGTACTCCGGTTCGTTTGATCCGCTCTACATTAGTCGCAGGAGCGCAGCGGAGTTGAAATGCCCGGGGGACAAGTGATCAATTGCTAAAAATTAATTCCTGAAACCGGGTGGTCTGTTCTATCTCGGTCGTGTGTCTTTAGTATTGATGATTGTAACTACTAGTATGTATGCTTGGTGGTATGAATGCACGCGAACGTTTGGTGGATGCTACTCAAGAACTGTTATGGGAACAAGGCTATGCTGCGACTAGTCCAAAAGATATTCTTCATCGGGCTGGTGCAGGACAGGGTAGTATGTATCATCACTTTACTGGCAAACAGGAGCTGGCAGTTACTGCCCTTGAAGCTAGCGCAGCAGCGATGCGTTCCGATGTAGAAGCTTTGTTGGATGTGAAGAGACCAGCTATGGAGCGTCTCATTGCATATTTGGAACGCCAGCGTGATTCGTTACGTGGATGCCGCATGGGTCGTATGACATATGATGCTGACGTGCTAGCAACTCCAGAGCTGCTAGCGCCAGTATCGCGGACCTTGGGCTGGCTAGTTGATACCATCGCCGAAGTGATTCGCCAAGGTATTGATGCGCAGGAATTTCCTGCTGGCGCGGATGCTCACCAGCTTGCTTCCATGGTGGTTGCCACTGTACAAGGTGGTTATGTCTTGGCCCGTGCCCAATGGAATCCAGCAGAATTTGATGCTGCTGTAAATGGTGCCGTCGCTCTTCTGCGTGCGTGGAAAAATAATGAGCATTCCGCTTGACCATTCTACCAGCGCCATGAAATCAAGATTTGGTTATTTTGACTGCAAGTCTCTGTTGACTGTTTATGGCATTACCCTTGCCTGACAACTACAAATTTGTGACTAACTCTACTCGCAATTATGTAATCAAGGAGAATCGCTAATGTATGCTATGCAATATCAAGTTGGTCTTCCCGCCGACTATAACATGCAAATCATTCGGGATCGGGTAAAGAAGACTGGACACCTGATGGATGGTTTTGCGGGCTTGGAATTTAAGGCCTATCTCATTCGGGAAAAGTCTAAAGGCGCTGGTCGTAATGTATATGCCCCGTTCTATGTCTGGCGTAATATCGATGGAATGCGCAGTTTCTGTTGGGGAGAACCTGGCTATTCAGCAATCGTTCGTGATTTCGGCCGTCAGCCGATTCAGGACTGGACCATTCATCGCATCGTTAGGGGGCCAATACCCTATGTTGATGCGCATAGCCTTACTCTCACCACAGTGCCGCTACCAGTCGACGTCGCACCCTCTCTGTGTCTAGATTCCGTCACCCAAGACTTCTTGAACAGCATTGCTGATTCTACCGTTACACTTGTTACCGCTGTTGATATCACCAACTGGAATGCTATTTTTGTTGAGCTTAGTAACAGGGAATCAGATCAGAGCGTGACCGGTTCCCTCTCTTATGAAGTGCTACATATGTCGTGCGGAAGCTAGTTTCCTTATCTCATGCTTACCTGAAGCTTTCGAGGAGAAATGATTAATTGTTGAAAATTAATTCCTGAAACCGGGTGGTTCGTTCTATCTCGTCTGCGGTCATACCAGGCTTTGGAAACCCCCTTGGTCCGCTTTGAGGCTTCTCAAACGAATAATAGTGCGGAACCACAAAAAACTTACTGCCGGTAATCCTGATTTCCGCGGCGTGGGCCTCATCCATATCGTTATTATCTGTCACGAATTGTATGCAATGATCCGACCAATAGAATGGTCGCTCTATCCGTGGGTCCACATCCCATTCCTCAAGAATGGTCCGATCGTGGGTGTGTATCAGATCAATGGTGGCGTCGGTAATGTAAAACTCATAGTGAGCGCCATAATATGTCCAAATGCCCGCCCTAATATAGACGTCATTGTCAAAAAACCAGGATTCGTGGGTAATCCACAGCTCATCACGGAATTCGTTATAGGCGTAGTCGTAAAAATCTGATACCGATATCATTCCCCCAATATAGCGACAACCCAGCTAGCGGCGTCGTAAAGCTTCTTAAATGCATAGGGAAACAGGATATACTGATTTTGGGGTAGGCAGGCTAAACTAATGCGCAATCACATCAGGAAGGGAACCATGGCCAATCCGGAAGAGCTGCGCAAACAAGACCAACGCCTGCCAAAACCCAAGCGCGCATACCCACGATCACGAGTGACCCAATCGCTGTATCTGCTGATAGCCATCGTGATCGTGGCCTGGCTGGTGTCGATGATTCCCTAATTAGTCGGCGCCGGGCGGCGGGATGCCTCCGCAATCTTATGGAAGAGCGGCATTTCGTTCAGGTCATCAATCAACACAATATTGCCCTGGGCGTTACGCAATGGCACACACCAGTTCGGGTACTGCTCCTTCGCGGTGCCCGGCTGGTTTTGCACATTCTCGTCACCAACCATGTCCACCAGGGCAGTGCACGTTAGTGCCGCCGGCGTGTGCGCCACAAACCGGTGCGCCGCCGTCACCAGCACCTCCACGTCGCCCCGCTCATCCCGAGCCCGGCCGTGGAAATTATCCATGTGGAAGTCTTCGCCGGCGAAACCACCCTGCTCCAGCATCCGGTTGAGTACCTCGGCCTGCCAGCTCAGGTCATTATTGAGCTCATCGTCAAGATTGCTCTTAAGCAGGCCCAACTCGTTGCGCAGCGTGATATGCTTGCCGCGCAAGAACCCAGCGGTGGGCGGCAGATCGTGCGTGGTCACCGATGCCAAACATGCCTTCCGGTACTCCTCCAGGCGACGCGCCCCACCATACGGTGAACCCTCGAACCACAGCACGCTCGTGCCCATGATGCCGTACTGGTTCAACACATCCTGCATCCAGGGTTCGAACGTGCCCAAGTCCTCGCCGATCACCACGGCGCCGGCCCGCTCGGCCTCCAGGGCCACGATGCCCACCAGGGCGTGGAAATCATAGTTCACATAGGTGCCCGTCTGCGGTGACTGATTGCGGGGCATCCAATACAGGCGGAACAGGCCCAACACGTGGTCGATCCGAATACCACCCGCGTGTCGCAAAATGGTTCGAAGCATGTCGCGCCAGGGCTTATAGCCGGCCTCCGCCAACCGCTCGGGGTGCCACG
>ERZ772874.1990-NODE-1990-length-10349-cov-3.593064_pt1 | contig 10349 bp, 9 predicted proteins | sample MGYA00580586_ERZ772874 | MGnify/ENA primary metagenome ERZ772874 (study PRJEB29015, sample SAMEA2737952) | human oral metagenome | biome: human oral; feature: human-associated habitat; material: dental | place: China | collected 2154 ... | reverse complement strand
GGCGGCCGGCCTGCGCCGCGCGGATGTCGGGCAGCCAGAGCCGGCGGCCGAATACCGTTTCGACGTAGCCGTTCATCCGTGCTTCATGGCGCGTTTCTTCCATGTAGCGGGCAACGCCGGGGTAGCGGGCGAAGTAGCGTTCGATGTAGCCCTGCGCGGCGCTGCGTTCAAGGCCGAGCTGACGGGCAAGGCCAAAGGCGCTCATGCCGTAGATGAGGCCGAAGTTGATGACCTTGGCCACACGCCGCTGGTCGGCGCTGACTTCGGACGGCGTGAGGCCGAAGATTTCGGCCGCTGTGGCGCGGTGTACGTCCTCACCGTGGGCGAATGCATCGAGCAGGCCGGCGTCCTGCGAAAGGTGCGCCATGATGCGCAATTCGATTTGCGAGTAGTCGGCCGAAATGATGCGGCTACCGGGCGGTGCGACGAAGGCGGCGCGGATGCGCCGTCCCTCGGCGGTGCGCACGGGAATGTTTTGCAGATTGGGGTCGCTGGAGGCTAATCGGCCGGTGACAGCGACCGCTTGTGCGAAATGGGTGTGCACGCGGCCGGTTTTCGGGTTGATCATTTTCGGCAGCTTGTCGGCGTAGGTGCCCTTGAGCTTGACGATCTGGCGCGATTCGAGCAGCAGCTTGGGCAGCGGGTAGTCGAGCGCGAGTTCGGAGAGCACTTCTTCGTCGGTCGAGGGCGTGCCCGACGGCGTTTTTTTACGGGCGGGCAGGCCCAGTTTGCTGAACAGGATGTTGCCGAGCTGTTTGGGGGAATTGATGTTGAACGGCTGGCCGGCGGCTTCGTAAATCTGCGCTTCCAGTTCCAGCAGGCGCTGGCCGAGTGCGTTGCTCTGCCGCGCCAGCGCCTCGGCATCAATCAGCACGCCGTTGCGCTCCATACGGAACAGCACTTCGCGCGCCGGTATCTCGATATCGCCGTAAATATAGGCGAGCCCGGCATGGGCGGTGATCTGCGGGTAAAAGCAGGCGTGCAGGCGCAGGCAGAGGTCGGCGTCTTCCGCGCCGTATTCGGCGGCCTGTTCGACGGCGACCTGGTTGAAACCGATCTGGCTGGCGCCCTTGCCGCACAGGCTTTCGAAAGAGATTGTCGCCAGGCCGAGATGGCGCTCGGCCAGTTGGCCGAGGTCGTGTCCGCGCACACCGGATTTGCCCGATTCGAGCACGTAGGATTCCAGCAGCGTATCGTGGGCGATGCCGCGCAGGGCGATGCCGTGGTTGGCAAAGACGTGTTCGTCGTACTTCAGATGCTGGCCGATCTTGGCGTGCTGCGGCGATTCCAGCCAGGGCTTCAGGCGTGTTAGCGCCTCGTCGATCGGCAATTGCGCCGGCACGCCGGCATAATCGTGGGCAAGCGGCAGGTAGGCCGCTTCGCCGGGCGCGACGGCAAAGGACACGCCGACGATGCGTGCGTTCAAGGGGTCGAGGCTGGTCGTTTCGGTGTCGAGCGCGGTCAGCGGCGCGGCGCTGATTTTTGCCAGCCAGCGTTCAAACGTCGGCCAGTCGAGGATCGTCTCGTAATGTTTTTCCGGCGGCGTTGGAAAGGCCGTCGGTTCGGGGCTGGCGGCCTCCGCAGATGCCGTATTGACGGCTTTTGCGGCCCGTGCCGGCGAGGCGGACGTGCCGACGGAATGGCCGGTGGGGAAAGGCTGCGACGGCTCCAGACGCTGCGCTTCCTTGAGCCAGGACTTCATTTCGTAGCGCGTGAAGAATTCGATCAGCGTATCCCGCTGCGGCAATTGCGGCGTGAGCGACGCAAGACTATCGGGCAGCTGCGGCAGCTCGGCCGGATCGAGATCGCAGCGAACCGTCACCAGCCGGCGGCCGAGCGGCAGAAAATCCAGCGCCGCGCGCAGATTCTGGCCGACCGCACCGCCGATATCATTGGCAGCGGCGATGACGCCATCGAGCGAGCCGTATTGCGTCAGCCATTTGACCGCCGTTTTCGGCCCGACTTTGGCCACGCCCGGCACGTTGTCGACCGCGTCGCCGACCAGCGTCAGATAATCGACAATGCGTTCCGGCGGCACGCCGAACTTGGCGAGGACGCCGGCGGCATCCAGCGTTTCGCCGCTCATCGTATTGACCAGCGTGATGCGGTCATCGACGATCTGCGAGAGGTCCTTGTCGCCGGTTGAAATGATGACTTCGAGTCCCTGCGCTGCCGCACGCCGCGCCAGCGTGCCGATCACGTCGTCAGCCTCAACGCCGGGGACGCTCAGGATCGGCCAGCCAAGCGCGGCGACGCCGGCGTGAATGGGCGCGATCTGGCGCACCAGGTCATCCGGCATGGACGGCCGGTTGGCCTTGTAATCGGGATACCAGTCGTCGCGGAAGGTTTTTCCCTTGGCATCGAACACGCAAGCCTTGTAAGCTATGTTTCGCTGTTGCGTGTCGGCGTCGAGCCGGCGCAGCATGTTGAGGACGCCGTAAATCGCCCCCGTCGGCTCGTCGCGCGAATTGCGCAGGTCGGGCAGGGCGTGAAAGGCGCGGTAGAGGTAGGATGATCCGTCGACCAGAAGCAGGGTTGGCATGGTAAAGAACCGAACGATTCAAATGAAGGACTGAAACTCAAGATGAGCGAGAAAGCAAAAATCCCGGAACCGGCGGATATCGCCGAGTCAAAATTCACCGCTGCGCAGGAAGCGTGGCGGGTTTTCGGCATTATGTCAGAGTTCGTCGAGGCCACGCAGCGTCTCTCGGCCATTCGTCCGGCGGTGTCGATCTTCGGCAGTGCGCGCACGCCGCCCGGCTCGCCGTATTACGTCTTGACCGAGGAGATCGCGCGCAAACTGTCCGACGCCGGGTTTTCGGTGATTTCCGGCGGCGGGCCGGGCATCATGGAGGCCGCCAACAAGGGGGCGTACCACGGCAAATCGCCGAGCGTCGGCCTCAATATCCAGTTGCCGCGCGAGCAGGTCAGCAACGGCTATCAGGATATTTCGCAGACTTTTCGCCATTTTTTTGCACGCAAATATATGTTCGTGCGTTTTGCCAGCGCCTACGTCGTCATGCCCGGCGGCTTCGGCACGCTCGACGAGTTGCTCGAAGCGCTGACGCTGGTGCAGACGGGGAAAAGCCAGAAAATTCCGATCATCCTCGTGCATTCGCCCTTCTGGCGCGGACTCGTCGACTGGCTGGGCGCCCGTCTGGTCGAGGAACAGATGATTGCGCCGGAAGATATGCAACTGCTCCAGGTGCTCGACCGTCCCGAAGAAGTCGTCGACGCGATTTTCGACCATTACGCAACGCGCGGTTTTGCACCGCTGCCGTCCGAACACGAGCTGCTGCTCAATCTGTAATACAATGAGATTGTGTTTCCTGGCCTGGAGCGAAGACGCGCAGCAAGCGTGTTTCCGTGTGTTCATCGGTGTTTCAGGCCGTGTTCCGGAGCGTGTTTACCGCCCGATTTCCTTCCTTGGACGATTGCCATGCGCCACACCGCTCACCGTTTTGCCTTTCTACTGACCCTGCCCTTTATCGCGCTCATTGCTGCCACGGCGCCTGCTGCGGCGCAGTCGCAGGCGGCACCACCGCCTGCCGCCGATGCGCCGCCGCCCCCGTTGGAGATCATCGACGATGATTTTGAGCCGGACGTGACAATCCGCAAGCGCGACGGCGACACCATTGAGGAACACCGCATCAAAGGGCGCCTCTACAAGATCGTGGTGACGCCCGCGCACGGCGTGCCCTATGTTCTGGTCGATCCGAAGGGCGACGGTACGTTTGTGCAAATCGACCAGGGCGCGCCGCAGATCGCCGTGCCGATGTGGGTTCTCGGCACATTCTAAAGAAACGTATTGCTTCGTTTACCCGCACTTTGCGCTGATTGACGTGTTTTTTGCCTCTCCGCGCGTCCATTTTTTCTGAGCCAAGCGAGTTCACGCCATGAGCCAGCTGCCTGTTACTGCCAGAAGCTTCCGCGGTGAGAGCCGCTCCGTCGATGTCGATCATGTCTTCAAATGGTTGGGACGCGGCTGCTCACTGTTCATAGCCGAGCCGGCGCAGTGGCTGCTGTTGACGCTGGTACTGGTCGTCATCATGTGGGTGGTAGCGTTTATCCCTTACCTTGTTGGCTGGTTTATCAGCAATATGCTGGTGCCGATATTCGTCGCCGGCATGTTGCGTGCCGGTCAGCGTGCAGCCGATGAGGAAGATCCGGAATTCAGCGACCTGTTCGCCGGATTCAGCCAGAAAACGGTCAGCCTGATCATTCTCGGCGTGCTGTATGCCGTGGCGAAATTTCTGATTATTCTGCTGGTGCCTGTCATCGCTGGCGGCGGTCTACTGGGTGGCATATTGCGCGGTGATATGTCGGGCGCTATCTTGGCACTGAGTAGTCTAACGTTCGCCGGGTGGCTGACACCGTTTTTTCTCATGCCTTTGCATATGGCCATATGGTTTGCGCCGGCGCTCGTGTTTTTTGAGGATGCCCCGCCCCTTGCGGCGATCAAGGCCAGTTTTTTCGCCTGCTGTAAAAACATCGTGCCTTTCCTTACCTACGTGGTGCTGCTGTTCCTGTTGTCGATTCTGGCGGCGCTGCCGTTTATGCTGGGCTTTCTCGTTTTTCTGCCCGTTCTGTTCGGTTCGATGCTGGCCTCGTATCGGGACGTTTTCGCCGGTGAATGACTTCCCGCAACTTTTTCCCTATTTTTCATGCAAACAAAAACCCTGATTGTTCCTGCCAGAAACGGCTGGCAATGGATTACCGAAGGCAGCCGGATTTATGGCAAAAACCGCATGCTGCTGGCGTTGGCGGTCATTGGCTTCTGGCTGCTGATCGGGCTGGTTGGCAGCCAGGTGCCTCAAATCGGCAGGCTGCTGGCGACAATCTGCATGCCGGCCATATCGGTTGGCCTGATGGGGCTTTGCCGCTATCTCGACCAGGAGGATACGATGGCGCCTTCAGCCCTGCTTTCCGGACTTTCCGGCCACATGGGCGCGTTGCTGTTGCTGGGCGTGATGTACATCGTCGTGCTGGCGGCGGCGCTGGGCGTCGTGGCGCTGATCGATGGCGGCCGTTTCTTTCACGTGTTTCTCATGGGTGGGAAACTGGATACGGCCGAGGCCAACCCGCTGGCGACCTGGGCTTTTCTGCTGTTGATGCTGCCGGTGGCCATGGCGTACTGGTACGCGCCGATACTTGTCGCCTGGCATGGGCATTCAGTGGGCAAGTCCCTGTTTTTCAGCCTCTTTGCCTGCTTGCGCAACTGGCGGGCCTTCGTTGTTTATACCTGCTCGCTGATCATGCTGATGATTCTGATGACCATCGTCGCCGGCATGATGGCTTCCTGGCTGCCCGCCAGCCTGCCGCGCGTGGCGCAGAGCATCCCTGCCATACTGCTGTTTTTCTTCCTCGCCATGCCGGTGCTGTATGCCAGTTTCTACGTCAGCTACCGCGATGTGTTCGTGGCGGGCGGCGATCAGGGTTGAAAGGCCTGAAATGCCCGAAACACCAGGGCTTGCCCCGTCGTCTTCTCTAGCTCCGCAGGGGGTGTTCGGCGGCACTTTCGACCCGGTGCATTACGGCCATCTGCGCCTGGCCGAGGAAGCCGCCGAAGCGCTGGGGCTGTCTTCCGTCCGCTGGATACCGGCCGGGCAGCCGGCGCTGCGTGCGGCGCCGCAGGCAAGCGCCACGCACCGGCTGGCAATGACGCGGTGCGCTATCGCCGACAATCCGCGCTTCATTCTTGACGATGCCGAAGTGGCGAGCGAGTGTGTCAGCTATACCGTGCCAACGCTGGAGCGCCTGCGCCGCGCGGAGGTTTGCGGCAGCAGGCAGCCGCTGGTGCTGCTCACCGGCGTCGATGCCTTCAGCCGCCTGGAGGCGTGGCATCGCTGGCAGCAGCTGTTCGAACTGGCGCATATCGCCGTCGTCTGCCGCCCCGGCTATTCATTGCGTGCGGAAGACTTGTCGCCGGCGCTGGCAGCGGCGTTCCGCGCGCGCTGCGTCGATGACCTCGCCGCGCTGTCTGCATCGCCCGCCGGACAGATCGTAGCCTTCGCCATGACGCCGCTCGATATTTCCGCAACCCGCATTCGGGCGTTTCTGGTGCGGGGCATGACGCCGCGCTACTTGCTGCCCGACGCGGTCATCGACTACATTCGCCGCCATAACCTTTATACGGAGCATTGAAACCTTCATGAGCACCCGCCGCCCAACCCGCAGCCAGATTGAAAAAATCGTCATCGCCGCCCTGGAAGACATCAAGGGCAAGGAGATCGAGGTCATCAGCACGAAAAAGCTGACGTCGCTGTTCGAGAGCATCGTTATCGCCAGCGGTGACTCCAACCGGCAGGTGCGTTCGCTGGCGCGCAGCGTGACCGACAAGGCGCGCGAAGCCGGCATCGACATCCTGTCAACCGAAGGCGAGGATGCGGGCGAATGGGTGCTCGTCGATCTCGGCGACGTCGTCGTGCATATCATGCAGCCGGCCATCCGCAGCTACTACAACCTGGAAGAACTCTGGGGCGGCAAAGGGCCCCTGCGCGTGCGCGAGGCCACTCAATCCCAAGCAACGGATGCCTCCGCGTAAGCGAGGGATGTGACGGCCGATGAAACTGGGCATTCTGGCGGTGGGGCACCGGCTGCCGGGCTGGGTGGCGGAAGGCTGCGAGGAATATCTCAAACGGCTGCCGCGCGAACTGTCGGCGAGCGTGACCGAAATCAAGCCCGAAGCGCGCGCCGGCAAAACGCGCGCGCAACTGCTGGCTGCGGAAAAAACGCGCCTGCTGGCGGCTCTGCCGGGATATGCGCGGATCGTTGTCCTCGACGAGCGTGGCGAAGATCTGCCTACGATGCAGCTGGCGCAGCGCCTGCAAGACTGGCTGCGCGAAGGCGGCGACACCGCTTTTGTCATTGGCGGCGCCGACGGCCTTGATGAAGACATCAAACAGCGTGCCCACATGAGGCTGCGCCTTTCCAGCCTGACCCTGCCGCATGCGCTGGCGCGGCTGGTGCTGTGCGAGCAGCTTTATCGCGCGGTCAGCATCGTCAAGAACCACCCTTATCACCGGGAGGGCTGAGTAGTCGTGTCCGCCCGGCATCTCTCTCCAACCATCCGACAAAGAGGACGCGATCATCCGTACTGCCAGCGCAGCGGCAAAGCGAAGCGCGCGCAGCCCGATCTCGAGACGCTAGGGCGCGCCAATCGACGGAGAAATGCGCTTCCTCAGCAATCACTCCATGACATGCCATGAATGAAATAAACGCTGAAACCACAATCGATATGCCCGAAATTGCCGCCAGCGAAGCGGTTGATGACATCGAGGCGCCGCAGATTTATCTCGCCTCACGCAGCCCGCGCCGGCGTGAGCTGCTCAAGCAGATCGGCATCCGTTTCCGGCCGCTGCTCTTTCGCCTGCCGCCGCGCGAAGACCCGGAAGTCAGTGAGGCGGTATTGCCCGGCGAGGCGGCGATTGACTACGTGCAGCGCATCGCCCTGGCCAAGGCGGAACATGGCCGGCGGCTGGTGACCTGGCGCAATCTGCCGCCGTGTCCGGTACTGGCGGCGGATACGACGATCGAATTTGAAGGCGAAATCATCGGCAAACCGGCGGATGAGGAAGATGCCGTGCGTATCCTCAAACGCCTCTCCGGGCAAACCCACCGCGTACTGACGGCCGTGTCGGTCGCCGATGCGGCGCGCATCGAATCGGCGCTATCGATCAGCGAAGTCCGCTTTTCTCCGCTTGATGAAGCAGGCATCCGCCGCTACGTCGCCACCGGCGAGCCGCTCGACAAGGCGGGGGCTTATGGCATCCAGGGCGGCGCGGGGCTGTTCATCCAGCATCTGGTCGGCAGCTTTAGCGGCGTGGTGGGGCTGCCCCTCTTTGAAACCGGCGAGTTGCTCCGGCAGTTCAAGGTCATGCCCTGAGATAGCGGCCTCCTTTGCCAAAATACGGCGTTGGCTCGCCTTGTCTTTTGGCAAAGTCGAGCCGCTATATTTTAGGCGTCTCAAATATGGGTACCCTGAACCCCGCGTATTTAGGGCATCTCCAAGGAGGATGCTCTGTAGCCCTTGTAAACAGGGCATCTCCAGACACCCTGCCCTGAAGCCCTTTATTGATAAGGGTTTTAGAGGTGCCTGCTCGGAGATCCTTTATCCACGCGGGCTTCCGGGTATATCCCTTCGCGCATTCGATCACTACGAAGCACTCAGAAACCCCTTAGGCGCAGGGCGGCTTGGCGGGAACAAGGGCTTGATTGTTTGAGCGCAGCGAGTTATCAAGCCCGCCGCACAAGTACCACTCCAACCCGCGACAAGGAAAGTCTGCGCCTGGGGTCGCCTTTCTTTGCTGACTTTCTTTGGCGAGATAAAGAAAGAAGGTAGGAAAGTCAGCGGGGTGCGCTGCCGCTCAGCGCAATAACTTCAAAAGAAGCCTTGTGGGCAGAAATCAACGCACAGGCTTTGGTGATTCTTGTTTTTAGTTTCGGAACATCTGCCCGCTAGCCCTTGTATTTAGGGCATCTCCGAGGGGGATGCTTTGAAACCCTTATAAACAGGGCATCTCCGTCACCCCTGCCCGCCAGCCCTTTATTTATAAGGGTTCCAGAGGCATCTGTCCGAAAACGCCCTATCCACGCGGGTTTCCGGGGAGACGCCCTGAATGATGTTTCGGGGCGGGATGCAGTTTGCCCGCTGATTCGGGATAAACTTGTGTCTTTGCTTTTTCCATCAGTCCGATGCGTCTTTTTCGCTTCATCAAGATTATCGCGGTGGCGCGCCGTTACGGCGTCGATACGCTGATCCTCGAACAGGAACCGGGCGGCTGGCTGGGCCGGGCGGCTCGCTTTTTCCGCGTATTCGGCGCCCGCGCTGCCCCTTTGCCGCGCGGGGAGCGGATACGCCGCATGCTGGAAGATCTCGGCCCGATTTTCGTTAAATTCGGCCAGGTGCTGTCAACGCGGCGCGACTTGTTGCCTGTCGATATCGCCGATGAGCTGGCGAAGTTGCAGGATCGCGTGCCGCCGTTTTCTGCCGAACAGGTGCACGCGCAGATCGCCGCCGCTTATGGCGGGCGTCGGGCAAGCGAGGTGTTTGCCGAGTTCGAGGAAACGCCGGTGGCCAGCGCTTCGGTGGCGCAGGTGCATTTTGCCCGCCTGCGGGCGGAGGATGGCGGTCACGAGGTTGCCGTCAAGATTCTGCGCCTGGGTATGGAAAAAGTGGTCGCCAACGATCTGGCGCTGCTCGATTCGGCGGCGGGTCTGCTGGAAGCCGTCTGGGCCGATGGCCGACGGCTCAAGCCGCACGAAGTGGTGGCCGAATTCGCCAAATATCTGTATGACGAGTTCGACCTGATGCGCGAGTCGGCCAACGCTTCGCAGCTACGCCGCAACTTCGCCGGTTCCGCGCTGTTGCGTGTGCCGGAAGTGTATTGGGATCTATGCACGACGACCGTGATGGTCATGGAGCGCATGCATGGTCTGCCGATCAGCCAGAAGGAGGCGCTCGTGGCGGCCGGCGTCGACCTCAAGGCGCTTTCGCGCGCGGGGGTCGAGATTTTCTTCACGCAGGTATTCCGCGACGGTTTTTTCCATGCCGACATGCATCCGGGCAATATCTTTGTTGCCGTCGATCCGGAACATTTCGGCAAATACATCGCGCTGGATTTCGGCATCGTCGGCAGCCTGACCGATTACGACAAGCGTTATTTGGCGATTAACTTTCTGGCTTTCTTCAACCGCGACTACCACCGTGTCGCCACGGCGCACATCGAGTCGGGCTGGGTGCCGCCCGAAACGCGGGCGGAAGAGTTGGAAGCGGCGGTGCGCGCGGTGTGCGAGCCGGTGTTCAACAAGCCGATTTCCGAAATTTCCTTCGGTTTGGTTTTGATGCGGCTGTTTGAAGTTAGCCGGCGGTTTAACGTCGAAATCCAGCCGCAGCTGGTGTTGTTGCAGAAAACGCTGTTGAACATCGAGGGGCTGGGTCGGCAGTTGGAGCCCGATTTGGATTTATGGGCGACGGCCAAACCGTTTTTGGTGAGATGGATGAACGAGCAGGTCGGGCCGAAAGCCTTTTGGCGCAATCTGAAGAACGAAGCGCCGGATTGGGCGGAAATGCTGCCCGCACTGCCGCGCAAGCTGAATGCGCTGGTGGACGAGGCGCGGCAGAAGGAAATGCGCGACGCCTATGTCCATTTGGTGAAAATCCAGCAGCGGCAGAGCTTGTGGCTGGCGGTGATTGCCGTGGCTTTGGTGTTGATTTTGCTGTTTAAATAGGATTTTTAGATAAGGGGAGGCCGTCTGAAAAAGTGAACTGCACCCCAAAAGTTGGACATCCCCCCCAACTCACAAGGTGCAGTTTTTTTATGAGCAAATATACATTACACTTCAAATAC
>ERZ772874.1986-NODE-1986-length-10351-cov-9.380439_pt1 | contig 10351 bp, 8 predicted proteins | sample MGYA00580586_ERZ772874 | MGnify/ENA primary metagenome ERZ772874 (study PRJEB29015, sample SAMEA2737952) | human oral metagenome | biome: human oral; feature: human-associated habitat; material: dental | place: China | collected 2154 ... | reverse complement strand
CTGGTAACATGAAATTCATGTTGAACGGAGCTTTGACTCTTGGTACTATGGACGGAGCTAACGTGGAAATCGCTGAGTTAGTTGGAGATGAAAATATCTACATCTTTGGTGAAGATTCAGAAACTGTTATCGATCTTTACGCGAAATCTGCTTATAAATCAAGCGAATTCTACGCTCGTCAAGCGATCAAACCATTGGTTGATTTCATCGTTAGCGATGCAGTGCTTGCAGTCGGAAATAAAGAGCGTTTAGAACGTCTTTACAATGAATTAATCAACAAAGACTGGTTCATGACTCTTCTTGACTTAGAAGACTATATCAAAGTGAAAGAACAAATGCTTGCTGACTACGAAAATCGCGATGCATGGTTGGATAAAGTGATTGTAAATATCGCCAAAGCTGGCTTCTTCTCAGCTGACCGTACCATTGCTCAGTACAATGATGAAGTATGGCATTTAAGTTAATAGGATGAAAAAGGTTGGTTTTCCAGCCTTTTAATTTAGTTGGAACAAAACTTTTTTAGCCTATGCTGATGAAAAAATAGGTCAATGTTTGTATTTAGTAAGTCATTTAATAGTTTTGTATAAGCATAAATACTTGACTTTTATATACTTCTATAGCATAATATTATGAAAGATGATAGAGGAGTGTACTCTGCAATAAAAGGAGGGATATAGTGAAAAAACAGGTATCACTATTCTTAATGCCTTTTGTTTTTTTATTGGGCTTTTTTCTTGTGCAAGGGGCAGCCACAATGCAAGCAAAAGAAATTACGAATGTTATTACAAAGGCTACCGTTAATGATGGAAATCCTATAACCGTAGGAGCTTGGCAGGCAGTCAAACTAGAGTTGGAGTATTCAATTCCGAACGGCGTAAATAAAGGAGATACTACTTCTATTACGCTACCTAAAGAATTCAATGTAGCCACACCCATAAAATTCCAAATAACAGGAGCAGGCGGCACTGTGATTGCGAACGCCAGTGTATCAGCAACAGATCCTAGAACACTTGTTTTAACCTATACAAATTATGTTGAAACGCATTCAAATACTTCGGGGAAGTTTCAATACAATATTCAGATTGATGATAATATTGCAAAAACTTCAGGAAATTTGCCTGTAAATTTAACAGTTAATGGAGTAATAATCCCAGCTGGAACAGTGACTTACAGAGGGCCAGTTGTCAAAAAACCATTAGATATTATAAAAGGCGGTTGGACTAACGGGACAAATCCAACAAAATCACAATATAAAGTCAGTATTAACCAATCCAATAAAAACTTAACAAACGTTATTGTGACAGATTCATTAAAAGAACCTGGAACTTATATTGTCTCCTCTGTTAAAGTAACTCAAGGAATCTGGGATGCTGATCTTAATTTGATGAATCAAGTTGATGTTACGGCGCAATATATTGATAAGTTTACTTGGAACGGTTCTTCATTTGTATTAAATGTTGGCAATTTAAATGGACTTGGTTTGCGTTTAGACTATTCTGTGCAACGGCTTTATGAGCCTTTGGTAGGTGAAAAATTTACGAATACGGCAACAGTAGTATCCGATGAAATTAATGCCAGTTACACGTCTACCTTCTCACAAACAGGAGCCGGTGGTTCAGGAGAAGGTTATACCTTCAAAATTCGAATCAGAAAAGAATCAGAAGATGGCCCGGTATTAAAAGGTGCTAAATTCGATATTATTCGTGATCGCTCTGGCCAAGTTGTTGCTCAAATTGAAACGGATGACAATGGTATTGCTGAGGCAGGAAATCTTTTAAAAGATAACTATACACTTAAAGAGACTCAGGCACCGGCTGGCTATGAATTAGCAGATGATGTTAAAGTGACTCCAGCTGATTTTGGTAAAACTTCTAAAATCGTAAATAGAACTATTATTGATAAAAAGACCATTCCGGCTCCAACCACCGCAACCCTTGAAGCGACAAAAGTGTTACAAGGCAAGCCTCTTGAAGCAGGGAAATATGAGTTTGAGCTCAAAGAAGGCGGTACTGTTGTAGCAACAGCGACGAATGACGCGGCTGGTAAGGTTTCCTTCACAGCGATTACCTACACAGCGGCTGGCAGTCATACTTACACGATTTCTGAGAAGGCAGGCAGCGAAGCAGGAGTAACATATGATACGACTGTTCATACGGTCAAAGTAGAAGTTACAGACGATGGTCGAGGCCAGCTTGTAGCGACTGTGACAGACAACAATCCAACCTTTATCAATAAGTACACAGCGCCAACACCGCCACCAACACCAACGCCAATGCCAGGGACCGCAACCCTTGAAGCGACAAAAGTGTTACAAGGCAAGCCTCTTGAAGCAGGGAAATATGAGTTTGAGCTCAAAGAAGGCGGTACTGTTGTAGCAACAGCGACGAATGACGCGGCTGGTAAGGTTTCCTTCACAGCGATTACCTACACAGCGGCTGGCAGTCATACTTACACGATTTCTGAGAAGGCAGGCAGCGAAGCAGGAGTAACATATGATACGACTGTTCATACGGTCAAAGTAGAAGTTACAGACAATGGTCGAGGCCAGCTTGTAGCGACTGTGACAGACAACAATCCAACCTTCACCAATGTTTATAAGGATCCTGCACCATCAAATGATGGCGGCAACAAAACAGACAAACCGAAAGACAAAACTAAGAAAGAATTGCCTAAGACAGGGACTGCAGTAACTGCAGAATCTGTAGTAGTAGGACTGATTCTTCTAGTATCTGTCTTCGTATATCGTACAAAGAAAGTTCAATAATCTTTGTGGAATGATTAATGGAGAGCGATAAGAAGTATTTCAAAGACTTCTTGTCGTTCTTTTTTGAACTAAATTTGAGGAAATCAGAATATTTTCTTTTATTTATGAAAAAAATTACATTTTTACTTTCATTTTTAAAATCAGAGTGCTATACTGGACGTGTAAAATAAAAGAAAGGATCTGATGATATGGATTTTTCAGGTAAAAAAGCGATTGTTACCGGTGGCGCAAATGGGATCGGTAAAGAAGTCGTTCGTGGTATTGTAGAAGGTGGCGGTTACGTCATTATTGCAGACATTAATCAGGAAGCAGCAGAACGTACGATTGCAGAGTTCGGTGCTGATCATACAAGCTTTACCTACATGGATTTGGGGAATCATGAGTCTATTGTAGAGGCGATGAACAAGATGATAGCAGAAGCTGGAAAGATTGATATTCTGGTTAACTGTGCAGGAGTCATCAGTGCGAAGCCGTTTGACCAGCTATCTTATGAAGAATGGGAACGAACCATTCGTATTAATCTTTCGGGTTGCTTCTCTACTATTAGCAGGATTTTTCCGCATTTTATGGAGCAAAAAGGCGGACGTATCGTCAATGTGTCATCCGTTGCTGCAAAGCTCGGTGGAGGCTTGTTGGGGACAGCGGCTTATGCTTCCTCTAAAGCGGGGCTCAATGGTCTAACCAAAGCTGTTGCTAAAGAAGGCGGGAAATATGGTATTGCTTGTAATGCGGTCTGTCCATCTTTCACTCGGACAGATATGACGACTGTCTTATCAGAAGATCCTGAAAAGAGTCAACGTGTTATTAGTATGATTCCGCTTGGCCGTCGTGCAGAGCCTGTCGAAATCGCTCAAATGATTCTCTTCTTTGCTAGTGATTTAGCTAGCTTTGTTTCAGGAGAAATCGGCGACTGTGATGGTGGTATCACACTGGACGGTTAATTAAAAATCTGTTTTTGAAAACTCATGTCAAGCATTGTTTGGTTCCAGACAATGCTTGAAACGTAATAAGGAGAACTATTATGAAACTATTCGGCAAGAATATTAAAATTCCAGGTGACACGATTATTGTACCGATGTTTATCGGTTGTGTTATTAATACATTTTTCCCGCAAGTTTTGAAAATTGGGGGCTTCACAACAGCGGTTGTACAGGGGGCAGGGCCCTTGGTCGGAGCGTTCCTCTTCTTCATTGGAGGAACCATTTCGCTGAAAAATACACCCAAAGCGGTAGGCCGCGGTGCAGCGATCATTGCTTCAAAGATTGCGGTGTCTGTTATTTTAGGGTTATTAGTAGCCAAGGTCTTTAATGACAATTTCTTAGGCTTGAGTGCCTTAGCCATTATTGGGGCTATGTCGGTTGCCAACAATGCCATGTACGCAGGGATTGTGGAAGTTTACGGAAATGAGATCGATGCAGGTGCAGTGGGGATTACAACTTTAAGTGTCGGGCCTATGGTTACGATGGCCGCTCTTAGTAGTGCAGGCTTGGCTAATATTTCAATTTGGAGCCTTGTTGGAACGATTCTACCATTGGTTCTTGGGATTGCTCTAGGGAATGCTTTTCCTTACATGAAAAAAGCTCTGTCAAACGGGGTGACAGCCATCATCATTATTGTTGGTTTCTGCTTGGGAGCCAATATGAGCTTTGTACAAATTGTACAGGGTGGTTTACCAGGTATTTTGTTAGGTGTGATTACGACTTTAGTTGGTGGCTTCTTCGCTATTTTAGCTGATAAAGGAACAGGCGGCTCTGGGATTGCAGGTGCGGCGATTTCAAGTACAGCAGCCAGTGCTATTGCAACACCAGCTGCTTTATCTGCTGTAGATACATCCTTTAAGTCTGTAGAGGCGGCTGCGACAACGCAAATCACAGCATCTGTCATTGTCACAGCTATTTTGACACCCCTCTTGACAGCTTGGGTTGCAAAGCGTGTGGACTCAAAAAGACAGCAGTAAAATACATAAAAAATCTTTGCTTTTTGAAAGCAAAGATTTTTTGTTTGAGAAAACCAAGATTTCATTATTTTGATATAATGGAAACATGAGTAGAATTTTAGATAACGAATTAATGAATGATGAGGAGATGGTGGAACGCACCCTCCGTCCACAATATTTACGAGAATATATTGGTCAAGATAAGGTTAAAGATCAATTGAAAATTTTTATAGAGGCAGCTAAACTTCGTGATGAGGCATTGGATCATGCTTTGTTATTTGGCCCGCCTGGACTGGGAAAGACGACCATGGCTTTCGTGATTGCCAATGAATTGGGTGTTAATATCAAGCAGACTTCAGGACCAGTCATCGAAAAAGCAGGAGACCTAGTTGCTATTTTAAATGATTTAGAGCCAGGCGATGTACTCTTTATCGATGAGATTCATCGACTACCAATGGCGGTCGAGGAAGTGCTCTACAGTGCTATGGAAGATTTTTATATAGACATTATGATTGGTTCAGGTGATACGAATCGTAGCGTACATTTGGACCTGCCTCCTTTTACCTTGATCGGTGCGACGACACGGGCAGGTATGCTATCGAATCCTTTGCGGGCACGTTTTGGGATTACAGGCCATATGGAGTACTATGAAGTCGAGGATTTGACAGAAATTGTAGAACGGACGGCTGAGATTTTTGAGATGGATATTACCCATGAAGCTGCAAGAGAGCTTGCCCTTCGTAGCAGAGGAACCCCTCGAATCGCCAATCGATTATTGAAGCGTGTGCGTGATTATGCGCAAATTATGGGAAACGGCTTGATTGATGAGATGATTACGGATAAAGCCCTATCTATGCTAGATGTAGATGGTGAGGGACTAGATTATGTTGATCAGAAAATCCTACGCACTATGATTGAGATGTACGGAGGTGGTCCGATTGGTTTAGGGACTCTTTCTGTAAATATAGCTGAGGAACGCGAAACGGTTGAGGATATGTATGAACCTTATTTGATTCAAAAAGGATTTATTATGCGGACACGAACAGGACGGGTAGCGACACGTAAGGCTTATGAACATCTAGGCTATGAGTATATGGAAAAATGAATAGGAGCATAATGGACGAACAGAACATTCTGAAGTTTTTTAAAGCCAATACTGATTTGATGAACATCTTAAGGATTATTCGTGATTTAAAATTAAAAGATTCATGGCTGGCTGCGGGTAGTGTTCGAAATTTCATTTGGAATATCCTATCTAATCAACCTGGCTTTGATCTCGATACAGATGTGGATGTGATTTTCTTTGATCCGACTGTTTCTTATGAAGCCACTGTACAGATAGAAGAAGACTTAAAGAAGCAATACCCACAGTACAAATGGGAAGTCAAAAATCAGGTCTATATGCATATCCATAGTCCTGGCACAAAGCCTTATACCAGCTCAAAAGACGCCGTGAGCAAATACCCAGAGCGTTGCACAGCCCTTGGTTTACGCTTATTAGAGGGTGAAAAACTGGATTTATTTACGGCATATGGATTGGAAGAAATTGTACGATTCCAAGTATATCCAACACCGCATTTTTTAGAAAATAAAGAGCGAATGGTTCTTTATACAGAACGATTGAAAAAGAAGAACTGGCAGAGAAAATGGCCTCAGCTAAGCTTTCATTTTCCAGAAAAATAAAAAAAGCTAAAAGTACTTTAAGAAAATTTTAAGTTGATAGGGGTATACTATTGCCACAAGTTAAGTATGACTTAACTTGAACTCCTAAAACTTTTCTTTTTCATAATAATCTCCCTTTAGACCACCTAATTAGGTGGTCTTTTTTACGTAAATGTGATCTGTTAAAATAAAAAAAGCTAGCAATATTTTTAAGACTTCAAGACCTATTTGAGGTTGTTTTCTGTTATAATGAATAAGAGGTATTTCTATGAAAAAAGTAATGTTTGTGTGTCTGGGGAATATCTGTCGTAGCCCTATGGCAGAATTTGTAATGAAAAGTATAACAGACGATTTTTATATCGAAAGCCGAGCAACATCTAATTGGGAGCATGGAAATCCAATTCATGAAGGGACTCAGAAGGCTTTAACGGATCATGCGATTTCGTATGACTTAGGAAAAACTTCTTTGCAGATTTCCGATAAAGATTTTGCAATATTTGACTATATTATCGGTATGGATGCGTTTAATGTAGCAGATTTGAAGAAAATGGCGCCTAAGCAATATCAAGACAAGATTTACCAATTTATGGATAAAAGTGTGCCAGATCCTTGGTACACAGGTGATTTTGAAGAGACTTATCGGCTAGTTCAGATAGGATGTAAGCACTGGCTGGAACGTTTGGAAGTTGAAAATGGATAAATTAAAAGAATTATACACTCGCTATCAGAATTATATCACACGAACTAATTTGGAATTAGTCGCTATAACTGTCATTGTTTTATCAGCAATTCTAGTTTTCACCTCTAACATTCCAGGTCATGGAATTTTAACATTGGATAAAGGAGCTATCAAATACGATGGTAGTTTAGTTCGTGGGAAAATGGATGGCCAAGGAAGCCTGACATTTAAAAATGGCGATCAATATAAAGGGAATTTCAAAAATGGAATGTTTGATGGGGAAGGAACCTTCACCTCCAAGAGTGGTTGGAAGTATGAAGGGGAATTTAAAAAGGGTCAAGCAGATGGTCAGGGAACTCTGACAACTGAGCAAAAAGTTGTCTATAAAGGAAAGTTTAAGCAAGGAATTTATCAAAATGCGCATTAAATGGTTTTCATTGGTGAGGATTGTAGGCTTATCTCTAGTCTTACTATATCATTTCTTTCAAGGAGTATTTCCTGGAGGATTTATTGGTGTGGACGTTTTCTTTGCCTTTTCTGGTTTCTTGATTACATCGCTCTTGATTGATGAGTTTGCTAGAAGCCAAGAAATCGATATAAAGGGCTTTTTGATGAGGCGATTTTATCGAATTTCCCCACCTTTGGTGTTTATGATTTTGATAACCTTACCTTTCACGCTTTTTATTCGCAAGGACTTTGTGGCTAGTATCGGAACACAGATTGCAGGGGCATTAGGTTTTGTAACTAATTTCTATGAGATGCTATCAGGCGGGAACTATGAAAGTCAATTTATTCCGCATCTGTTTGTGCATACATGGAGTTTAGCTCTTGAAGTGCACTATTATATCTTATGGGCAATAGCGGTATACTTCTTAGCGAAAAAAAGTCGGACCGTTGGACAATTTCGAGGGATGATTTTCCTAGTTTCAACTGGTGTCTTCTTGTTTAGCTTCTTGTCTATGTTTATTAGTGGTTTTTTCACTAAAAATTTCTCTCTGATATACTTTTCTAGTTGGACACATATTTTTCCATTTTTTGCTGGGACAGCTTTAGCAACTATTTCTGGTGTGAAAAATGTTGGTGCTAACTTTAAGAAGCTAGAAAAATCATGGAGTCTGCAACAAACACTGGGAATGATAGTCGGTAGTTTTGCGGTGCTATTGCTGCTAGGTTTCTTGCTACACTTTGATAATATTTTCACCTATTTAGTCGGATTCTTACTTGCAACGATTGCAGCTCTTATCATGATTTTAGGTGCACGTGTTTTGCATGAAAAGACTCCTCAGTTGGAGGAGCCCATTTGGGTGACATTCATCGCAGATACTAGCTATGGAGTCTATCTTTTCCATTGGCCTTTTTATATCATTTTTAGCCAATTGGTGGGAAATATCCTTGCAGTATTGATCACAACTATACTTTCTTTTGCCTTTGCTGCCGTCTCCTTTTATATTCTAGAGCCAGTGTTAGCTGGGAGAAAGCAAGATTTATTTGGTATTCAGATGGATGTAAAATCCATTGCACGGCCCATTTTTTATAGTTTAATCCCTTTGGCCATCATTAGCTTCTTGATCACGGTTACGGCGCCAAAAGTGGGAGCTTTTGAAGAAGATTTAATGATCAATGCGCTCCATCAAGCTGATAGCAAATTACAGCTGACACGTAGCCAGGCTGATCAAACAACAGCAACGGACTATAATGTTGCGTCGGGAACGACTTTGATTGGTGATTCTGTTGCCTTGCGAGCGAATGAATGGCTGCAAGAGGCCATTCCTGGCATCCAATTAGATGCAGTAGTGAGTCGTAATTTAGAGTCGGGGCTAGAGGTTTATCAGACTGATATCTCAAATAGAGTTTTACTACAAAACGTGGTCTTAGCACTGGGAACCAACACAGTATCAAACTATGAGGAAGCTTTGAATAAGCTTGTCGAGCAACTACCTAAAGGTCACCGATTGATTTTAGTAACACCGTATGATGGACGTGTTGTAGGAGATGCTAATAGCGATCTGATGAAAACACGCCAATACCAGATAGATTTGGCTAAGAAATATAATTATGTTTATGTTGCTGATTGGTATCAAACAGCAATGGATAACCCTGCTATTTGGTATGGGACAGATTACGTTCACTTTGGTGTAGATGCGACAAGTATAGCAGAAGGTGGTAGGCTGTACGCACAAACAATCAAAACAACTTTAGAAGAAGCTAATAAAGGACCTGTAAAACCTTGATATTATCTATAAAGACCCGAATATCGGGTTCTTTACAGGACGTAATTGTAAGCGCTTTCTAGAAAAGCTATTCTATTTCAGGTAAAATATGTAAGCAAAGTATGTGAAATAAAATAAATTCAAAAAGAATATTTCACAAAGTGAGTTGTAAAATGCTGTATTGGAGAAAAATTGATAAAAAATTCACAAAACAGGACAAAAAGTTTGTGAAATGTTGTTGAAAGTGTTTACAAACATTGAGAAAAAGGTTATAATAAACTTGTGAAATAATTAACAAAGGGTAAAGTCCTTTAAGGCTATGGAGGATAATATGGCTGATACAAAAACAGTAACACCAGAGGAAAAACAACTTGCTGCTGAAAAGCATGTCGACGGGTTAGTGAAAAAAGCCTTGGTTGCGCTTGATGAAATGCGCAAGTTGAACCAAGAACAAGTTGACTATATCGTAGCGAAAGCTTCAGTTGCAGCTCTTGATGCACATGGTATCCTTGCACAACATGCAGTTGAAGAAACTGGTCGTGGTGTATTTGAAGACAAGGCAACAAAAAACCTTTTTGCCTGTGAACACGTAGTGAACAATATGCGTGGAGTTAAAACAGTTGGAGTTATCGAAGATGATCCAGTTACAGGATTGACTAAAATTGCTGAACCTGTCGGAGTTGTGTGTGGTGTCACTCCTACAACAAACCCAACTTCAACAGCGATTTTCAAATCATTGATTGCTTTGAAAACGCGTAATCCAATCGTTTTCGCTTTCCACCCATCAGCTCAAGAATCTTCTGCACACGCAGCACAAATCGTTCGTGATGCGGCGATTGCAGCTGGCGCACCTGAAAACTGTGTTCAATGGATTACAGAACCATCTATGGAAGCAACAGGAGCGCTTATGAACCACGAAGGTGTTGCGACTATCCTTGCAACTGGTGGGAATGCCATGGTTAAGGCGGCTTACTCATGTGGGAAACCAGCTCTTGGAGTAGGTGCCGGAAACGTTCCTGCTTATGTAGAAAAATCTGCTGACCTTCGTCAAGCTGCTCATGACATCGTGATGTCTAAATCATTTGATAATGGTATGGTCT
>ERZ772874.1983-NODE-1983-length-10371-cov-2.487495_pt1 | contig 10371 bp, 9 predicted proteins | sample MGYA00580586_ERZ772874 | MGnify/ENA primary metagenome ERZ772874 (study PRJEB29015, sample SAMEA2737952) | human oral metagenome | biome: human oral; feature: human-associated habitat; material: dental | place: China | collected 2154 ... | reverse complement strand
GAGCTTTACCCGTCCTGCTCGTACATTGAAGTAAGGGCGCAGCTGGAAATCCAAATACATCTGTTCGAGCTTTACCTCTCCTCCCGCTTCAATTTCTTGTTCAAACTCGCCGGCTTCCTCCTGAATATCATACTCCATAGTAGCGCCTGTACCCCCATGCTCGAACTCCACTTCGGAGCGCATCGAGATCCAGTCGTTAAAGCGGTAACCTAAGTAGAGGTTCAATCGCTCGTGGTCTATTTTATCCCTGATATAAGCATCAGAGTCATAGGTGCCATACTTATAGTAATTCACCGCTCCATAACCAGAGAAGGAGAAGCGATCCTTACTTAAAGGGCTGGGGGATAGTGCTTTCACCAAGCTGTCCCTTTGGTCTAGTTCCCGCAGGATCTCCTCCTTAAGTTGTGCCTTCAGTGTAGTATAATCGGGCTGCTCCTGTGCCGAGAGCATACTAGCGCCACATAATCCGAAACAAACGGCGAGTATCTTTTTCATTATAAAGATTTAAATTTGTGTTTCTTAGAGAGGGCAAAGATATGCTTTATTTGGTACAAATCCAAATAAAAATAAAAGAAATTTAAATGGGGTAAATAATTAACACAATACGGTCTTGTAATGATAAAATTCGTATTTTTGCAAAAATATACATTATGTTAGTTGATTTCAACACTTTACAAGATACGGCACGGGTATGGATCTATCCGTGTAATCGCTTGCTGACCGAAGAGGAACGCACACAGATCAGCGCTGACCTCAAGGCATACCTTAGCTCATGGGCATCGCATGGACAGTCGGTTCGGTGTGCCTTTGAGATTCCTTATGACCGCTTTATCGTTATCGCCGCTGATGACAACCAGCATATCGGCGGTTGTTCTTTGGACGAGCTGGCGCACTTTATCCAGGAATTGGAGAAAAAACACAACCTACTTCTCTTGGACAAGATGAATGTCTCCTTCCGTCATGAGGGAGAAATATGCTACATTCCCTTGGTCGATTTCAAAAAATTAGCCCAACAGAAAAAGGTTGATAACCATACGATTGTCTTTAACAACTTGGTTACCAACCTTTATGAGTACCAACATGCATGGGAAACACCCATGGAGCATAGTTGGCATAATCGTTTTCTCAAATAGAGCGTATGATTATTTCTTTGCTTTTACCTTTACCACAAGTTCGATTTCGTCATTGATGAACTTGTCCTTTAGGTCACCGAATACAGACTTAGAAGCGTAATTCACTCCGAAATCCACACGGTTGATTTCAAAAGGCTTAGACTCAAGGGTTACTTCACCATCGGCAATGGTAAGGGTAGCAGGGAAAGAAATAGTTTTGGTTTTACCCTTTAGAGTAAGATCCCCAGTTACATTGGTTCCGTCGAAGGAAGTAAGCTTGAAAGTCCCAGTAGGATAGGTTTTTACGTTGAAGAAGTGGTCAGCCCCATCTTCCTTACCTGTCCCTTTGAGGTGTGCTTCAAGGTCGAGCTTACCGTCGGCTTCGGTGATGTCGGTTACAGTAATGGAGTTCATATCAATGGTGAAATCACCTGTGATATTACCATTATCTACAGTAAGGCTACCGCTTTTCAAACTGATAGTTCCTGTGTGTTGGCCAGTAGGTTTCTTTCCTACCCACTCTATTACGGAAGAAGGTTCTGCGGTGTAAGTACCAGAGGCAACCACATTGGCAGCCACTTGTTCTACAGCAGCTGCTGCTTGGTCTGTGGCTTGTTCTGCATTTGCATTGTTGTTCTTACAACTTGCCAAAGAAAGGGCAAGTACAACGGCACAAGAGAGTACAATCTTTTTCATGCGTATTTCTGTTTATTAAATAAAGGGCAAAGATAGCATTTATTTATTTTGCTTTTTATCAATTAAGTGTTAAAACTTTTTTAGCTATTATGCAAACCCATATTTCCATTGTAGGAATGGGAAGTATTTCCCCTTTGGGACATACCCGCCAAGAGGTGTGGCGTTCCTACCTATCCGAGGGGCACCTGCTTGAGAATAAGGTCGTTGGTGACACTCTTTTTCCTGTAGGCGCTTTGGGGGGTGAGGCTTTGGCAGAGATTGCCCTCTTGCAACAGACCTCTGTTAAGTACAAGTCCTTAGACCCCACGGTACTCTATGCCATGTATGCTGCGCGCCAAGCCCTTGGTGAGGCTCTTTGGCCAACGGATAAGGACTTTGGCGTCAATATAGGTTCCTCTCGTGGTGCTACGACTCTTTTTGAGCAATATCATGCACAATACTTAGCCCAAGGCAAGACCACTCCGCTGGCCTCCCCTACTACCTCCTTGGGCAACATAGCCTCGTGGGTGATGCAAGATGCCAAGGGGCATGGCGTGGCTATCTCCCACTCTATTACGTGCTCTACGGCGCTACATGCTTTGGTCAATGCCGTGGCTTGGCTACATGCCGATATGGCCGAGGGCTTTCTTATCGGTGGTAGTGAAGCGGCACTAACACCCTTTACCCTTGCCCAGATGAAAGCCCTAAAGATCTATGGCGATGCCGCAGCTGCCTATCCTAGTATGCCCCTGCTTACAAGCAAGGAGAAAAACACCATGGTACTGGGCGAAGGCGCGGCTGTTTTTGCCCTGGAGAAAGGCAGCTCTCCCCGTGCCTTGGCTACCATCAGAGGCATTGGCTATGCCAGTGAACCCATCACCCATCCGGTGGCCATCTCCGCCGATGCCGAAGCACTGCGCCGCAGTATGCAGCAAGCCCTTGAAGGGATAGATCCCAAGGAGGTAGATGTGGTTATCCCCCATGCCACGGGTACACTAAAGGGCGATCAGGCTGAATACTTGGCTTTGGCAGAGGTCTTTGGCACAGAGCTGCCACTGCTTACCACTAACAAATGGAAAATCGGACACACCTTTGCCGCCAGTGGTGCCTTAGCTATGGAAATGGCCGTTGTGATGCTCCAGCAACAGCACTTTTTGCCTGTTCCCTACCTCCCCGCTGCCCCTGAGCGGCCACTTAGAAACATACTTATCAACGCCACAGGCTTTGGTGGCAATGCGGTAAGTGTACTCGTTACAATGAGACAATTAGCTAATTAGCTGATGAGACAATTAGACGATGTGCTAATTAGTTAATGAGTCAATGTGCCAATTAGTTAATGAGACAATTGGCAAATTGACAAATCAACAAATCGGCTAATTAACTAATTGACAAATTAAATGAAAAAAATTTTGGACAACCCAAATATTTGTAGTATTTTTGCCAGCTGAATTATTTCATAAAAAAAACCAATCCTAATGAAGATTAGCAAAGAACAAATAGACGCGCTTAATGCCGTAATTACCTTAGAGATTGACAAGGCCGACTACCAAGGAAAGGTAGAGGAAGCACTGAACAACTATCGTAAGAATGCTTCTGTCCCAGGCTTCCGCAAAGGACATGTGCCTATGGGAATGATCAAAAAACAATATGAAAAGGCCATACAGATAGATGAGCTTAACAAACTCATCAGTCAGTCCTTGAATGACTTCATTGATCAGGAGAAGCTCCAGCTACTAGGCCAGCCCATTGCTAAAGAGGAAGGTTCAGATGCCAACTTTGGTGGCGATCACCACAAGCTTGTTTTTGAAATAGGCTTGGAACCTGAATTTACCATTGACCTAAGCCAGCCTATTGACTATTACGATATCAAAGTAACTGATAAGGAAATAGATACTCAGATAGAGCACCTCCGTGGCCACTTTGGCTATTACGAGGAGAGCGATAGCATCACTGAGAAAAGCCAGATTTCAGGTACTTTCTTCAATGAAGCGGAACATATAGACAAATTCTTCACTTTCACCGCTGCACAATTGGGCGAAAAAGCCTTAGAAGCACTCAAAGGCAAAAAGGTAGGTGACCAACTTACCCTCTCCACGAAAGGCCTTTTCAAGGATGCACATATGCTTATGCAAGCTCTTGATAAACCACATGATGAGGTACACGACCTAGATATAGAGGTAACTTTCACTGTAGAGAAAATCCAAGAGCAGATCCTGGCTGAGATGAACGAGGAGTTCTTCCAAAAAGTATATCCTGATACCACTACCGAAGAGGCTTTCCGCGAGAAGGTAGCCAAGAGTATCAAAGAAGACTTTGACCACTCTTGCGATGTACGCCTTTTGGACGATGCCACTGAAGCTCTTTTGGAAAGAACCAAGTTCGACCTTCCTGCTGACTTCCTCAAGCGCTGGATTCGCGCCACTAGTGAAAACCCTATCACTGAAGAAGAAGCTGCTGAAGACTACAAAAACTCTGAAAAAGGCTTGCGTTACCAGCTTATAGAAGGTAAGATCATAAAGGACAACAACCTACAGGTGTCTTACGATGAAATCCGCGAGTTCTGTGAAAATGCGATCCGCGCTCAGATGGCACGCTTTGGCTTGTTTGAAATCGGAAAGAAAGAGTTGGACAACTTTGTAAACAATACCCTAAAGGAACGTGCAGAAGTAGAACGTATCCATCGTGAACTCACCGGAGGCAAGCTCATACAGTTATACAAAGAAAAAGCCAACCTAAACAAAATAGAGATTGATATAGACTCTTTTATAGAAAAGTTCTATTCACACCAACACCATCACTAATTAACAAGACATGGATTATTCAAAAGAATTTAAAAAATATGCTACCCAACATAGAGGTATCAGCAGCATGTACTACGATGCGATCGTCAGCAGCATGACTCCCTATATTGTGGAAGAACGCCAGCTGAATGTAGCACAGATGGACGTGTTCTCTCGTCTTATGATGGATAGAATTATCTTTTTGGGTACTGATGTTAATTCGAATGTAGCCAATATTATACAAGCCCAATTGCTTTTCTTGGAAAGCGTGGATGCCAGCAAGGACATCCAGATATACATCAACTCCCCAGGGGGTGAGGTGTATTCAGGCTTGGGTATCTATGATACTATGCAATTCATCAAGCCCGATGTAGCGACCATCTGTACAGGTATGGCCGCTTCCATGGCCGCAGTACTGCTCTGTGCAGGTGCTCATGGCAAGCGCTCAGCCCTACCCCACTCCCGTGTGATGATTCACCAACCACTGGGAGGCGCACAAGGGCAAGCCAGTGATATAGAAATCACCGCCCGTGAGATCCTAAAAATCAAAGAGGAATTAGCCCTTATCATTGCAAAACACACAGGCAAATCCACTGAGGAGGTTATCCGTACAGGAGACCGCGATTACTGGATGATCGCCAGCGAAGCCAAAGATTTCGGCATGATAGACGAGGTGCTTATCCGACAAAAATAACCCCTTAACATTCGAATATTATGAGTTCATCAACTGAAGTATGTTCCTTCTGTGGAAGGCATTCGGGAAAGGATGTTTTCCTTGTCTCCAGCGGTGTAGAGAGCAATGTATATATCTGTAATTTTTGTATAGAGCAAGCGGCAAGTATCTGGCGTTCTGAGATAGAGAACAACAAGAAAAAGGCCATCATGGCGCTCAACAAAGACCTTTTGCTAAAGAAACCTACAGAAATCAAGGGCTTCCTTGACCAATATGTCATCGGGCAAGAGGCTACTAAAAAGGTGCTTTCTGTAGCGGTGTACAACCACTACAAGCGTCTGCTACAAGAGCGCGATGAGCATGAGGTGGAAATACAAAAGAGTAACATCGTGATGGTTGGGCAAACAGGGACAGGTAAGACCCTTATGGCACGTACCATTGCCCAGATGCTCAATGTACCTTTGGCCATTGTAGATGCCACTGTCTTTACCGAAGCAGGTTATGTAGGGGAGGACGTGGAGAGTATCCTTACACGTCTGCTCCAAGCAGCTGACTACGATGTGGATAGAGCCGAGCGCGGTATTGTCTTTATAGACGAGATAGACAAGATCGCGCGCAAAGGCGACAATCCCTCTATCACCCGTGATGTATCAGGCGAAGGGGTACAACACGCCTTGCTCAAACTCTTGGAAGGTTCTATTGTAAATGTACCCCCCAAGGGAGGGCGTAAGCACCCTGACCAAAAGTATATAGAAGTCAATACTGAGCATATCCTCTTTATCGCAGGGGGCGCCTTCGATGGTATAGAACAGATCATTGCCAAACGTATGAACCGCCAAGCAGTGGGCTACAATACCTCCAAGGAGACCCGTGTAGATGATAAGAACCTACTCCAGTATGTAACTCACAAGGATCTAAGAGATTTTGGGCTTATCCCTGAGATCATCGGCCGACTTCCCGTGCTTACCTATATGAACCCACTGGATAAGGAAACCCTCCGCATGATCCTAACCGAGCCAAAGAACGCTATTATCAAGCAATATATCAAACTTTTCGGCATGGATGATATCTCGCTTTCCTTTGAGGAAGATGCGCTAAATTTCATCGTAGAAAAAGCCTTAGAGTACAAGCTTGGTGCGCGTGGATTGCGTTCGCTCTGTGAGAGTATCCTCACCGATGCGATGTTCTCCCTACCTGGTACAGGGGAAAAGAGCTTGGTAGTTACCCGTGCTTATGCTGAGGATAAACTCACCAAATCGGGCTTTACCCAACACCTACTTAGTGCATAATAGTTTAGGAATAGTTGTAAGGATATAGAGCTGCAAGGCGTCTATATCCTTTTTTTAACGTAGAAAACATGAAAAAGACTTTTTTATTATCTCTTCTATTACTCTTGGGAGTAGTAGCTTGTAAGCACAATTCTTCTGGGCAGATTGCCCCACAGAAGGATGTGATTACCAACCAGATTTATTTTGCTGATAAACCCATAGTTTCTGCTCACCGTGCAGGCAAGGGCATCGCAGGCTATCCAGAGAACTGCTTGCAGACGATCCAGTACCTTTCCAAAAAGGGTATCCACAGCTTTGAGATAGACATCTTTGAAAGTACGGATGGCGATCTTATGCTCATGCACGATGACAAACTCGGTCGTACTGCTACAGGGCAAGGCGTTGTTTCCCAAATGAGCACCGAGGCGCTACTCAAGGAACGTCTCAAAGATGATTTTGGCAAAGAAACCTCCTTTCAAATACCGCTACTAAAGGACGTATTGGCTTGGTGTAAGCAACACAATGCCTACCTGATGTTGGATTTCAAAAAGGGGATTTCCTATAGCAAGGTGGCCGAACTGGTACGTGCCGAGCAGATGCAAGGGCAAGTGGTGCTTATCAGCTACAATGTGGAACAAGCCAAAGCCCTCCATCGTGTAGCTCCTGAGATGCTTATCTCGGTTACGATACGCAATCAGGACGAACTGGATCGTATCTTGGAAACAGGTATCGATAAGGACAAATTGGTGGCTTTCACTGGGGTACGCCTAGCTGATGACAGTCTTTACAAAAAACTCAATGAGCTTAGAATCCCCTCCATTCTCGGCACCCTTGGTAACTTAGACAAGCGCGCTGAAGCCCGTGGCGACCATCTCTACAAAGAATGGGCACAGAAAGGTATACAGATATTCTCTACTGATAGACCTTTTGCACCAAAATTTTAATGATTAATGCAACTAATGAAATGATTAATGCCATTAATGATTAATGCCATACATGGGGGTCTTATGCGGTTTTTATCTGGCATGAGGGCTACCGCTTTGGAGTGCTTATGGCTTACCGCACAGGAGTACTCATAAGGGGATATGCTTTTGCTTTCCTTAACCTTACAAGCAGCGTTACGGCGCTGCTTTTTTTGTTGGTTACAAGTGGTTTGTATATTTAGGCCTGCCACTTGCACTCTTAGGCCGATATGATAAGGCTTACGGGCCTTGCTCATAGTATAGGAAACCTTAGCAAACCGAGACAGTACTTCATGATAGGGGAGGCGAATCCTCTCCCTCAACCCCCTCTGTGCAGAAATCCTATCCCCCAACCCCCTTTGTACAGAAATCCTATCCTTCAAATCTCTCTGTGCAGAAATCCTCTCCCCCAACCTCCTCTTTGAAGGAGAGGGGGCTACTAAGTAGGTGCTGGCAGATTTTGTGGTTCCCTCACTGGCGTGAGCTTGCAACTCATATTGGTCAAAAGTGATGTCCTCCGTTAGTATAGAGGTGCTACAAGTGCTATCTTTTGTAGGTACGAGCTGCAAGCTCTCAGCAGCATGTGTTAATTGGGGTTGGGCGAATGGCTCACATACTCCGTTCTTTTCTTCCACATATCCAAGCTCTAAATTTTCGCTTGGCTTTGTTTTTCGCTCTTTACTGATTATTTTTCGTTCTTCACTTTTCCGTCCTTCATTTTTTTGCAGCCATCCTTCTAAACGCATGATGATACGAATAGCTGCGATGCTCTGGCTAATGGTGGCCACTATGGTCTTCCCATTGCTCTCTATCGGCTGGCGACGTGCGTATGTCCAAAGTATTGATAAAGCCTCTTCCATAATTATAAGTGGTTAGTGGTTAGTGGTCAGTGGTTAGATGCTGACATCTGAATACTGACTACTGAAAAATGTGGGGCAAAATTACGATATCACAAGGGGCAAAGTCAAGGAAAAGAAGGACCAGAAGTAAGAATTTATACAATAAAAAATTGTGTTAAGTATTTAACAGGTGAGGATAGGGGATAGGAATTAAGGAGTAGTCGTTGGAGGTAGGGAAGTAGACGCAATAAATTGCGTCTCTACATAGGCGGTGGCTAAGACAATTCCTTGTTTAGCATAGTCCTGTGTAGAGACACAATTTATTGCGTCTTAATGAATTAGAGTATAGGTTTTCCTACGATAGGTTATTATATTTCTCCTTTTTCTACAGCGTCCTGAAGGGCGGCAATGGTAGCGTCAAGGTCGGTGTAGGAGAGGGCATCGTTGAGGAAGTAGCTTTCGTAACCGCTAGGTGGCAAGTAGATACCACGAGAGAGAAGCGCATGGAAGTACTTCTTGAAACGGCCATGATCGGCACGCTGGGCAGAGGCAAAGTCGGTTACAGGCGTCTCACTGAAAAACACCGAACACATAGAGCCAAAGCGATTGATCTGTACAGGGATACCCGCTTGAGCAAATACTTTTTCAAATCCTGCGTGCAAGTAGGCGGTTTTCTTTTCTAAGCTCTCGAATACCTCTGGCCTATTTTCTATCTCGGTGAGCATGGCCAGCCCTGCACTCATCGCCAATGGATTTCCGCTGAGGGTACCTGCCTGATAGACAGCTCCTGTAGGGGCTAAGTGATCCATAATCTCGGCTCGGGCAGCAAAAGCCGCTACTGGGAGTCCGCCTCCGATGACCTTACCAAAGGTTACTAAGTCTGCCTTGATATTCAAAGCCTCTTGAGCTCCTCCTTTGGCCAATCGGAAGCCTGTCATCACCTCGTCCAAGATAAGGAGGGCACCCTGCTCATCACATAGGGCGCGAAGGCCTTCCAAGAAGCCTTTTGCTGGCAAGACACAGCCCATATTACCTGCGATAGGCTCTACTATAATGGCAGCAATCTGCTGCGGATTGGCTTCAAAAAGGGCTTTTACTGAATTCAAATCGTTATAATTTGCCAAAAGCGTATCTTTCGCTGTGCCTTGCGTTACCCCAGGGCTATTAGGCGTACCAAAAGTAGCGCCACCACTGCCCGCTTCTATCAGAAAAGCATCAGAATGCCCGTGATAACAACCTACGAACTTGATAATCTTCTCTCTGCCGGTATAACCACGCGCCAAGCGTATGGCACTCATACAAGCCTCAGTACCGCTATTTACAAAGCGAATTTTATCAATATTAGGCACCATAGAGACAGCCAGCTCGGCTATTTGTACTTCTACTTCAGTAGGAATACCAAATGAAGTACCTTTTTTAGCACGCTCGGTTACTGCTTGAATAACAGGCGGATAAGCGTGTCCTAAGATAAGAGGCCCCCAAGAGGCGATATAATCAATATATTTGCGGTTGTCTTCATCGGTCAGATAAGCCCCATTAGCTTCTTTGATGAAGATAGGATTGCCCCCTACAGCGTTAAAAGCGCGTACAGGCGAATTAACCCCCCCAGGGAGTACTTGTTGTGCGGCTGCGAGTAACTCGCTACTTCTTTTGTAAATCATATTGTTTAGTCGTTAGTCCTTAGTCTTTAGTCGTTAGTATGTTTTAGTCGTTAGTATATTAGTTAGTAGTCGTTAGTATGTTTTAGTCGCTAGTCCTTAGTCCTTAGTCTTTAGTCGTTAGCATCAAAACAGCGTCTCTTTCTAGCGACTAACGACTAATCACTAGCGACTAGCTTCTAACTACTATATCAAACTGTGTTAAGTCTTTAAAATCTTGTAATCGTTCGTACATTTCGTCTTCTGTAAGGCTTAGCATACGCTCGGTACCGAACTTTTCGATGCAAAACGAGGCTAAATTCGAGCCGTGTATAAGGGCATTCTTAAGATTTTCAAAACTATAATCGCCTGTTTTAGCCAAATAACCTGCTATACCACCGGCAAACACATCACCAGCCCCTGTA
>ERZ772874.1980-NODE-1980-length-10377-cov-9.297907_pt1 | contig 10377 bp, 7 predicted proteins | sample MGYA00580586_ERZ772874 | MGnify/ENA primary metagenome ERZ772874 (study PRJEB29015, sample SAMEA2737952) | human oral metagenome | biome: human oral; feature: human-associated habitat; material: dental | place: China | collected 2154 ... | reverse complement strand
GCGGTCGCCGCCATGACCGTAGTCATCGCGCTCGGCGACCTCATCCTGCAATCCTCGCGGGAATTGGCCGAGATCTACGAGGGGCGTTCCGTCACCCTGCGGCTCACGCCGGAAAAGTCCGGGTCCAACGAGCAGCCGCCCACGAGCGGAGGCCCCGCCCAGGACAGCGGTACGCAGGGACCCGCCCCGGACAGCGGCACGCCGGGCGGCGCCCAGGCCTCGTCGACGGCTAGCCGCCCCGACGGTAAGGACCCCGTCAGCGAGGCCATGGCCACGCTGGCAAACCGCCACGACATTCGCTTCTGGTCGCGCCTGGCGTCCACCGGAGGCGAGATCGTCGAGGTCCGCCAGGCGCGCAGCACCGGGCAGTTCCGCGGCTACCCCGTCGTCGCCACGCCAGACAGCTTCAACGACGTCACCATCCAGGCGGTTGACCCCGCCTACTCGGTGATCTTCCGGACCCGCATGCTTCAAGGGCGCTGGGTCGCCGAGCGCGACGCCGAGCAGCGCCTGACCCCCGTCGTCATCTCCGAAGTCCTGTGGAACCAGCTCGGGCGAGCCCCCATCGACCAGGTCCCTATCGTCTTGCACACCACGGACGGCGCGTCTCTGCGCGTCGTCGGAGTCACGAAGGCCTCCAGCCGCTTCGACATGCCGACCCTCTACGTCCACTACGATGCTGCGCGCGCCAACCTGGCGCAGGTGGGCGCGCCGTCCATGATCTCGTGGATCGGCCCCGACGACGCCGAGCAGGCCCGCGCATCGCTGCCGCGCGCCCTGGCCTCGATCCTGGGCGAGGGGTGGCGCGTCAACGTTTCCGGGGGTGAGCGCCAGGACGTGGGAGAGGAACAGCTGGGAACCATCTCCACCGTCATCATGATCATCGGCGGCATCATCGTCTTCCTCGGGGCGCTCGGCCTGCTCAACGTCGCCATCGTCACGGTGCGCCAGCGCGTGCGCGAGATCGGTATCCGCCGAGCCGTCGGCGCCTCCGCCAAGCGGGTCTTTTTCGCCGTCTTCATGGAGTCCGTCGTCGCCACCTTCGTCGCGGGCGTGGTCGGCGTGGGCATCGCCATCGTCGTCGTGCGTTTCCTGCCGCTTGAAACGATGGGGGTCGCTCTCAGCGACACGCCCGCGTTCCCCGCAGGAGCGGCCATCGCCGGCGTCGCGATCTCCTCGTCCATCGGAGCCCTGTGCGGGATCATCCCGGCGCTCGCGGCCGTGCGTATCAAGCCGATCGATGCGATCAGGTACTAGTGTGCCGACGAGGCGGTGGCGGCCTTCCGGCGCGTGCGCTGATTTGCGTCGTCCCGGCCTCGGTCCCCGTGGTCAGCGGGGGAGCGTGACGAGCTTGGTGTCCTCGTTGTAGGCGATCATTCCCTCTGTGAGGAGCGCGCGGTAGACGCGGGTGGGCTGGTAGCGATCGCCCCCGTCGAGGCGCGCGGCGTCGAGTACCTTGCGCTTGGTCAGGCCGCCCGTGCCCTCGAAGTGGGCGACGCGCAGTGCCTTCATGATGCGCCCGCGTGCCTGGCGGTCGGTGCCGGCGTAGGGCTGGGGTGTGGGTCGCTTCTCGTTCTTTGGGTAGCCGGCGTCGGCCCAGGTGCAGTGCTGGCGCATGATGCACTCGTCGCAGCGTGGGGAGAGCTGGGTGCAGACGATGGCCCCGAACTCCATCAGCGACAGGCTGACCTGGGCCGCGTGGAAACCGTCGTCGGGGAGCAGGGCGTCGGCGCGCGAGGTCTCCGACTTGGAGGGGGCCGGCTGGGGTGGAAACTCGCGTCCGTCCAGAACTCTGCTGAGAACGCGGCGAACGTTTGTGTCGAGGACGGGGACGCGGACTCCGTGTCGGAAGGCGAGGAGCGCGCTGGCCGTGTAGGTGCCCACGCCGGGCAGCTGGGTCAGCTCTTTCATGGTGAGCGGAACCTGGCCGCGGTGTTTGTCGACGATGGCGCTCGCGCACTCTTTGAGGCGCAAAGCTCGCGAGGGGTAGCCCAGGTTCGCCCAGGCTACGAGGATGTCCGCGGAGGCTGCGTTGCTCAGGCGTGTGGGCGTGGGCCATCTTTCCATCCACTCGATCCAGATTGGCTGGACGCGCGCGACGGGCGTCTGTTGGCTCATGATTTCGAAGACGAGGGTGCCCCAGTCGGACACGTCGTCGCGCCTCATGGGCAGGTCGCGCTTGTGGGATGCGAACCAGCGGGGAAGGTCGTGGAGGAGGGACTGTGAGGCCTCCGCCGTTGGATTTGTGAACACTGAGTCAGTGTAGGGAAGTTGTCTAATCGCTGCCCTCTCACCACATTGTCTGTGATGTGCCATACAAATGGGGGAGGGTGTTGTGTGAATGTTGAGTGTTCGCTACTCTAACCGTGTTTCATTAACACCCCTTGTGGGATTCCATCAACGACAGGAGACATAATGTCCGCTCCTCAGCAGCCCTCCTACGGTCAGCCCGGCTTCAACGCTCCGGTCCAGGGTAAGTCCCGTGTGACCGTCGGCCTTCTCAACTTGTTCCTCGGCGGCGTTGGCGCCGGTGACTTCTACCTCGGTCACACGCAGATGGGCATCTACAAGATCATCGCCCTCGTGGTCAGCTACGGCCTGATGGTCGTTGGTGGCCTGGCTGAGTCGGTCGTCATTGGTCTCCTGGGCTACGTGCTCCTGGTGGCGTACAGCTTCTTCGTCTTCGCCTGCATGATCATGTCCTTCATGGGCAAGTGGATCTACGCCGCCGACTCCAAGGGAGTTCCCACCGTCTGAGCGAAGCGTGAGCGCGTGAACTGACGCGCGATCTTCAGGGGTGTGAGGTCAGGCGCGAGCCGGGCCCCACACCCCTTTTGTGTCGAGACTGTGTCGCCTGTCGACTCCTCTGCGCTCTCGGGGAACTGTCGTTCCACATGTTGAGATCGAGGAAGCTCGATCGCCCGGTGCCCAACGGTGGCCGACGTCATGGCGGGCTTGCCGTGTCAAGGTTCGGGTACGCCGACAGAAATCTCGCGGAACCTCCCTAGCTGGGAGGGGTGGACCTTCGAACGCCGCGCGACGTGGGATCCGGGGAGATCTCGCGGTCGTGTCGGGGAATGATCAGGGGCCTATCGGGGTCCTGGCGGATTACGCGGGGAGGCCTCCAGGCGCTAGGCTGTTCCTGTACGGCCGTTAGGCTCCCATTGACAATCGAAAGGTTCAGCTATGACGACGCCCGATCCTCAGGCCAACCCCTTCCAGGAGGACCCGGCCCGGGCCTCTGCCCCCAACGGGTTCCCCGCGCCCGAGGCGCCCAGCTTCCCCCAGGCCTCGGCCCCCGACTTTGACGAGGCCACCGCTTCCCCCGGCGCGACGTCCTACGGCACCGCGTACGATCCCGCGGGCGCGCAGTACGTTCCCGGCCCCGAGCAGCCCGGCGCTGGCCAGGCGCCCTACGGTGCGGCGACGGGCGCGCAGCCCGGATACGACCAGGCGGCCTACGGGCAGCAGGCTTACGGGCAGCAGGCTTACGGGCAGCCCGTGTTCGGCCAGACGGCCTACGCGGCGCCGCCGAAGCAGTGGATCGTCGCCGTCCTGCTTGCCTTCTTCCTCGGGTGCCTGGGCGTGCACAACTTCTACCTGGGGTACACGACCCGAGGCGTCGTTCAGCTGGTGCTGTCGCTGACCTTCATCGGTCTGATCGTCACCGGTATCTGGGCGTTCATCGAGTTCATCATGATCCTCATGCGCTCCGGCTCCTACGGCTGCGACGCGTCGGGCCAGCCGCTGGCCTGACCCTGGGGTGTTGTCGCGGCGCTGAGTATGCGACAATCAAGGCATGCTGCTCAGTGACCGCGACATCAACGCCTCCCTGGATTCTGGCCGCATTCGGCTCGATCCTCTGGATCGTGATCTGGTCCAGCCGGCCAGTATCGACGTGAGGCTGGACCGCCTGTTCCGCCTCTTCGATAACCACCGCTACCCGGTGATCGACCCGGCGGCGGACCAGTCGGACTTGACGCACCTGGTGGACGTGGGCCCGGACCAGCCCTTCGTCCTGCACCCCGGCGAGTTCGTCCTGGGAGCCACCTACGAGCTGGTCACCCTCGGCGACGACATCGCGGCGCGCCTGGAGGGCAAGTCGTCGCTCGGACGCCTGGGCCTGCTCACCCACTCGACCGCCGGTTTTATCGATCCCGGCTTCTCCGGCCACGTGACCCTTGAGCTGTCCAACACGGCGACGATGCCGATCCTGCTCTACCCGGGCATGAAGATCGGGCAGCTGTGCTTCTTCGACCTATCCTCTCCCGCCGAGCATCCCTACGGGTCCGAGGGCGTTGGTTCTCACTACCAGGGGCAGCGCGGACCGACCCCGTCGCGCACCCACAAGCGCTTCAGCCGCGCGCGCATCGAACGGTAACATGATGGCCCTGTATCCCCCACCCCCTCCGTCCCGACTCCAACGCATGCGCGCCGAGCGCGCGGCGCGAGCGGCGGCAGCGACCGACCCGGGACTGTCACCCTCCCCCCTGGCCGAACCGCCATCCCCCCTGGCCGAGCCGCCCGCGCCGACTCCGGTCTTCGGTGTGCCTGCGGCGGGGACCCGCAGCGATACCGTCCACCCGGCACCTGGGAAGGATCAGGCCTCGTCGCACACGCGCACGGGCGTCATACCGGGCGTCGCCCTGCCGGGCATGACCCCGCGCCCCGACCAGATCACCAATAGGGACGAGGACGGCGCCTCGCCGGTGAGGCGTTCACTCAAGGACCGCATGGCGAGCGTCCACCACAGCCTCGCGGCGCCGACACACACCACCGCGACGGGCAGCCCCCTCACGCAGACCAACGTGTCGCTGGGCGGAACTGTCCTGACGGACGCGGCGTTCCAGGTCGCCGCCGACGGCGAGGTCACGAGCGCCGAGGCGGCCATCCCGATCGCCGCCGCCATCGAAGTCAGCGAACCCGCGGGCGTCATCGACATGTCGGCTGCCCGCGATCACCACCTGTTCCTCGTGTCGGATGCGGTAGACCCGGCCGAGCTGGAGGCCCTCGCGATCTCCATGTGGGACGAGGCCGGGTGGACTGCTCCGGGACGGCTGCGCCTATCCTCGGACGCCGAGCTTGAGGGGCCGTGGACCCTGGATCAACCGACCCGCGCGGCGCTCGGCACGCCCTCCGCGCTCCCCAACGCGTGGATCGTGCATTGCCCGGCCGCGCGCGGCACGCAGACGGCCAACGCGGTCATGGGGGAGTGGGCCAAGGCCTTCCCGGAGGGCATGCCGATCGGCCTGGAGTACAGGGTGCTGGAGGCCCTCGGGCGCATGGCACGTCGCCTCGCGGGCGGGATGCGCATCGCGGGCAGCGGCTACGTCATGGTTCCCGACGCCGACTCGGCGGTGAACCTGACTGTCTACTCGCCGCGGTGGATCAATCCCGAGGATCTCTTGGACGCCATGCGCGATCGCGCCGGATTCGAGCAGATGAAGGACGCCCGCGACATCGTCCCCGATGCCCCCGCTCCGGCTCCGCTCAGCCCCGCGCAGGCCGCGCACGTCGAGAAGCTGAAGGCCGAGCTGGGCCCGGTCCGCGAAGACATCGCCTCCAAGATCGCCAAGGCCCGCGAGGAGCTCGAGGCTCAACGCAACAAGCCGCAGGTGGTGGACGGTTACGCGCTCATGAGCCCGATCGGCAACAGGTCGGACATGATGATCGAGGTCCACGCGGTCCCCACGCCGCCGCGCGTGCTGCGCTGGGAGCCGTGGACGGCGGGCGCGATCGTCGAGTATCAGGTGCGTTGGCTGCCGGGGACGGCTCCGACCCCCGAATCGGGGACGATGAGCCGTACCGCGCGCCTAGAGCGGCTGCGCTCAACGCAGGACGTGGAGAAGGCCGCCGGCATGATCGCCACGCTCGTGGGCGGCAACGTGATTGACGAGGATGGCTTCCTCGTCGGACTCGAAGAGATTTCCCCGGAGGATGAGGCATAGTACATATCCGTGGACGCGCTAGCTCGTGCCCGCTAGGGTTGGCGTGTTCGCAATCCGGCTCACGAAAGGGCAAACCATGAAGCTCTCCGCGCGCAACCAGCTTGTCGGCACCGTCGTTGAGGTCTCCGAGGGCGCCGTTAACGGCATCGTCATGATCGAGGTGGCTCCCGGCCTCGTCATCTCCTCGTCGATCACGAACGCCGCCATCGAGGAACTCGGGCTGACCGTCGGCTCGAAGGCCGTCGCCGTGATCAAGGCCTCCAACGTCATGGTCGGCGTCGAGGACTGATCTAACGGACAGCGAAAGGGCGGCCCCGCGTCACGCGGGGCCGCCCTCGTTGCTAACCGGCTCGCTATTGGCCGCGCTTGACGGACTCGAGGAGCATGACGGCGACGTCGCGCACCTCGGGGAGGGGGCCCGCCCCTTCCCCCGTCGAGGCCTGTGCGGCCCCCCGCGACGCGCTTTCCTTGGAGGAGACGAAGCCGGCGGAGGCGCCGGAGGCGGAACCCAGCATCTGGGAGCAGAAGGGGCACGCCGTCGCCACGACGTCGGCGCCCGTTGAGGCGGCCTCGACGATGCGCGCGTCCGCGATGCGCGTCCCGCGCGTCTCCTCGAACCATGCGTGCGCGCCGCCCGCGCCGCAGCACATTGCGCGATCGCGGTTGCGCGGCATCTCGACGAGTTCCACGCCCGGGAGGGAAGAGACCAGCTCGCGCGGGGGCTCGTAGATGCGGTTGTGGCGGCCCAGGAAGCAGGCGTCGTGGTAGGTGACCTTCAGGGGAACGCCCGAGGAGGGCACGCCGCCCGCAGAGCCTTCCCCTTCCTCGTCCGAGGGGGAGGGGGCGACCGGGGTGAGGAGGCCGTCGCGCACGAGGCGGCCAAGCAGCTGCGTGTGGTGTACGACGTCGAAGCTCCCGCCCAGCTCCGGGTACTCGCCGGCGATCGTGTTGAAGCAGTGCGCGCAGGACACGACGATGCGCTGCGGCCTGGCCTCGTTGAGCGTCTCGATAGCCTGAGCGGCCAACATCTGGAAGAGCGCCTCGTTGCCGGCCCGGCGGGCGGGGTCGCCCGTGCAGGACTCGCCCGAGCCGAGGACCGCGAAGGACACGCCCGCCGTGTGCAGAAGCTCGGCGACGGCCGCGCTGGTCTTCTTCGCCGCGTCGTCGTAGGCGCCCGCACAGCCCACCCAGAACAGGTAATCGACCTGCGAGGCATCCTCAACGTCCTCGCCGACGACGGGGATGTCGAAGTCCAGTTTCTTCGCCCAATCCATGCGCTTGCGGGCGCTCTGATTGTAGGGGTTCGCCTTGGATTCCATTCCGCGCATCGCGCGGCCCAGCTCGCGGGGGAAGGCGCCCTCCATGAGGACCTGGTGGCGGCGCAGGTCGAGGATGTGGTCGATGTGCTCGATGTCCACGGGGCACTGCTCGACGCAGGCGCCGCAGTTCGTGCAATCCCACAGGACCTCCTCGGAGACCACCTCGGGCACCAGGGGCGCGGTCACGGCCGCTACGCCCTCCGGGCCTGTCGCGCCCGACAGGGACAGGGCGGAGACCAGGTCGAAGGAATGCGGGGAGGCGGGCACACCCTTGTCCAGGAGCACCTGACCGTCCTGGAGGCTCTGGTGGCCCCCCTCCTGCTCGACGATCTGCACGTTCGAGGCGGACTCCATGTGGTCGCGCAGTCCCATGATGAGCAGCTTGGGGGAGAGCGGCTTGCCCGTGTTCCACGCGGGGCACAGCTCCTGGCAGCGGCCGCACTCCGTGCATGAGTACAAGTCCAGGCGCGCCTTCCACGAGAAGTCGTCGACCGTGCCCACGCCGAGGACCGTGTCCTCGGGGATGTCGTCGAAGTCGTCCTCGCTGGTGACGGGCAAGCCGCCGATGAGCATGTGGTCAGCCGGGCCCAGGGACTTGGTGCCGTCGGCGTTACGGCGCGCGTACAGGTTGAGGATCGCGACGAATCGGTGCCAGGCCACTCCCATCCCGGTCTGGACTCCGACGACGGTCAGCCACGTCATGGAGGTGAGGACCTTCAGGGCGGAAACGAGCACGATCGCGTTGGCCAGGGTCGAGGCGGCGGCGGAGGCGAAGAGTGCGCCCAGCCAGGCAGTGAGCGGGAAATGGAGGGCGGAGGCGTGGGTCTCAAGCCCCGGCGTGACGCTGAAGAGCGCGTACTCAAGGCCGCGCAGGGCCACGACGCACGCGCACACGATGAGGATGACCCACTCGACGAAGAGGGCCTGCCAGCGCGTCGACCCCAGGAAGCGGGAGGCGAGGCCGCGCGGGGAGGAGTCACGAGGGTGGGGCTTGGGCAGGGACGAGGGCGGGGTGCCGCTCGGGTCGGCAGCGGCGGCGGCGTCGTCGGGCTCGTCGTTCGATAGGGCCGCCTCGGCGGCCGAGCCCCGGCCGGCGCGCAGGCGGACAATCATCAGGAAAATGATGCCGGCCAGGCCGCCCCAAGCGAAGACCTCGGTCAGCCACTCCCAGGGGACGAAGTGGCCGAGGATCGGCAGGGTGAAGGTCTGGACGCGCAGCTGCGCGTAGCCCGTGACCAGGGTCAGGAAGAGGATGGGGAAGGAGACCATGACCAGCCAGTGGGCGGCCTTGACCCACGTGCGCCCCTTGAACTCGCGGTGGGTCAGCGCCGCGAAGATGACGCCCCACGCTCGCTTGCCGACCGGGCGCAGGCGCCCCGGGTCCGGTGTGCCAGATGTGACGATCCGCCACATGTGCGTCAGGCCTCGCGCGAAGGACAGGACGGCAAGAGCGCTCACCAGCAGGGCGAGCCCCCACATGATGGCACTCAGCGTCGGATTGGCCACGTTTCCTCCTCTTGTTTTGCTGCCCTCCATTGTGTCATCTCGACCACGCCGAAACCGCGTCTGCCGGCCAAGCGTGCGCAATTACGCGCAGAATCACCCGACGGGGACTGTATATGTGCTCGCCACAACGTGAATAACTGCCACGGGAGGCGCGAAAGTATGACAGAGTGAGACCGTGCTTCCCGTCTCGCAGCCAGACATGACACTGTCCGATCAGGAAATCTTCGGAGACGATCACCCCCGCGATCATTGCGGCGTCTTCGGAGTTTGGGCCCCGGGCGAGGACGTTTCGCGCCTCACCTACTTTTCCCTCTATGCCCTCCAGCACCGCGGCCAGCAGAGCGCGGGCATCGCCACCTCCAACGGCAAGCAGATCCTCGTCTACAAGGACCAGGGCCTCGTCTCCAAGGTGTTTTCGGAGCAATCCCTCCAGGGCTTGCGAGGTCACATCGCCCTCGGCCACGTCCGCTACGCGACGACCGGCGCGGACGTGTGGCGCAACGCCCAGCCCACGCTCGGCCCCACGCCCACGGGCACCCTCGCCCTGGCGCACAACGGCAACCTGACCAATACCGCCGAACTGTACGAAAACGTATGCTACAAACATCTGCGCCACATCAACACTTCTTCCGATTCCGAAGTGCTGCTGAACGTTTTGGCGCATGAACTGCACCGCGAAATCGCCGCTTCAGACGGCCATAAGTTGGAACTCGACCATATTTTTAACGCAGTCGGCGAACTGCACCGCCGGGTGCGCGGCGCGTACGGTGTGGTAGCCTTGATTGCGGGCTACGGCTTGTTGGCCTTCCGCGACCCGTACGGCATCCGTCCGCTGGTGTTGGGCAAACAGACCAACGATAAAGGCGAAACGGATTGGGGTGTGGCTTCCGAATCCGTCGTTTTTAACAGCCTGGCTTTCGAATTGGAGCGCGACATCGCGCCGGGCGAGGCCGTATTCATCACCCTTGACGGCAAACTGTACAGCCGCCAATGCGCCCGTCAAAGCAAACTTGCGCCCTGCCTGTTCGAATATGTTTATTTTGCCCGCCCGGATTCCGTTATCGACGGCGTGTCCGTTTACCAAGCGCGCGTCAATATGGGGGTTAAACTGGCGGAAAAAGTCAAAAGGGAGTTGGACTTGAGCCAAATCGACGTCGTGATGCCGATTCCCGATACCAGCCGCCCCAGCGCGATGGAGCTGGCCGCATATTTGGGTAAACCGTATCGCGAAGGGTTCATCAAAAACCGCTACATCGGCCGTACCTTCATCATGCCCGGACAGGCGACGCGTAAAAAATCCGTGCGGCAGAAGCTGAATCCGATGGACAGCGAGTTTAAAGGCAAAAACATCCTGTTGGTGGATGACTCCATCGTGCGCGGAACCACCAGCCGGGAAATCGTCGAAATGGCAAAAGCCTCCGGCGCGGCAAAAGTGTTTTTTGCCTCCGCCGCGCCGGAAGTGCGTTACCCGAATGTTTATGGCATCGATATGCCGACTCGGGAAGAACTGATTGCCAACGGCCGCACGGCGGCGGAAATTGCGGCGGAAATCAGTGCCGACGGCTGCGTGTTTCAGAATTTGGACGAATTGAAAGCCGTTATCC
>ERZ772874.1974-NODE-1974-length-10387-cov-5.686024_pt1 | contig 10387 bp, 7 predicted proteins | sample MGYA00580586_ERZ772874 | MGnify/ENA primary metagenome ERZ772874 (study PRJEB29015, sample SAMEA2737952) | human oral metagenome | biome: human oral; feature: human-associated habitat; material: dental | place: China | collected 2154 ... | reverse complement strand
CGCGTCCGACAGCGCCTCGGCGATGGCGGCCGGCACGTCGGCGGCGGCAGCCGCATGGGTGACCTTCGCCGTGTAATCGACGAGCTTCTCCTCCATCTCCGCCACGACGTCCGATCCGTCACCGCCTGTGCGATAGTCCCGCGGAATCTCAGGCACGGGGATGGGCCCCGCCGCTCGGATTCGGCGGAAGATCTCCTCGCGTGCGTTCACAGCGGCCTTCATCGCCCGTCCTCCTTTTCTTCGCGCGCCTTCCACCATTGCCTGAAGCTTTGGGCGGGCGGCGCCGGAACGTCGCGCACCCTCGTCCACGATTTCGCGACCGGAAGCGGAACGCGGCCGATCTTCAAGTCGGGGCCGGCGATCAGGCGCCCGGCCTGGACGCTTTTGCCCGCGGCCTCCATCGCCTTGCCTGAACGCATGACCTTCGACGAGACGGCCATGCCCACGTCCCAGACGTTCGGAATGCCGCCGCGGTTGGCTTCGACCGACTTGTGGCGCAGATGGACGAGGATGTTCGGAAGGTCGATCTTGACCGGGCAGACGTCTCCGCACGCACCGCACAGAGAGCAGGCGAAAGGCAGACTGGATGCTGGATCGCTGCGATCGTAGGCCTCCAGCAGCTGCGGGGTGAGGACGGCGCCGATCGGGCCCGGATACACCGAGCCGTAGGCGTGCCCGCCCGTGTGGCGGTATACGGGGCAGATGTTCATGCAGGCGGCGCAGCGGATGCATTTGAGGGCCTCGCGCCCGACCTCGTCGGCCAGCACGTTGGTGCGCCCGTTGTCGAGAAGGATGATGTGGAACTCCTGCGGCCCGTCGCCCTCGGTGACGCCCGTCCAGAACGACGTGTACGGGTTCATGCGCTCGCCGGTCGCCGACCGCGGCAGAAGCTGGCCGATGACCTCGATGTCGCGATACCGCGGCACGAGCTTCTCGATTCCCATGATCGTGATGAGGGTTTCGGGAAGGGTCAGGCACATTCTGCCGTTGCCTTCCGATTCGAAGATTCCCACCGTGCCGGTTTCGGCCACCCCGATGTTGGCCCCGGAGAGCGCGACCTTTGCGGTGAGGAATTTCTTGCGCAGGTGCGCGCGGGCGGCCATGGCGAGGACGCGCGGCTCGTCGCTCAGGCCCTGAGCCTCCTCCATCCTCGCCTCGAAGATGGCTTTCACCTCGGCGCGGTTGCGATGGATCGCGGGGACGACGATGTGCGAGGGCATGTCGTCTGAGAGCTGGACGATCATCTCGGCCAGGTCTGTTTCCCACGCTTTGATCCCGTGCTTTTCCAGGTGCTCGTTGAGGTTGATTTCCTGGGTGGCCATGGACTTGACCTTGACGACCTCGTCCACTCCCTTGGCTGAGATGAGGTTGAGCGCGATTGCGTTGGCCTCTTCGGCGTCGCGCGCCCAGTGGACCACGCCGCCGCGCTTGGTGACGTTTTCTTCGAATTGTTCGAGGAGCCTCACCCAGTCGGCGGCCACGGCCCTCTTGATGTTCGACGCCGCCTCGCGAAGGCCTTCCCAATCGGGCATCTCCTCTACCCGCAGATTGCGCTTGGCCCGGATCTTGCCGGTCGCATACCCGAGGTTGCGCCGCATCTGCGTGTTCTTGAGTGTTTCGTGAGCCGCCCGGGGAAAATGCTCGCCCCACTGCAGCGGATCGTCGGGAATCGGATGGCCCGGATGCCAACCGAGCTTCGCCTCTTCGGCGTCTTTCTCCGTCCACGCCGAGGGGCGGAATTTCTTGGCGAAATCAGAGAAGGCTCCCATCATGCACCTACCTTCGTGTTGGTCGCAGGGGAGAACCAGGGGGATTCTTCGGTTCCGGCAAGGACTTCGGCCAGATGCATCGACCTGATGCCGGAGCCGGAGCGCGCCAGGCCTCCGCCGATGTTCATCAGGCACGAGTAGTCGCCTGCCACGACGATCTCGGCGCCCGTCGAGATGATGTTCGCCATCTTGTCGGAGAGCATCGCTGCCGATACCTCGGGGTTCTTCAGCGAAAAGGTTCCTCCGAAGCCGCAGCAGACGTCGGAATCGGGCAGCGGCACGTAGTCGATGCCCCGGACGGCCGCAATGAGCCGCGTGGCGGTGTCGCCGATGCGCGCCACCCGCAGGGAGTGGCACGTGGTGTGATACGTGACCCTGTGAGGGAAATAGGCGCCGACATCGGCCATTCCGAGCACGTTGACGAGCAATTCGGGAAGGTCGTAGGTTTTCTTGGCGAGCGCCTCCGCGTAGACCGCGAGCTGCGGCTTGCCTTGGTCTCTCGCCACAAGCGCCGCCTGATGCCGGAGCGACCCCGTGCACGAGCCCGATGGGGCGACGATGGCGTCCCATTGCCCGTCGAGCACGGGGGTGAAGGTGTCGACGTGGTTGCGGATGAGCGGAATGGCCTCGGGATAGTAACCCGTGTTGACGTGCATTTGGCCGCAGCAGCCCTGGGCTTCGGGAAAATAAACCTCGTGCCCTAGGCGTTCGAGCAAATGGACGGTCGCCTGCGCCGCCTGCGGGAACATGACGTCCGCGATACACGTTGAAAACAGTGCGATTTTCATACGTTTGCCTTTTCTATTGAGGGGGGTTCAGACCGCCGCAGAAGGGTTCGGGCAGCCGTTTCGCCTGCCGTCGGGGACGACGTCGCAGAAGCGGATCCGCGGACGCCGCCTCGCGAGCGAAGATCCTGGGACTGCGCGGAGGCAAATCCGCGGGAGTCGCGTGCGGCGATTCCGAAGCGCAGTCAAACGGAAGCCCTTTTTGCCTACCGCCCGGAACCCCGGCGTCGTTTTACAGGGAGCCCCAGCGTCAGTTTGAGATGAGGAACCCCAGCGTCCCGCTCGAAGCAAGCACCACGATCATGCCGAGCAGTGCGATGAAAGCGATCGAGTAGGGGGCGGCTTTGCGCAGGAGCGTCGATTCGGATCCGGGCTCCTTGATCGCCGTGGCCGCGATTGCGAGGTTCTGGGGGCTGACTATTTTTCCGATGCCACCTCCGATTTCGTTGGCTGCCAAGAGCAGTTGAGTGCTGATTCCGGCCTTCGCCCCCGCCGTCGACTGGAGATTCGCGAACAGGGCGCCGGCCGACGTCGCCGAACCTGTCACTGCCGTTCCGACCCACCCGAGGATGGGCGAGAGGAATGCGAACGCCCCGCCCGCCGCGGCAAGCCACGTGCCGATGGCCACCGTCTGGCCCGAGAAGTTCATGACGTATGCGAGGGCCATGACCATGGTGATGGTGAGGATGGCGAGTTTGAGGTCGGCCATTGTCTTCCAGAGAGTCGCCAGCCCCTTGCCGAAGGAGAAGGGGTGCTTTCCGCCGGAGCTGCTCCTGCCGTAGGCCAAGGCGACGATCAGCCCGGTCAGCAGGAGCATCGTCCCCGGCGATGAAAGCCAGCTGAACGTGAACTGGGTTGCCTTGACGGCCTGCCCGTCGGCGCCGAGCAGCTGCCCGTCGAGCCCCGGCCAGCCGAATGCCAGGTCCGTCGATTCGAGCGCCTTGGGCACGTCGATTCCCGCCGTCCACAGCTTGGCGACTGCGAAAATGACGACCACGAGCCAGTAGGGCAGGAGCCCCAGGGCCACGCGCGAGCCGCTGAGCTTTTCCGAGGAGGTCTCGGACAGCTGTTCCTCAGGCGTGCGGGGGCGCCACACCCGCAGGAGGAGGGTGACCGAGGCGAAGGAGAGCAGCGACGCGAACACCGCCGTCAACTCGTAGGAAAGGAAATTTGCGGCCACGATGTGGCCGAGCCCCATGGTCACGCCGGCCACGAGCGCGGCAGGCCACGCCTGTTTCATTCCGCGTTTGCCGTCGAGGATGCCGAGGAGGAGCACGGGGATCCAGCACAGGAAGAGCGGGGTGATGCGCCCTTGGGTGGCGCCGACGGCGTCGGCGGAGGAGCTGCCGAGCTTCGCGGCGGTGGTCACCGGGATGGCCATCGCGCCGAAGCAGACGTTGAGAGCGTTGCCCACCATCGTCACGAGCGCCGCCTTGATCGCGGGGACGCCGAGGGCGAGCAGCATGGCGCAGGAGATCGCGACGGGCGCGCCGAAGCCCGCGAGGCCTTCCATGAGGCCGCAGAAGCAGAAGCCGATGAGGAGCGCCTGGACCCGCACGTCCCCTTTGCCGACGGCGGCGAACACCCGCCTGACGTCTTCCGAGCGGCCCGTTTTCTCTGTCAGGTTGTAGAGCCACACGGCCATGATGACGATGTAGACGATCGGGAAGAGGCCGAAGGCCGCGCCCTGGGTCGCGGAAAGCAGCGCGAGGTCCACAGGCATGCCAAAGGCGAAGATCGCCGCCGCGAGGGCCGCCGCAAGAGAGATGATCGCGCACACGTGCGTTTTCACCTTGAACACGCCAAGAAGAACGAAAAAGACGACGAGCGGCAGAAGGCCGAGCAGCGCCGTCAATGCGAGCGACGATCCCACCGCCGTCGTCGACGGCGTGTAAGCGGCGTAGATCATGGGGTCTCCTTTCTTCTGCGAGGGGATCTGCCCCTGGCCGCACCTCCGTTGGTTACGGTCTGAAAGTGACCGAAATGGCGAGAGGCTTCTGCCGTCTCCTTCGTACGGCGAGATCCCCTGATGTGCGACCTACGTTACACCCGGCGAACGTTCGAGATCAACGGGATTGGCAGAGCGGGGTTCTATGCATAAAGAGCCTCGGTCAATCAGCCCTGCGACAGCCGCCGCACTCGATGATTGCGGCCGGATACTAGAGGTCTCATTTGCCCGTGGGGATAGAAGCTCGTGCTGCCCGGAATGTGGCAGTCACTGCGGCAGGCGGGCATCCCCATAAAGCCGAGAGCCTTCTGTGGCTTGGCGTGCACGCCTTTCTCCGTCTCGCATTCTTGAAGGGGGAAGCAACCTACCGGAATGCCTACTATTCTGGTGTTCATCCGCCTAGTCTGGTTGGTGTACGGGGGTTGAACGCCCGACCGTTTGCCGGAGAGTTGAGGAGGCTCGGCATGTCCACATCTATGAAAACGTATCAGCGAATCATTGGTTTTCTGGCGCTAGTACTTACGTTGCTTTTGGGAGCGTGCCGAACCGACATAACTTTTGAAGTGCATCCAGACGGTAAAATCAAAACCGTTGTGATTGCCGAGGACAGCCGCGGCACGCTGGCGGCTATACATCAAACTTGTGATGACCTGCGAGTTCAGTTTAAACGTGTCGGCAACCTTTCTGAAAACGCCAAAATGGAAGACATTACGCCCTCAGGCGGCAATCTCACGTGTAGATACACTTCGGACGATCCGATCAGAAAAGGCGAAAAGATTACTGATAATGGTAGGAACTACTCTCTTACCTTTCCGCCTTCAACACAACAGAGTCAGACGAATCGCAAAATGAACGCCACGACGACGATTGTCATGCCGGGCAAGATTGTGCGGACCACGGTGGGCAGGATTGAGGGCAATAAGGTGATCATCAAAGGTTTGGATTACATTAGTGACGGTTTCACTATTGTTGCTCAGAAAGAATCTTCATCTAATCATTCTGATAGTTCGTCGTCTAAGAAGCCTGGTGTGTCGGTCTCGGAGAAGGCCGACGGCGGTTTTTCTGTATGGGGGTGGATTCTCCTCGGATTCAGCGTTTGCGTGGTTGTTGTTATTGTTGTGGGAGTTGTTGTCGGCAATGAAGCGCAACTGAGCCGAGACGTCCGCGAAGTACCCGAAAGAGTCCTGGATCGAAGACGGCGACCACGACTCAATCCCGTGCAAACGGTCCGCATGAGGAGTCGCCATGGCTACTTGCCTCCCAACTTCGACGCGGCGTCGAAAGCGGCGCGGGCCTGGCTGTAGGCCGCGACGATCGCGGCCATCTCCTCGGGCCGCCGGTAGGTGAACTTCTCGTCCACGGCGGCCAGTCGGGCCAGATAGGCCTGCCGCTCGGCCTCGTTGAGCTGCGTGAACGACGCGAGCGAGGCCCGCAACTTGGCCACCCCGGCCTTTTCCAGGCGCGAGGCGATCGACATCTTCTTATCAACCATGACCGCTGTGCTTTGCAGGGGCGAGCCGAACTGAACCAGCTCCCCGACGCCCGACCACTGCACCCCGCCCGACGAGCCCGACAGACCGAACGAGGCTCCCGACGCCCCGGACGAACCAGACTTCGCCAGCTCCGTGGCGGCCGAGTGGGCGGCCACGGCGAAGGCGCTCTGGGCCTTCTCAAACGCCTGCCCGTTGGCCTCCATCGCGGCCAATTGACGGTCAAATGCATCCCGATCCAACTTAAAGACCGACATACACGTCACCTCCTAAAAACATGCAAAACGTTATTAAATGACATAATCGCGTGGCGTGCTTGTATGGCATAGGCCGCCGCCTGTATACACAAGCTCCCACGCGCAGGGTCGACCTCGCGCGGACCTACAGTGCTTCACGCCGACAGACCGGCGACGCCGACGTCTCCAGACCCTACCCCCGTGCAAGCGGCAAGGTCAACGTGTATACACGGTATGTTTGTGCAAAGGTCGGCGAAACCCCCGCCGTCGCGCGGCAAAACCGCCAACATTCGTCGCTGCATGACGTGTCTCACAACATGTTGTGCGGTGCCAATTGGGGCTGCGACGACGTCGGCCGGGGACTCTCGCACCCCGAGCCCTGCGCCTCAGGTCCCACATCGCGGCGCCGCCGACGTCTGCGCCTCAGGTTCCGCATCCCTACGTGCTGACCTCGCTCCTCTGCGGGCCGACGAGCTCGAGGCCGCCCGCATTCTTGCAGCGCGGGAATCCTACAAGCCGCATCAACGCGAACTGAACCGATAACCGTCCAATGTCGGCTCCGTCAAAACCGAACGTCGTTGCGGGAATTGCGCGTAGATTTTTTGTATGTTGTCACGCAAGCCTCGGTTCAAGCTCTGTTCGCCATTGTCTTGCTTCCAGCTCCACCTTTCATGAAGAGTCGTTAAACGTCGCCATTTGAACGGAAATCCGCACGATTGCGACATTCTCGACAGCCATAAACTGATGACTTTGTGCAGTTTTACATTCCTGTGCCCTGAAGCCGTGCAATCGCCGATCGACTGTGCTAGATTCCAACTGTCTACGTTGCCGCAAGGTAATCGGAGTTCACGCAAATACTGAGTAACGGAGGCGTCACGTTATGGCGAACCTTGAATTCGACCGCGAGGTGGTTGGTGTAAGCGCCAAAGCCGATTGGCACGATTCGCAGACCTTCGCGTCTGTCGCGAGCTTTGCGCGTTCCCTTTCGTCCAAGGGAACGGCTGTTGATCTTCCGCGGATCTCCAGCCCCGGCACAGCCGCTCTGCGCAAGGAAATCGAAACGTGGATCGGGTTCTTGGACGTTGTTGCCGCCGAGTTTTCCGATGCGTGTGCCGATCTTGGCTCCGGCCAGAAAGAAGCGAGCGAGAACTATGACGCGACCGAAAAGAAGTCAACGAAAGACTTCCGAAAGATCGCTGACACGATGGGCGGCGCCGTATGAGCGGCAAAGATGTGATGCCGCTTCCCAAGGATGTGCGGCCCGTCGTCGATGCTCTCGTGGGCGATTTCGCCCGCATTTCGAAGACCGTGTCCTTCACGCAGGTTGCTTTGCATGGAGGCAAGGAGGTTCCCGGATGGGTGGGAGCTGCGGCCGACGCCTACACGGATCAGATCCTCAAGCTCGGCGGCCATGCCCGGAAGCTTCCTCCCGCCATCGCCACGGCAATCGTGGCGCTGCACGAATGGTCCGCGACTGTGGGGGATGTAATCGAACGCAAAATCCCGCCGCTATGGGACGAATACGACGGGGCAGAGGCTGAGATGCACGCGAGGCAGGCCAAGTTCATCCACGGAGAGGGCGGGCAGCGGCCGACGCCGGCCGAAATCTCGGCTAACGAGGCGGTGCTGCGTTCCGACTGCCGTCAGATCCAAGCCGGCGTCGTAGCCCGATACGGGCGGATCCTGCGCGAGCTTGACGGTGTTGCCGACGCCGCCGCCAAAAAGATGAAAGCCGCACGCGAAGCGATCGTTGACTCGGAGACTCTCGCCAAAGGCCGCGACGCCGTAGGCGCCGTGCTTTTCGACGACATGCCGCTGGTGGACGGTCAAGCAGAGTGGGCGTACGCCCAACACTCCGCCGCCGAGGCTGCCAAGATCGTCAACGATCCCGATGTCACCCCGGAGAAGGTCCAGAAGTTCGAGGCCAAGTACGGCGAGATGTGCAAGAACCCGTTCTTTGCCCAGGCTCTGGCCTCGCGAGTGCCGCCGAAGAACATACTGAGGTTTCAACGCCTGGCCTATAGACACATGACTCTGCCTTCGGATTCGCATCCGATTCCAAGCGACTATAAGCAACGGGTGGAATCGCTGACGCGCCACCTGGGGAATGTTTTCGTGCTCTCAACGGGAGGAATGAACGCCGATCCTTCTGTGGCCCACGATCAAAGGAGCTTCTTTGCCGCGCGCGCCGGACTGGTCGCTGCTGACGGAACTCCGATCCCCCAGATGATTGGGCGGCGCCTCGAAGAGTGGAAAGCGGTGGGGAAGACCCTCTACAAAGCGGACGGATCGGTCGAGAAGGACACCGAGACGTGGTCAGGCGGCAATCGCTCCCGCCATTACGGCTACGAGTACCTTGCCGACATGATGGGTTCCGCCGCGAAGGCCAATCCGAACCTGGCCTTGGGGCCAGAGTGCTTCGACGGCGAAAAGTCGATTGCGAAGGATATTCTCAAGTGGGATCACCTTAACCGCAAGCACATGGGCGGTCTTGGCTCTTTTTGTGTGACGGCAGGACGTCAGTGGGGAAGATTCGACGCGCCGAGCGGCCACGACGAAACGGGCGACGCGATTCACTCCATGCTCCTGCTCATGGACCATCCGGAATCACTCGAGTCCGACGACGCCGACGGGATGCAGCAGGAGGATCGCGAGGCTCTTCGCGAAAGCAATCGCCGTCGTTTGAACAGCGTGCGTTCTTTCCTTGCGTCGGGCACCAACTTTGACGTCGATGTCAACGATGACGGCAAAATGAAAGAGGAGCAGGACGGCAAAATATCGGTAACTCGCTATCTGACTGGCCATCGTCAGGATGGGCCAGACGATGAGTACAAGGGATTCCAGGATCACGGGGAGCAGTACGGCCGCGTTCTCCAGCAGGCCTCGGCCCCTGAGCCCTTCATGGACATGCCGAAAGAGAGTCAGTACGCCTCTCACGCCGAGTATCAGCGAGCCTACGACGAGTGGAGAGCATGGCAGGCAAGGAATGAAAACGCTGCCTCCATCGCTTTGAATCACATGCGCGGGTATCAAGAAGGGCTTGAAAACCCAAAATCCCGAGGGTATGAAATCGGTGGGCAGAACGCTTTCGGGTATTACAACTCAAAGTTGCGTTCGTGGACGGGACTGATCCTTCAGCCGTACGTCGAAGATATAACAAATTCGATGTACAACGGCAGGGACGGATACGGTGTATCTGGAGGGGCTGTTGAGAATAGCCGTCTTCATTTCCCTTCGGACTTCAGAATGCGCATCTTTGGGAAGAACGGCATGTTCGCGGATCTGGGATTCGACGAGCCCGCCGTGGACGACCACGGAACGCCGAACGACAAGAGCGACGACACGTACGTGGGAGGCAGGGCGCCTGCTATAGACAATCTTTTGATTGCCGCCAAAAGGGGCTATACGGAGGATCTCAACCAAGCTTTTGCCGATGGTGGAGCCCCTGATAAGGTCAAGAATGTTTCGGCCCGCTGGGCTCCCATCATAGAAGGGCTTTTTACGGCACCAGAGGATTCCGACGTCGCCGCACTCGAGGCTTTGGACAAGCGAAACGCCCGCTGGCAAAGGGGCGTCTCTTTCGGTATCGACTTCTCCCCGGTCGGATTGGCGACAAAAAATCCAGTCGGCGGTTTCATTATGAATCAGGTCAAGTCTCGGTTTTCGTCGGCTCCCGTCATGGAAGCGATGTGGCCCACTAACAACGCCGTGGCTGCCGAAAGCGAGATAGTGACGAAAGAGGCGTTGGCGGAAAAGTTCATGACTAAAACGTTCTATAGCGTTGCAAGTACGCATGATGTGTTCCAAGGAGCCTCTCCGACGCCGGCTGAGTATAGTGCGAAGATTTCCGGAGAAAAGCCCTTTGTAGATGCTAACGGGAAGATAATTCCTTATGACCAGATGACGCCTAAGCAGCGGGGAGAATTCGAAGAATATGTCTCATCGCATGCGGGCAAAAACTACGGCGGCCAGATCAACGACATTCAGACGGCGATCACGAACGCGGCAAAGAGGCATCATGATGCGCGGGTTGCGAGCAAGTAGGGTCGGTGTGCGGCATTTGAGTGTCGGTTCGTTGCTGTGGCGAGGGTTTACCGGGGTGCGCGGGTTGTTTCGGGGCGCGGGGAGGCGTGTGTGGCGTCTGTTCGTGGCGGGGGCT
>ERZ772874.1973-NODE-1973-length-10387-cov-10.191541_pt1 | contig 10387 bp, 6 predicted proteins | sample MGYA00580586_ERZ772874 | MGnify/ENA primary metagenome ERZ772874 (study PRJEB29015, sample SAMEA2737952) | human oral metagenome | biome: human oral; feature: human-associated habitat; material: dental | place: China | collected 2154 ... | reverse complement strand
TGACTATATTCTTCACTAATAATAATTTCATAAACTTCTGAATCGGATAATAATGAAAATAAATTATCTACTAGATGGTATGGATGTAAATTGTTTGGTGTATCGCTCTTGATATAATATTTAGTTGCATCAACATACCAATCTGCTTTATCGGAAATAGCATCAAAGGCAATGCCTAATCCTTCCCCGACTTCCCAATATGAATCATTATCTAGCTCAGAAATAACGTTGCAAACATCAATTAACTTCTTAAATATCTGTAAATCACAATTCAAAGTGTAATGATTAATTGATTGTTGCTTTTGTTTTCTATTTTCTTCATAACCAGTTTCTTTATAATCTGGTCCTTTAAGAAGACAATATAATTGAAAGTCCTCTCCTTCAAAATATTCAGAAAACAAGGATTCACAAGAATAATCCATTCTGCTAAAAACTTGCACTAGTTTGTCTGCTAAAAGGCAATTTACCAATTTATCTGGTGGAAAACTTAACTTCAAAATTAATTCAATATATTTTAAATCGAATTGTAAAACAGGAATGCTAATATCATCAATAAAGCCCCCATAAGAACTAAGAATTTTCCTAACTTTTTCTCTATACTTTTCAGTCAAGGAAGCCGTGTCAAAAGCCATAGCTCTCCATCAGTTAGCAGAGGTCAAACGCATAGGGGAGAGTGAACTGGAGAGCTGCGGAGTTCGATGTAAGAAAAAGGCCAGCAGAGAGCATCTCTGAAAGCCACGCGACAGCTAAATAGCTTTTGGAAATGATTGCAGGAATGCTGCAAACGCCGCGAAAAACTTTTTGGCCTCTGCAGGAATGCTGCAAATGCCACGAAAAACTTTTTGGCCTCTGCAGGAATGCTGCAAACGCCGCGAAAAACTTTTTGGTCTCTGCAGGAACGCTGCAAATGCCACGAAAAACTTTTTGGACTTTGCAGGAATGCTGCAAACACCAAAATGGAGAAAACGGCGCTTGCAGAAGTTCTGCAAACACCAAAATGGAGAAAAGCGTCCTTGCAGGAGTTCTGCAAACGTCAAAATGGAGAAAAGCGCTCTTGCAGAAGTTCTACAAATGCCAAAATGGAGAAAAGGGCTCTTGCAGAAGTTCTGCAAACACCAAAATGGAGAAAAGCGCTCTTGCAGAACTTCTGCAAACGCCAAAATGGAGAAAAGGGCTCTTGCAGGAGTTCTGCAAACGCCAAAATGGAGAAAAGCGTCCTTGCAGGAGTTCTGCAAACGCCAAAATGGGGAAAAGCGCGCTTGCAGAAGTTCTGCAAACGCCAAAATGGGGAAAAGCGCCTTTGCAGAAGTTCTGCAAGGGCACCACGAGAAAAGGCGAAAGGCCCTGACGGGATGGACTTCCGCCAAGACCTTTCTAGATAGTTGAATGTTTGTTGATCGCGATCTGACCCGTAACCCCTCCGGAGGGCGGATGGGCAGATCGTTTTTGCTTATCGCTTTCCTTTAAGCGACCAGCCCGTGTGTAAACCGATAATAAAGTAGACCAGCAACAGCTCGCCTATGGCCAGCAGGGAGTCGCCCGGCACACGCAGCCAACGAATGGCCTGCATCGTGTCTGTCTGCATAAACTCCGTGGAGCGCGCTGACCAGTAGCCGTTCTGGATAGATTCCACGGCCTGCAAAATGCCGATGGGCAGCAAGCTCCCGACGAGCATCACCAAGAGGCCGATGTTGATGAGCCAGAAGGACCATCCGAGCAGCTTGTCGTTCCACTCCCGGTCAGGATAGAGTCCGCGGAGGACGAAGAGGATCAAGCCGATGCCGAGAATGCCATATACACCAAAGAGCGCAGCGTGTCCGTGTACAGCCGTCGTGTTCAGGCCTTGGATGTAATACAACGCAATGGGCGGATTGATGGCGAAACCAAAGATGCCAGCGCCCAAGAAGTTCCAAAAGCACATGGCGATGAAGTAATAGATGGGCCACTTGTAGGCCTTGATCCAGGGTGTGGAGCGAGAGAGGCTATAGTTGTGATAGGCCTCATAGCCGATGAGCACCAGGGGGACGATCTCCAGCGCACTGAAGGTGGCGCCTAAGGCCAGAACGGCTGTGGGCGTGGCGCTGAAATAGAGGTGATGGAAGGTGCCAAGGATGCCACCGGCCAAGAAGATGATGGTCGAGAAAAGCACCGAGACGCTGGCCACCTTCAGGCGTAACAGTCCCATGCGGGAGAAGAGGAAGGCGGCCACGACGGTGGCAAAGACTTCAAAGAAGCCTTCCACCCAGAGGTGCACAACCCACCAGCGCCAGTATTCAGCGATGGCCATATGTGTCTGACGGCCGTACATCAGTCCTGCGCCATAGAAGCCTGCGATGGCGATCGAGGCCAGGACGAAGAGCACAAGCAGGTGGCGACTCTCGTCGCGCCGACGGAGCGCAGGCAGCAGGGCGCGAACCATGAGGAAGAGCCAGAGGAAGAGGCCCACGAGCAGGAGTGCCTGCCAGAAGCGACCCAGCTCCAGGTATTCATAACCCTGATGACCGAAGTAGAAGTTCTCGACCAGCCCCAGCTTTTGCATGACGCCAAACCACTGTCCGGCCAGCGAACCAAGGACGACGATGAGCAAGGCGATGAAGAGCACATTCACTCCCAGGCGTTGGTATTTGGGTTCTTGGCCCGACACAGCGGGAGCGATATAAAGTCCCGTAGCGAGCCATGAGGTGGCGATCCAGAAGATGGCCAGCTGCACGTGCCAACTGCGCGAGATGGCCTGAGGCAGAATCAGGTCGAGCGGCAGGCCGAAGAATCCGCCTCCCTCTACGCCATAATGCGCCGTGATGACTCCGGCCACCATTTGCACGAGGATAAGGAGCGACACGATCCAGATGTATTTCAGTGTAGCCCGCATCGACGGCGTCGGCTTCAGGCCTCGCATGGGGTCGGAGGCGGGCAGGCGGTCGTTCTCTTCCTTCTCCTTATTGCTGGCGTGATAGTAGACCAAAAGTCCGACGCCAAAGAGCAGCATCAGCACGCTAAACCCGGACCACATCTGTAGCGAGGTCGACGGCTTATTGCCTATCACCGGCTCATAGGGCCAGTTGTTGGTGTAGGTCACATCACTCCCCGGACGGTTGGTGCTGCACACCCACGTGGTCCAGGTAAAGAAGGCGTTCATCTGTGCCATGCGCGCAGGGTCCTTAATGGCGCCCTTCGGGATGGCGTAGCTCTTACGGGCATGATCCATCGAGGGGTCGTCCATAAAGAGCTTCGTGTAATAATCCGCCAAGGCCCGAGCCACCTGAGCGCGTTCGGGCGAGAAGGTGATCACGCCCGAAGCAGCGTCGTAGGTGTTCGTACGGAGCTCCTTGCGCAGCTGTACGAGGTACTTGGCCTGCTCGTCCTCGGGGAGGTCTTTGTAGGTCTTACCGTCCTTCTGTGCCAAAAGGTCGAGAAGCATTTCGGTCTCTCGATGCAGGTAGTCGGCGTTCCAGTCGGGGGCGATGTAAGCACCATGCCCCCAGATGCTGCCGACGGTTTGCCCGCCCATGGACTGCCAAACGTTCTGGCCGTCCTTAATGTCTTGTCCTTCGTAGAGGACTTCGCCGTCGCTCACCACGATCTTAGTGGGGAACGGAGGTGCTGTTCGGTAGATTTCCACACCGAATATGATCAGCACCAGGAATGAGGCTGCTACTGTAGCCCCAAGCCACATCCACAATCTTTTTGCTGTCATAATTTCTATTGATTACAAGTAGTTCGGCCGCAAAGGTCTGTAAAGCGGATGCTGTAAAAAGTAACCTTTGCAACACCCCCCTCTCCGATGAATAGCCAGGAGGGAAGCCCGAAGGAGAGAGATGCCACGTACTGACAAGGATCCTTTCGGAGCCTTTGCCATTGACAGATCTTTGTACTTTTGTTGCGAAGGAAACAGCATCACGTGGCAAGATTCCAGATATATCCACATATTCATCATTCATATAATTCACGGAACCATGAATTTGATTCAAAGTATCGTAGATCGCGCAAAAGCGAACAAGCAGCGCATCGTCCTGCCCGAAGGCACGGAAGAGCGCACATTGGTGGCCGCCGATAGGCTCGTAGCCGACGGAGTGGCCGACATTATCCTGATCGGTGAGCCTAACGACATCCGTAAAGAGGCCGACCGACTCGGGCTGAAGCACATCAACGGGGCACGTCTGCTCGACCCCAAGAACCACGAGAAGAAGCAGGCCTACGCCGACCTGTTGCTCGACCTGCGTCGTGCCAAGGGCATGACGCCCGAGAAGGCCGCCGAACTGGTGGAGGATCCGCTCTACCTGGCCTGCCTGATGATCAAGGCGGGCGATGCCGACGGCGAGATCGCTGGGGCACGCAACACGACGGGCAATGTGCTCCGTCCGGCGTTGCAGATTATCAAGACAACGAAGGGCATCTCGTGCGTATCGGGCGCCTTCCTGATGTTTGTCAAGGATCCATCGTACGGCCGCGAGGGCATACTGATCTTCGCCGACTGTGCCGTATTGCCCGACCCGACAGCTGCGGAGCTGGCACAGATCGCCGTCTCGTCAGCCGCTACAGCGCGTGCCATGTTAGGCATCGAACCGCGCGTGGCCATGCTGAGCTTCTCGACCAAGGGGAGCGCCTCACACGAGCGTGTGGACAAGGTGGCCGAGGCTACACGCCTGGCACGTGAGCTGGATCCGACGCTGCAAGTGGACGGAGAAATGCAGCTCGACGCCGCACTTGTGGAGCGTGTGGCGGCGCTCAAGGCGCCGGGTAGCACGGTGGCCGGACATGCTGACGTGCTCGTCTTCCCGTCGCTCGAGGCTGGCAACATCGGCTATAAGCTCGTGCAGCGTCTGGGTGGCGCCGAGGCCGTCGGCCCGATCTTGCAGGGCATGGCAGCGCCGGTCAACGACCTCTCGCGCGGCTGCTCCGTGGACGACATCTATCGCATGGTGGCCATCGCCTGCAACCAAGCCATCGCATTAAAGAACCAGAAATAGACAAGGAGACCTCAGGATTATGAAAACATTGGTATTGAACTGCGGCAGCAGCTCCATCAAGTACAAACTCTTCGACATGACCTCGGGCGAGGTGATGGCACAGGGCGGCATCGAGAAAGTAGGCCTCCCGGATTCGTTCCTCAAGTTTACCGACAAGAACGGCGAGAAGGTGATCCTCGAAAAGGCCATCCCCGACCATACGGTGGGCATCGCCTTCATCCTCGACACCCTGACCGACGCCAAGTATGGCTGCCTGAAGAACTTCAAGGACATCGACGCCGTCGGCCATCGCGTGGTGCACGGCGCGGAGAAATTCGCCTCCAGCGTGCTCATCACCAAAGAGCTGTTGGAGAAGGTCAAGGAGTGCACCCCGTTGGCACCGCTCCATAACCCAGCCAACCTGAAGGGTATCGAGGCGATCGAGAAGATCATGCCGGGCACACCCCAGGTGGCCGTCTTCGACACGGCGTTCCATCAGACCATGCCCGACTACGCCTACCTCTACGCCCTGCCCTACCGCATGTATAAGGACTACGGTGTGCGCCGCTACGGCTTCCACGGCACGAGTCATCGCTACGTGTCGCGCCGCGCATGCGAGATCCTCGGCGTGCCTTACGAATCGCAGCGCATCATCACCGCACACATCGGTAACGGCGCCTCCATCACGGCCATCAAGGGCGGCAAGTCGATCGACACCTCGATGGGTATGACCCCGACCGAGGGGCTGATGATGGGCACCCGCAGCGGCGACGTCGACCCGGGCGCACTGCCTTTCATCATGCACAAGGAGAACCTCGACGCCGACGGACTGGCCGAGCTGCTGAACAAAAAGAGCGGCATGGCGGGCTTCTCGGGAATCTCGTCAGACATGCGCGACATCGAAGGCGCCATCGAGGCCGGTAACAAGCGCGCAGCGCTGGCTCTGGCCATCTACGACTACCGGATCAAGAAGTACATCGGCGCTTACGCTGCGGCCTTGGGTGGGCTTGACATCCTGGTCTTCACCGGTGGCGTGGGCGAGAATCAAGACTCGACGCGCGAGGTGGTCTGCCGCGACATGGAGTTCCTCGGCCTCGAGTTTGACGCAGAGAAGAACCGTGGCGTACGCGGTCGTGAGGTGGTGATCAGCAAACCCAGCAGCCGCGTGAAGGTGCTCGTCGTGCCTACGGACGAGGAGTATATGATCGCCTCGGATACGTGTGAAATCTTGAAGGGGAAGTAGCCTCTGAGGGGTGACATTCGATTGATTTATTCGTGCTGCCGACGGGAGTGAGGATCCCCCAAAACTCACCTTCCGTCGGCAGCCTCGTTTCTGCTTCTTTCCGCTGGATACCTTCTTCTCTGGATGCCTTCTTTTCTTCCTCTGATACCTTCTTTTCTTCTCTTGATAGAAGAAAAGAAGCAAAAGAAGATCAAGGCACCAGGGGTGCCGGCCATCTTTGGCCAGGTACGGGATGGGTGACGTGAAGAGTTATGTGCCCGAAACTTTTAGTTTTTAGATCCGCCGATGATCCGCTCTACGTTGAGGCGGCCTGAACAGACGTAAAGGAAGAAGCCGCGGGCGAAGAGGAAGGTGAGGAAGGCGATCCACAGGGCGTCGTTGCCTATCCACGGCGCAAGGGCGTAGAAAACGGCGAGGTAGAGCACGAGGGCATAGAAGACCGTGTTGCGCAGGATGCGGGTGCGGGTGGCGCCGATCATGATGCCATCGATCATGAACGGGACGGCACCGACGAGTGGCACGGCAATGATCCACACGATGTAGCGCCCGGCCGTCGCGATGATGGCGGGCGAGGGGGAGAAGATGGCCAAAATCTGCCGCCAGCAGAGGGCGTACGCACCGATAAAGAGGCCGGCAATGACGAGCGACCAACCCATCAAGCGACCGATGAAACGGCGCAGCGCCTCGGCGTTACGCTCGCCCACGAAGCGGCCCGAAAGCGCTTCGCCGGCGTAAGCAAAGCCGTCGGAGAGGTAGGAGAAGAGCGTGAAAAGCTGCATCAGCACAGCGTTTGTCGTCAGTATCGTGTCGCCGAAACGCGCCGAGGCCGCGGTGAAGAAGGTGTAGGCCGTGACGACGCAGAGGGTGCGCAGAAAGATGTCGCGGTTGACGGTCAGAAAGTGCACGAGCGGCGCCAGACTGAGCGAGGCGCGGAGGTCAATGAGCCGCAAATAGCCGCGGTATTTGACCCATAGGAAAACGAGGGCGACGAGCAGCCCGGTGTATTGCGCCACGACCGTCCCCCAGGCCACGCCGGCGATGCCCCACCCGAGCCCGAGCGCGAACCAAAGGCTGAAGACGACATTGACGACGTTCGAGAGGATAGCGATGAACATGGGCGTGCGGGCGTCTTGCATGCCGATCAGCCAGCCCTGGAGCGAGAGGAGCAGGACGGAGGCGGGCGCGGCCCAAACGCGGGCGAAGAAGTAGTCGGCGGCGAGTGCGTTGACGTGGTCGCCGGCCTGCATCAGGGCGAGCGAGGCGTGGCCGATGGAGCCTTGGAAGACGAGCAAAAGCAGCGCAAGCGCGGCGGCCACCCACACGGAACGCGCGAGCATGTTGGCACATTCGCCCGGTCGGCCGGCTCCGTAGGCCTGGGCGGTGATGCCGCCGGTTCCCATGCGCAGGAAGGCGCAGTTCCAGTAGATCATCGAAAAGATGGTCGTGCCGACGGAGAGGGCGGCGATGTTGGCGTCGTCGCCGATGCGCCCGGCAATCGCGGTGTCGGCCATGCCCAGCAGCGGGATGGTAATGTTCGAGACGATGTTCGGCAGCGCCAAACGCAGGATCTCGCGGTCAGTCGGGGTAAATCTGAGGGCCATCAGCGGAGCGCGGTTGCTTCCTTATTATAGGTTGACGCAGAAACCGAGGCGACGCAGTCCCTCCTCCGCGCGTCGGCTCGCACCGGTGAGGCGCAAGCGGAAGCAGGGGAACTCGCGTCGGATCCAATAGTCGCCGCGCTGGCGCTCGAACGTTTCGGGCGACGCTTTCAGTCGGGCACTGTCGGCCTCGATCGGATAAGTGTGGGTGACGGCTTCGTAAAAGACCTCCTCGTCCGTGCGGCCGGTGGCGTCGAGCGCAAAATCCGTCGGCATAGGCGGCGCGGGGAGCGTGGGCGGAAACCACTCCACGAGGGCGTCAATGCCGAACATTTGGCTGCACGTGCGCACGCAAACGGCCGTACCGTTGGCCTTTCCGTCGGCCGAATAACCGGCGATGTGGGGCGTGGCGAGAAGCGCGTCGCGGAGCAGCGTGCGGTCGATATCGGGTTCGCCTTCCCACGTGTCGAGGACAAAGGCCGCGAGTCGACCGCTCCGCACAGCCTCGCGTAGGGCCGCGCTGTCGGCGACCGGTCCGCGGGAGGAGTTGATAAAGGCGGCACCGCGACGCATCCGGTCGAAGAAACGAGCGTCGGCTAAGTGGCGCGTCGGATACGGGCCATCGGCCGTCAGCGGCGTGTGGCAGGTAACAATGTCGCTCTGTCGGAGCAGTTCGTCGAGCGACGTGAAGGCGTCGCTGCCCTCGCGTTCCTCGCGGGGCGGATCGTTGAGCAAGACGCGCATGCCGAGCGCCTGTGCCGCGTCGGCCACACCCCGCCCGACATGCCCCACGCCGATGATGCCGAGCGTCGTATCAGTAAGGCGCAGGCCCCGTTGGCGGACGATAGTGACGAGTGCGGCGGCGATATATTGTCGGACGGAGGCGGCGTTGCAACCGGGCGCATTCACCCAGCGAATGCCCGCGCGTCGGCAGTAATCCGTGTCGATATGGTCGAAACCAATGGTCGCGGTGACGATCAGGCGGACGCGACTGCCGGCGAGCAGTGCCTCGTCGCAATGCGTGCGGGTACGGGTGAAGAGCACATCCGCGTCGCGCACATCGTCGGCCGTGATCGCCGCGCCGGGTAAGTAGGTGATGTCAGCATACGGTTCCATCACACCCCGCAGAAAGGGGATCTTATCGTCAGCGATGATTCTCATTCTTCTCATGTTCTTAATCGTCAATTGTCAGGTATCCGGCCAGCTTCGCCGGCGGCCTAAGTTGGCTGGCGCCCCTGGCGCCTTGACTTTCTTTTGCTCCTTTTCTTGTGTCAAGACAAGAAAAGGAGATTCTCCATACAAGAAGCCTTAAAACAATGTGCCTTGCGACGGCGTCGACACCTTGCCCAGATGCTCATACGCCAGTTGCGTCACCTCCCGTCCGCGCGGCGTACGCTTCAGGAAACCCTCTTGAATCAGGAACGGCTCATAGACCTCCTCCAGCGTGCCCGGATCCTCGCCGAGCGCCGTGGCGATCGTTGTCAGCCCCACCGGTCCGCCGTTAAACTTGTCGATGAGCAGATTCAGGATCTTGTTATCGATCAAGTCCAGTCCGTAACGGTCGATGTGGAGCGCTTCGAGTGCATAGCAGGCGATCTCGCGATCTACGCGGCCCGATCCCTTCACCTGCGCAAAGTCGCGCACCCGGCGCAGTAGCGCGTTGGCGATGCGGGGCGTTCCCCGACTGCGTCCGGCTATCTCCTTCGCCGCATCCGTGTCGCAGCCCACGCCGAGGATGTCCGCACTGCGGTGGATGATCCGCGTGAGCGTCTCCGTGTCGTAATACTCCAAGTGCATGTTGATGCCGAAGCGCGCCCGGAGCGGTCCCGTGAGCAATCCGCTGCGTGTCGTGGCGCCGACGAGCGTGAAGGGTGCCAGGTCGATCTGTATCGAGCGCGCGCTGGGCCCCTTGTCGATCAAGATGTCGATGCGATAATCCTCCATCGCCGAATAGAGATACTCCTCCACGATGGGGCTGAGGCGGTGGATCTCGTCGATGAAGAGCACGTCGTTTTTCTCGAGCGACGTCAGCAGTCCGGCCAGGTCGCCCGGCTTGTCGAGCACCGGCCCAGACGTCACCTTGAAGCCCACGCTCAGCTCGTTGGCGATGATGTTCGAGAGCGTCGTCTTGCCTAAGCCCGGTGGGCCGTGCAGCAGCACATGGTCGAGCGCCTCTTGACGCATGCGAGCGGCCATGACGAACACCTTCAGGTTCTCCACCACCTCGCGTTGGCCGCTGAAGCTGTCGAACGAGAGGGGGCGCAGGGCGTTCTCATAGTCGCGCTCCGTCTCCGGCGTTGTGCCGGCAGCCTTGCGTATGTCGAATTCAGCCATAGGTGTGTTAGTTACGAGTGATGAGTTACAAGTTACGAGTGGGGCGGGGCTCCCGCAAGAGCCGCGAGCGTACCTGTGAGTCTCGCGGCGTTTGCCGGGGCGTTTGCGCAGCCCGCGCTGGGTCTTGCGGCGTTTGCCGGGGCGTTTGCGCAGCTTGCGCAAGTCTTGCGGCGTTTGCCGGGGCGTTTGCGCAGCCTGCGCAAGTTTCGTGGCGTTTGCCGAGGCGTTTGCGCAGCTTGCGCAAGTCTTGTGGCGTTTGCCGGAGC
>ERZ772874.1969-NODE-1969-length-10416-cov-2.530451_pt1 | contig 10416 bp, 8 predicted proteins | sample MGYA00580586_ERZ772874 | MGnify/ENA primary metagenome ERZ772874 (study PRJEB29015, sample SAMEA2737952) | human oral metagenome | biome: human oral; feature: human-associated habitat; material: dental | place: China | collected 2154 ... | reverse complement strand
GCCCCTCCTCAACAATATAATATTGGCGTGCCTCGTCCGCTAGCAGCGCCCCCAGTCGCCGCGGCCAGCGTACTGACTCGTCATATCGCGCGTTCGTATCGGGCCGCTGCCCAAAGGTGTTGGAATCACCAAAGCAGAGGATGGTTGTCTCGTGCATAGTGAGTATTGTATCACGTAACCCCGCAGTGTGTGTCATAATATCCTCATGAAGCGACTGATTGCGGTATCGGGTGGGGTGGACAGCGTGGTGCTCCTCGACAGCGTATTACGGCATGGCCAGGACGAGGTGGCGGTGGCTCACTTTGATCATGGCATTCGGGCAGAATCGGCGGCGGATGCGCGGTTTGTGGCGGCACTGGCGACGCAATACGGCTGTGTATTTCGGACGCAGCGGGCGGAGCTGGGCGCGCGTGCGGGCGAGGATGCGGCGCGGCGGGCGCGGTATGATTTTTTGTACGCTGCGGCGCGGGATTTCCAGGCTGATATTTGGCTTGCGCACCATCAAGAAGACGTGGTGGAGTCGGTGGCAGTGAATCTGACGCGCGGTACGGGCTGGCGCGGGCTGGCGGTGATGGATCGTCCGGGGCTGTATCGCCCGTTGCTGCACATGACGAAGCGGGAAATTTACGCGTACGCATGCCGGTATCGCTTGGAATGGGTTGAAGATGAGAGTAATCAAGAAGATAGTTATTTGCGGAATCGCTTACGTCGCAAAATATCAAAATTGTTATCAAATGACGACCAGGCGCGTATCGTACAGCTGCGCAACAAACAGATTGCCATAAAGCATAAAATGATTGCCGAAACGGCTTCCCTATTGCCGAATACGCGGCAGGCGCGTTATTTTTTGACGCAAATTCCGCGCGCTATCGCCGAAGAGATGGTACGGATCGTCATTGAGCGGGAAACGGGCGTACTGGTGGCGCGCCCGCATGCTGCGCGGGCGCTTGCAGCGATTCAGACGCTGCGTATTGGCGCAGTCCACCAGGTGGCGGATGGCGTATATCTAACGATGACGAAAAAAGGGTTCACGATTGGGCGGCAAGCGTAACGCGCCCGTTCGTTTATAGCTATACTTGATGATAGGCATTTGCCGTCCGAGCATAGTAAAAACCTATCAAAAATGATATAGTGAAAAGAGTTTTTCTGATTGTTAACCGAAAGGATGAGGGTTTTATGCCGACGAAGAAACCGAAACGTACGACAAGCGTTTCAAATACTATTAGGCTCAGTTTGTTTTGGGCGATCGTTATTCTGGCGGCGCTGGCAATGTGGGCGTTCTTTTCGCCGCACCAGCCGCTGAAAGAGGTGCCAGTGTCGCAGGTGATTAAAGATGCGAACGAGGGTAAATTAGCAAAGATTGAAGGTCGCGGCAATGATCTGAAAATTACTGTTAAAGATCAAGATAAGCCGACGCAAGCATCGTATATTAACGGCGGCGTCGGGACGCTGCTGCGCGACAATACGCTGAACGGCAAAGGCAAGGCGGTAATTTCTGATAGCGCGCCGAGCGACAACACTATAATGTGGAATCTCTTGACGATCGTACTGCCGGTGGTACTGATCGGGGTACTGTTTATGTTTATGATGCGCCAGGCGCAGGGGCAAAATAGTCAAGCGATGAGTTTTGGTAAGAGTAAGGCAAAATTGTACGGACTTGATAAAGAACGCATCAAATTTGAAGACATTGCTGGTAATGATAGTGCAAAGCAAGATTTAGAAGAAGTGGTAGATTTTTTGAAACACCCAAAAAAATACCAGGGATTGGGGGCGAAGATACCAAAAGGCGTGCTGTTGGTCGGTAGTCCAGGTACGGGTAAAACGATGCTGGCGCGCGCGGTTGCGGGCGAGGCGAACGTACCATTTTTCAGCATTTCCGGGTCAGAATTTGTCGAGATGTTTGTGGGCGTCGGCGCGAGTCGTGTACGCGATCTATTCCAAAAAGCGAAAAAGAATTCGCCGGCGATTATTTTTATAGACGAAATTGATGCGGTAGGGCGTAAACGCGGTAGTGGCATGGGCGGCGGTCATGATGAGCGCGAGCAGACGTTGAACCAGATTCTCGTCGAGATGGATGGGTTTGATTCGGATACAAATGTGATTATTATCGCAGCGACGAACCGTGCTGATGTGCTTGATCCTGCCCTGCTCCGCCCCGGACGTTTTGACCGCCACGTGACGATTAGCTTGCCGGAGCGTAAAGACCGCGAAGCGATTTTGAAAGTTCATTTCAAAAACAAACCGATGGACGATTCAGTTGATTTGGATAAATTAGCGGCAAAAACTGCTGGTTCAAGCGGTGCAGATTTAGCAAATATGGCGAACGAAGCGGCAATTATTGCAGCGCGGCGTGATTCGAAAGTGATTACGAATGATGACTTAACTGAGGCGTTTGAGAAGGTTGCAATCGGTCCGGAGCGTAAAGCTAAGGTAATGAACGATCATGAAAAGGAGTTAACGGCATATCACGAAGCGGGGCATGCGATCGTCGGGCATGTGTTGCCGGATAGCGATCCGGTGCACAAAATTACAATTATTCCGCGCGGCGGTACAGGCGGCGTGACGTGGTTTTTGCCACCGGAAGACAAAAGCTATACAAGTGTGTACGAATACAAAGACATTCTAGCTCGTGCTATGGGCGGTCGTATCGCTGAGAAGCTAAAATATGGTGATGATGGTGTGACGACGGGCGCAGGCAGTGATTTGCGCAGTGCAACACAGATTGCACGCGATATGATTATTGAGCAGGGTATGGGCAGTAAGCTTCGTAATCAAGTTTTTCATGAAGATAACGGCGGGTTGATGTTTGATAAGATGACACGCGAACGTCCATATAGCGATGCGACAGCGAATGAAATAGATAAGGAAGTTGAGGCGCTTATCACCGAAGCAGCGCGGCGTGCCGAGCTGGTGATATCACATAATATGCCGGTTCTTGAGAAACTGAAGGATGCGCTGCTCGAACATGAAACGCTTGAGGAGGATGCAGCGTCGAAATATATGGCAAAAGCAGTGTTGCCGAAGGAGGCGGCACTCCACAAGTAGTAGCTATGAGAGGGAGGGGGCGAGTCAAGTCGGTTGTCGCACGTGCCAACAGTAAGTTGTCGGTACAGTGGGCGGCTGCGCTGCTGTCTGGTTCAACGCTGCTTTCAAGCCTGCTCGGCATATACCGCGAACGCTTGATTAACGGTATGTACTACGACACTTATAAAGTGGGTGCCGACGCGTACGTAGCGGCGTTTACTATTCCCGATTTCATGTTTTTCATTTTAGTGTCAGGTGCGCTTAGCGTGTCGTTTATTCCGGTATTTAATCAGCGTTTAGCAACTGGCAATAAAAAGTCGGCGTGGGAATTGAGTTCAAGTTTAGTGAATTTTTTGGCACTTATTACGCTCGTAACAAGCGTGCTGATTATTATAATCGCTGATCCGCTTGTGCGCTACGTTGTTGGTCCGGGATTTGACGAACAAGGGCGCAGCTTGGCGGTGAGTATGATGCGCGTGATTGCGGTGAATCCGTTTCTGTTTGCAGTTGCAACGGTGTTGTCAAGCATGCAGCAGGCGATTGGGCGGTTTACCTTTTTGGCACTCGCGCCGACAATATACAATATTGGTATTGTGATTGGTGCGCGCTGGTTCACGGGTGGTATCAATATTTTTGGCTGGCAGGTGTTTGAGGGCGGCATTATGGGTGTAGCGCTTGGTGTGGTGCTTGGTGCGATCTTGCAGCTCGTTGTGAGCTCGCTTGGATTGATCGGTACCGACTTTGATTATCACTGGAAAATATCGTGGAAGAACAAGGGATTTCGGCGTGTGTTGCGGTTATTGCCGCCGCGTTCGCTTGATCAGGGAATTGATTATTTCAATAGTATTGTCGAAATTAACTTGGCGTCACGTATGGCGCAAGGAGTGATGCGCGCATATCAGCAGGCGTCAAGTTTGAGCTTGATGCCGGTGAATCTTGTCGGCGTGGCGATTAGCAATGCAGCCTTTCCACGCATGACCGAGCGGCTAGCAGAGGGGCGCCCGGACTTGTTCAAAAAGGAATTGCGTTCAGTGATGCGCTGGATTCTGTGGTTGGCGCTGCCAATGGTGTGGGCAATGAGCAAGGCACGTTTCAGTTGGTCGGGCTTGTCGGTGCCAAATGGCACGCTTTGTAGCCACATCATGGTGCGGAAATAGCGCTTGATGCGTTCGGAACGGCTGTAATGGCCGCGTGGGCGATAAAGCGAATAGGGATATTTCACCTGTGTGTAGCCCAAGAAAGGTGAGATTTCGTTTTCTGAATTCATCACCTTCTTAATCTCGGATGCCACTTGCGACTTGTAGGCGGCACTCACCCCCGCAGGCGTTTTGCCCGTTGTAAGTGCCAATGCCACGGCAAAATAGGCTTGGCAGAAGGCTGCGGCCGCCTTGGTTTGCTTGCCTGTTGAGGGCGTGGTTACGAGTTTGGTCATGCGATTAAACATGCTTAGCGAGAAGGCTTTCACCAGTGCGTCGAGCTTTTTCTCTTCGGCATCGCGCAGAATGTTGTCGAAATAGAAGTGGAAAAGCTGCAAATAAAGGTCGGTCGTTACAAAGCTGGGGAAGTTGGAGTAGTCGTTTTTCTCGTAAACGTGGAACAATTGTTCCAAATTGTCGGGCACAATGGCAAACCCATTGCGGCTGATGGCATTGTGCAGCTTTGGGTCGAAGTCGTCTAGTTGATAGGGATTGAGCAGCAGGTCGAGGTTAACAATCTGTCCTTTTGGCAGTTTCTGCTTGCTGTTCAGGATTTTGTTCTCTTGCTCTTCAATCCTTTTGAGGAAGTCTTGTTCGGCTTTGCTAAGTTTAGGTTGCCTTTGTCCCCAGTCGTTAGGGTTGCTATCGTCTAGCGGTTCGTTCTCGTTGTCCGAGCGCATCCACATCAACGAGTCGTACCACGATGTCTGAGCGTAGATGCTTCGCAGGTCGGCTTCTTTAAATATAAAGCCTTCGCGGGCCTTAAATGCGTTTTTAAGCACGCGCAGTTCGGCGAGCGACAGTTTCGAGAGGTTGGTTTTGAGGTTCACTTCTTTGTTGAAACTCTCCACATTCAGTTTGCCCTTACCAGGTAAAATCACAGGCTTAGGGTTGTCGTCGGCATAGAGTAACGCCCCTATGGCGGCGAATGCGATTAGTAGTAGGGTTCTTTTCATTTGATAATTAATGTTTATGATGTGCGCGCTATGGTCCTGTTGGGGCCATGTGCACATCGGATTTGGAAAATCATTGCTAGCTAGCGAGGGGGCAGATGTCGGCGGTTGGTGTTCGTTTTACTTGCCCGTTCTGCCCCAAGGCGGTTGTCTCTATTGTTTTCGGGCGCGCTTATCGCCCTATATATATAAAGGTGTGCCATCGTGCTTGTTGGCGTTTGTATGGCACACGTTAGCCTTTATCCTTGTATTATATGCCTGTGTTGTGCGGCTTGTTGGGTGTTCCTTTTTTCGCGGAAAGCTATTGGTTAAACGCCTTCAACGCCTCTTCTCGCCCCACCTTCACAGCTAAGAACCTTACGAACCCGAACCCAAAGCCTTGCCAACGGTATTCGGCCACTACGTACTGCCCCTTAGTGGTGGTTTCAAGACTTCGCACAACGCCATCCACAAAGCGGAAATCTTGCAGTATTCCGCCTAACTTTGAGCCCATCCACATCGCCCGAACGCGGTTCTTGTAGTTCTTAAACACAAAGAGCCTGCGCCCTTTTTGCGGATAGAAACGGGTGCTTTTAATCACGCCCACCAGTGCTTCTGTTCGTCCGTCGCCGTTAACGTCGGCCGTATCTAATCGGTAAACGGGGTAGGGTAGCGGCCATTTGTCGGTGGTCGAGTCGGTTTTCAGCGTGAGATAGTTCAGACTATCGTTCACCGTCTCGATGCTGAAAGTCTGTGCCGCAAGGTTTCCCGTGGGCCACAGTGCCGCTATTGCGAGCCATCCGTATGTTTTCAAAGCGTTCGTCATCGTTGTTTTTGAGGTGGTGAGCGTGGGTAGGGCTGTGGCCTTCGCTTTGTCTTCGTAGGCGATACTCATTCCCTTCACACCCATTCATGTTGCAAAAATAAGACATTCTTTCCAATATAGCAAACCTTTTGGGGCGTTTGTTGAGGAATATTCGTTGTTGTTGGGGGCGAATTTGCCACAATCTCCACTTCAAAAACGCTAAAAAGTGTGGCGTAAGGCATTAAAAATGCGTGTTGTTTGCCATGCTTACGCCGAAAATGGCTATTTTTGCAGTAACGATAATAACGACAAACCAAATTTAAGATATGGCAAAAGTGTATCAATTTATGGCCGACGGATTTGAAGATATCGAGGCGTTGGCTCCCGTAGACATTCTGAGAAGAGGCGGATTGGACGTGAAAACCGTGAGTATTATGGGCCGCGAGCTGGTGGAGTCGGCCAATGGCGTGTGCGTTAAGGCCGACATGCTGTTCGAAAACGCCAACTTCGACGATGCCGACCTCTTGCTCTTGCCTGGCGGACTGCCTGGTTCAACCAATCTAAAAGAACATAAGGGGCTGGCCGAAGTACTTCGCCGACAAGCCGAAACGGGCCGAAAGATTGGCGCAATCTGTGCTGCGCCTATGGTCTTAGGCACGTTGGGCTTGCTGCAAGGCAAGCGCGCCACTTGCTATCCAGGCGTGGAACACACCTTGCATGGGGCAGAATATACCGCCGAGTTGGTGACGGTAGACGGAAATATCATAACGGGCGAAGGGCCTGCCGCCGCTCTTCCTTACGCTTACACGCTGCTTGCGCTGTTGGTTGGCCGCGATAAGGCCGACGAAATAGAGGTGGCCATGCGTTACAAGCACCTTATGGCCGAACGCCTTTAACCGCTGCACGCGATGAATTATGTTATCATCGTTGCTGGCGGAAAAGGCCTGCGCATGGGTACCGACGTGCCTAAGCAGTTTCTGTTGCTTGGCGGAAAGCCCGTGTTGATGCGCACAATGGAGTGCTTTTACAACTTCGATGCGCAGCTGCAAATGGTATTGGTGTTGCCACGCGACCAGCAAACATATTGGCACGAGCTATGCCGAACGCACAATTTTAGCTTGCCTTACCTCTTGGCCGACGGTGGAACAACGCGTTTCGAGTCGGTTCGCAATGGCTTGGCTCTCATCCCCAGCGATGCCCAAGGCGTGGTGGCGGTGCACGATGGCGTGCGCCCGATGGTGTCGGCAGCTGTTGTTGAGCGATGTTTCGGCGTGGCACAACAAGCCAAAGCCGTGATACCCGTAACGCCTGTGGTAGAAACATTGCGCCAAGTGATGCCCGATGGCACTAGCCAAACGGTGAACCGCGATGCCTATCGACTGGTGCAGACCCCGCAAACCTTCGACTTGCAATTGCTTAAACGCGCCTACCAACAACCCTATCGCTCGGACTTTACCGACGACGCATCCGTGGTTGAGGCACTCGGCATGCCGATAGCAATGGTTGAGGGCAACAAAGAGAACATCAAGATAACCACGCCTTTCGACCTCGAAGTGTGCGAACGCCTGTTGGTTCTCTCCTCTCTACACGGCTTAGACTAGGCAAACGCGCATGTAATAACGCATCGCCTAGCCTCTTGCCACAACAAACGTAACCCCACAATGCACTCTATTCTAGACCAAGACATCATGTATTTGGCGGGCGTTGGTCCGCGAAAGAAAGAGATTTTGAGTAAAGAACTCAACATCAACACCTTTGGCGACCTACTCGAATACTATCCCTACAAATACGTTGACCGAACACAAATCTACCGAATTGCCCAATTGCAGGGCGATATGCCTTACGTGCAGGTGAAGGGACACATACTGAGCTTTGAGGAGTTTGACATGGGACCACGTAAGAAACGCATCGTGGCCCACTTCACCGATGGGTGGAACGTGGCCGACTTGGTTTGGTTTCAAGGGGCCAAATATGTGCTAAGCACCTACAAAGTGGGGATAGAATACATCGTGTTTGGTAAGCCTAGCGTGTATGGAGGGCGTTATCAGTTTGCCCATCCCGATATAGACGAGGCCACTGAACTAAAACTTGCCGAGATGGGTATGCAGCCACACTACGGCACAACCGAACGAATGAAGAAGGCGGGCATAACGTCGCGTGCGATGGAAAGGCTCACCAAGGGCTTGCTCGAACAGATGCAAGCACCGCTGGCCGAGACACTTCCGCCTTTCATCACCAATGCCCTGCACCTTGTTTCGCGCGACCAAGCCATGCGCGGCGTGCATTATCCCCATAACACCGATGAGTTGCAGCGCGCCCAAATGCGCTTAAAGTTCGAAGAGTTGTTTTATGTTCAGCTCAACATCTTGCGCTATGCCAACTTCCATCGGCGCAAATATCGCGGCTACAATTTCTCTAAGATTGGCCAATTCTTCAACAGCTTTTACCACAACAACCTGCCTTTCGAACTTACGGGCGCACAAAAACGCGTGATGCACGAAATACGTAAGGACATGGATAGCGGCCGACAGATGAACCGCTTGTTACAAGGCGACGTGGGTTCGGGTAAAACCCTCGTGGCGTTAATGTCCATGCTCATTGCCGTAGACAATGGTTTTCAGGCGTGCATCATGGCTCCCACCGAAATTTTAGCCGAACAACACCTCGCCACCGTGCAGCAAATGTTGCAGGGAACGGGCGTAACGGCCGAGCTGCTAACGGGCATCGTTAAGGGCAAACGCCGTGCCGACGTGCTGCAAAGGCTTGCATCGGGCGAACTGCACATTCTGGTTGGCACGCATGCTTTGTTAGAAGACTCCGTGCAATTTGCCCATTTGGGACTTGCCGTGGTAGACGAACAGCACCGTTTTGGCGTGAAACAACGCGCCAAGCTATGGGGTAAGAACGACAATCCACCGCATGTGCTGGTGATGACGGCGACACCTATACCGCGAACGTTGGCCATGACCATCTACGGCGACTTGGATGTGAGCGTGATAGACGAACTTCCGCCTGGTCGAAAGCCCATACAAACGCTGCATAAGTACGATAATCAAACCACGAGTCTCTATGCAGGCATACGTCAGCAGGTTGGGTTAGGACGCCAAGTGTATATCGTTTATCCGCTAATAAAGGAGAGCGAGAAGACCGACTTAAAGAATTTGGAGGAAGGTTACGAGGCGTTGACCGACATTTTTCCAGAGTATAAGATGAGCAAGATACACGGAAAGATGAAGTCGAAGGAGAAAGAGGCAGAGATGGCGCGCTTTGCGAGTGGCGAAACGCAGATACTGGTGGCCACAACGGTTATCGAAGTGGGGGTGAATGTGCCCAACGCCTCGGTGATGGTGATACTCGATGCGCAACGGTTTGGTTTGTCGCAGTTGCACCAATTGCGCGGTAGGGTGGGGCGCGGAGCCGACCAAAGTTATTGCATACTTGTTACCAATCGTGCCCTTTCTGCCGAAACACGCAAACGTATCGACATTATGTGCGAAACCAACGATGGCTTTCGTATTGCCGAGGCCGACTTAAAATTGCGCGGTCCTGGCGACCTTGAAGGCACACAACAAAGCGGTATGGCCTTCGACCTTAAAATAGCCAACATCGCTCGCGATGGCGCATTGGTGCAATTGGCTCGCGATGAGGCTCAAAAAATCGTCGACCGCGACCCTGATTGCAACCTTCCCGAACATGCTATGCTGTGGAATAGGCTAAAAGAATTGCGCAAAACAAATATTGATTGGGCGGCGATAAGCTAACTACCCCATTTTTGTTGGCATCGCCCCCGCGATTTTACGCCATGCCATACATCTTTGTTGCATTAAACTCATCAACTCATCAACTCAAAAACTCATCAACTCAAAAACTTAAATCGTTATCTTTTATTTTACAATGTCGCTCTAATTTTCGTACCGTTCTAGCGAAAATTCAGGCTGAAAAGTTGGTAAAAAGCCACTTTTTCTACCCTTTCACGCCTTGGGGTTTGTCTATTTTTAAGCCTAGAACTTGCATTTTGCACCATTTTGCCTTTCTAGTTTGGGTGAAGTCTGATGTTTTTTCAGACCCAAATTCCTGCTTTTAGCCCCTAAAACCCCACTTTTTAACGACTATTTTGCCCTTTTCAGACATGTTTTTCATGGCTCTGAAGGGTTTTGTTTATACAATTGCGACGTATATTTATTCTTTTTGTCTTGCGTTTAGCACCTTCTTGCACTGCGTTTAGCACCATTTTACCTTGCGTTTATCACCAAAATACACTGCATTTTGCACCAAAACGCACTGCGTTTTGCGGCATATTGCACTGCGTTTAGCAGCATATTGCACTATATTTTGCCCCAAATAGCCCCAAAAGGGGTGCTAATGGCGGCCTTTTGGAATTAATATTCATTTTGCCGCATTCACAAACTAACCCCCTTTTGCATCAAAACAAACCTTCGCGAGAATCGATTTTTTGCGG
>ERZ772874.1966-NODE-1966-length-10426-cov-6.219844_pt1 | contig 10426 bp, 10 predicted proteins | sample MGYA00580586_ERZ772874 | MGnify/ENA primary metagenome ERZ772874 (study PRJEB29015, sample SAMEA2737952) | human oral metagenome | biome: human oral; feature: human-associated habitat; material: dental | place: China | collected 2154 ... | reverse complement strand
AGAGATCTTTTATTATTACTATTATAAGGATCATCAAAATCGTTGAATAAGATCGTTTTTACGTTGTAAATGAAGCACATAGATCATTTTCAAACGTGTTAAGATCTTCCCGATCGATACCGTTAATTCTTGTGTATAACTTACTTATTTATCCACAGGTTGATTAGCATAAGAATTTATTCATCATATAAAAACAGATTTTTAACAATAATCAACGAAGTTATCCACACGCTGTTTGCTTTTTTATTGATTAAATATTATGCGTAAAATTAGGTAACCAGTCTTCTACGCATTGTTCTTGATCAAATTCTGTTAAGATATCAATGCGTAAAGCATCGGTTATTTTGACCGCACTTTTTGCCAATAAACTTTGTTCTACTTTGTCCACGGCAAAGCAAAAGGTATCGTAATCAGAATTTCCTAAACCGATCACCGCAAATCTTAAGTGGGAAAGGTCATTATCACTTGCATCCAGAGCTTCAAATAACGGTTTGAGGTTATCCGGTAATTCGCCTGCGCCATGGGTGGAAGTTACCACTAGCCATAATTTTTCATTAATTACGTCATTTAATGCCGGGCCGTGGTGCAATTCAGTACTTAAACCTTGTTGTTGTAATCGGCTTTCTATGTGTTCGGCAACATATTCGGCACCGCCTAAGGTGCTGCCGGTGATTAAGCAAATTTTAGGTTGCATTTTTTTCTCCAAAAAAAGAAGGCTTAGATTAACTAAGCCTTTGTTTTTTATTAATCGATTAGATACCGTCAGTCATGCCTATGATGGAACGTAAACGCTCTTGAATATTTTGTTGTTCGTTTCTTAACTGTTCGTTTTCACCACGTAATGCATCGTTTTCTTGTTGTGATTTGTTGTTTTTTTCTTTTAACTCTTCAACTTCTAATTGAAGTAATTGAATAGTTTCAACTGTTTGCTTAATTTTGTTTTCTAATTGATCTAATACTTCAAATGACATGGTAATTTCCTCTAAAACAAATGGATAAAAGTGGCTTTATTCTACCTAGTTAATTGGTTTTATTAAAGCGGAGAATCAAATAATCTTTGAATTAATTACCCTTCAGAAAATTTCTTGATGTTTTTGGTATGCAAACGTTTGCTTAGTGATAAAATAAGCCAATTTTTTTACTTCTCATTTTTAAGGAATTCCCATGAACAGATCATTAGCCATTGAGTTTTCAAGAGTAACAGAAGTCGCCGCATTAGCCGGTTTTGCTTGGTTAGGACGTGGTGATAAAAATTCGGCTGATGATGCTGCCGTGAAAGCAATGCGTTATATGTTGAATTTAGTGCATATGGACGCAGAAGTTGTTATTGGTGAAGGGGAAATTGATCAAGCACCGATGCTGTATATTGGTGAAAAAGTGGGATCCGGCATGGGCGAGTTAGTGTCAATTGCCGTTGATCCAATTGATGGCACGCGTATGACGGCAATGGGGCAAACTAATGCTATTTCCGTGTTGGCAGCAGGCGGTAAAAATACTTTTTTAAAAGCGCCTGATATGTATATGGAAAAAATGGTGGTTAGCCCGGAGGCAAAAGGCATCATCGATTTAAATTTACCGCTTGAACAAAACTTGCGTCGAGTTGCCTCTAAATTAGGTAAATTATTATCTGATTTAACGGTAACTATTTTAGATAAACCACGTCATAAAAACGTCATTGATAAAATGCATCAATTAGGCGTACGTGTATTTACTATTCCAGATGGTGATATTGCGGCATCGGTATTATGTTGTTTACCGGAAGCGGAAATTGACATGGTGTATGGTATTGGAGGTGCACCGGAAGGGGTTATTGCGGCGGCGGCAATTCGTGCTTTAGGGGGGGATATGCAATCCCGTTTATTACCTCGAAATGTTGTTAAAGGGGAAACTCCGGAAAATAATGCACTGGCAGCAGAAGAAATTCGTCGTTGTGAAGAAATGGGTGTTCAAGTAAATACGGTATTACAGCTTGAACAATTAGTACGTGACGACAATTTAGTTTTTGCGGCCACCGGAATTACTAATGGTGACCTATTAAAAGGTATTCATCGTAAAGGCAATCTGGCAACCACGGAAACCTTATTAATTCGAGGAAAATCCAGAACAATTCGCCGTATTCAATCCACCCATTATTTAGACCGGAAAGACACCGCACTTTCACGCTTAATCGGCGCTTAACAAACGTTAAAGTGCGGTCACTTTTGAAGATGTTTTAGGCTCAACCTTGAGATAACTGTTGAGCCTAAATATTCAATTCCATTCCTAAATCAATAAAATTTTGGTTCATTTCAAATGCCGGTTTGGCGTCTTTATCTTTTCCGATGATTCGTGCCGGTACGCCTGCAGCAGTGGCATAGTCGGGGATAGGTTGTAATACAACAGAATTCGCACCGATTTTGGCGTATTTACCCACTTCAATATTGCCCAAAATTTTTGCACCCGCACCAATCATGACGCCTTCACGAATTTTTGGATGACGATCACCACATTCTTTTCCGGTACCTCCTAGGGTGACGCCCTGTAAAATAGACACGTTATTTTCAATCACAGAGGTTTCTCCCACAACAATACCGGTGGCATGGTCGAACATAATGCCATGGCCGATTTTGGCTGCAGGGTGAATGTCCACGTCAAATGCAACAGAAATTTGGTTTTGCAAATAAATAGCTAGCGCTTTGCGGTTTTGTTGCCATAAATGATGGGTAATGCGATAACTTTGAATAGCGTGAAACCCTTTTAAATAAAGCAAAGGGGTTGACCAAAGTTCTACCGCCGGATCTCGTTGACGAACGGCTTGAATATCAAAAGCGGCACATTCAATAATGCTTGGTTTTTCCTGATAGGTTTCTTCGATAATTTCGCGTAACGCAATAGCTGGCATAATCGTGTTGGCCAATTTATTGGCTAAAATGTAACTTAATGCACTGCCTAAATCATGATGTTTTAAAATCGTTGAATGGAAAAAACTGGCAAGCATAGGTTCGTTATCCACTAACTCTTTTGCTTCCTGACGAATATTTTGCCAAACCGTTGATGACATGGATTATTCCTCTTTACGTTCTCTACCTAATAAACTCAATGCGGCTTCTTTAGCATTTTTGCCACAGAACAGGACTTGGTAAATTTGTTCAGTGATAGGCATTTCAATGCCGTGTCGTTGTGCAAGTAAATGGGCCTCTTTGGTGTTATAGAAACCTTCTACTACTTGACCAATATTATCCATTGCTGTTTGAGCGGAAAAACCTTGCCCTAACATCATGCCAAAACGACGGTTACGGGACTGATTATCAGTACAGGTTAAAACAAGATCACCTAAGCCGGACATACCCATAAAAGTATTTGGATTTGCGCCTAGGGCAATACCTAAACGAGATATTTCGGCAATACCTCGCGTGATAAGTGCTGTTCTAGCATTTGCGCCAAATCCCATGCCGTCGGACATCCCTGCGCCAATGGCAATGACGTTTTTAATGGCACCGCCAAGTTGTACACCAAGCATATCGTTATTAATGTAAACGCGAAAATGTTTGCTGCAATGAATGCGCGCTTGAAATTGCAATGCAAATGCTTCATCGTTGGAAGCCAAGGTGATTGCTGTCGGAAGACCAGAAGCCAACTCTTTGGCAAAAGTTGGACCGGAAAGTACCGCTAAAGGATAGTGGTTGCCTAATTTTTCTTTGATAACGTCTTCCAACAAACGACCGGTATCTCTTTCTAAGCCTTTTGTAGCCCAAACAATACGGCTATCAGGACGTAAGTGCGGTCGAATTTGATCGAGAATTTCACCAAAACAATGGCTTGGAACGGCTAATAATAAATCCCGTGAAGCTTGAATGGCTTTGGCTAAATCCGTTTCTATTTGTAACGAATCGGGAAAAACAATCTCCGGTAAAAATTCTGTATTTTGTCGCTCGCTATCAAGTTTTTGCATTTTTGTAGGATTATGTCCCCAAAGATGGGTTAAATGTCCATTGCGGGAAAATGCGATAGCCAAGGCGGTACCAAAAGAACCGGCGCCTAATACGGTAATAGAAGAATGAGTTAAGGTCGTATTCATCATTGACTCCTTGACGGATAAAAATGAGAGTAACGAAAAAATAGAACCCACTTTATCAAAAGTGGGTTTTTTGAGATTAATTTGCTTTTGCTTGCTCGGCAGATTCTTGCTCTTGTTGTTGACGTTGTAAATATTCAACAAATAAAGCATCGAAGTTAACCGGGGAAAGATTCAATGCAGGGAAAGTACCGCGGTTGACTAAGTTAGAAACCAATTCACGGGCGTAAGGGAATAACATATTTGGGCATTGAGCAGTTAAGCAATGTGCCATTTGCATATCTTCTAAACCGCTAATGGTAAATACACCGGCTTGTTTCACTTCACAAATAAAAGCCACATCGCCGGAATCTTCTAACGTAGTTTCAACGGAAATATTTAGGCAAACTTCGTATAAATCATCGGCCAGTTTGACAGTTTCAGTGGATAAGTCAAAAGCCAGTTTTGGTTTCCACTCTTGATTGAAAATGTGTGGCAAATTAGGTGCTTCAAAAGAAACGTCTTTGACATAAATACGTTGAATTTGGAGTACCGCTTGGATTTCTTGTTCCTCGTTATTTACAACATCTTTGTTTTCTTCGGTCATTTTTGTGTCCTTATTTATTTTTTAACTAAAGGTAAATTAGCTGCTCGCCAGCCGGCAAGGCCTTCTTTCAAGGAATAAACGTGATTAAATCCTTGTTTTGCTAAAATTTCAGCAGAAGAAGCAGAAGTCACGCCGTTAGCACAAACCAAAATAACAGGTGTCTCTTTATGCTGTTCAATTTTACCGATATTGTGATTTTTAATTTCGGTAGGAAGCAGGTTTAAACTGTTAATGATGTGGCCTTTATTAAAGTCATCCATTGAGCGTAAATCAATAACAACAGCGTTTTGGTTGTTGATTAACGCAATGGCTTCAGTATTTTCAATCACTTTTGTTTTGCTGGTGGCTGATTTGATGAAGTGGTAGATAACCATTAGAAAAATAGCCACCCAAGCAACAACAATTAAAGAATGATTTTTGGCAAATTCAATTGCCATCGGCATAAATTCTTCCATATATTTCTCAATAATTAGGTTTAAAAATAAGGGCTCAAGTATAACTTTACTTTGACTATTTATCAAAAGTTATTGTTTCTACGGAGAATGTTGATTTTGTTGAAATAACCATCAAAATTTTGTTTAAAACCTGATATGGATCATAATTTAATGAGAACATTCAAAATCAGCCATACTCAGTATTATGACATTCTTATATAATTAACCTGAATTTTGGGTTGTTAAATCCCTATTGCCTTGGAAAGGTATCTCTATCAAAATATAACTGAGTATAATTTCTTATACGTTATACAGATTTTATTTCATTCTCTAAGGAGGCAGTATGTCTGCTATGTTTTTACTTCAATTCGCCATCGTGTTGCTCTGTATTTTAGTTGGTGCACGTGTTGGCGGTATCGGTTTGGGTGTTTTTGGCGGCTTGGGGCTTGCTATCTTGTCTTTCGGTTTTGGCTTAAAACCGGCAGGTTTGCCAATTGACGTAATGTTTATGATTATGGCTGTGGTTTCCGCTGCAGCAGCAATGCAAGCGGCAGGCGGTTTAGATTATATGATCAAAATTGCTACCAATATTTTACGTCGTAATCCAAAACACATTACGTTTATTGCACCTGCAGTCACTTGGACTTTTACACTATTAGCCGGTACCGGCCACGTTGCATATTCTGTATTACCGGTAATTGCCGAAGTGAGCCGCCAAAATGGTGTTCGCCCTGAACGACCAATGTCCATGGCGGTTATCGCCTCTCAATTTGCTATTGTTGCCAGCCCGATTGCTGCAGCTGTAGTTGCAGTTGTGGCGTACCTTGAACCGCAAGGTATTCATTTAGGTGATGTGTTAATCGTCACGATTCCTTCCACTGTTCTTGGTATTTTCTGCGCGTGTTTATTTGTCAATAAAATGGGTAAGGAATTAAAAGATGATCCGGAATACCAACGTCGTTTAAACGATCCTAAATATGCCGAAGCCTTTAATTCAACTATTAGTGGAAAAGAACTTGAGATCAGCAAAACAGCAAAAATTTCTGTTTCTCTTTTCTTGTTTGGTGCATTGCTTGTTGTATTAATGGGGGCAATGCCTTCTCTTCGTCCGGTATTTGATGGCAAACCAATGGGTATGGCACATACCATTGAAATCATCATGCTATCTATCGGTGCGCTAATTATCTTAACCTGTAAACCGGATGGCACTGAAATTACCAAAGGTTCCGTATTCCACGCTGGTATGCGTGCGGTAATCGCTATTTTTGGTATCGCATGGTTAGGAGATACCTTAATGCAAGCTCACATTGAGGAAGTAAAAGATTTAGTTAAAGGTTTAGTAGAAACAGCGCCTTGGACATTTGCCTTCGCCTTGTTCGTGCTTTCTGTACTCGTAAACAGCCAAGGCGCTACCGTAGCGACATTGTTCCCATTGGGTATTGCTCTTGGTATTCCACCGGCAATCTTGATTGGTGTATTTGTTGCGGTAAACGGTTATTTCTTTATCCCGAACTACGGTCCAATCATCGCTTCAATCGACTTTGATACCACAGGTACTACTCGAATCGGTAAATACATTTTCAACCACAGTTTCATGCTACCGGGTTTATTAAGTATGATCTTCTGTTTAGGTTTCGGTCTGTTATTTGCCAATATCTTTCTATAAACCGATTTGAATCTTATACAAATAGCACCTTTCTTAAGGTGCTATTTTTTTGTTTTAAATTTAAGCGTCAAATATAAAAATACCAAAAATTAGAATAAAATTAATTATCATTTGTTATATAAATGTTATGATATAGCACTTTTCATTAAAGTAATTTTTAAGGACACATAAACGTTATGATGATTGATAAACGGCTGATAAACACAGTCGCAGATAGCAAAAAATGGATTGCTATTAATGTCTTATGGAACTGGGTCGCCTTAATCGGCGGGATTATAAGTGCGGTTGTATTTGCCATTTGTTTGCAATGGGCGTTTGAGCGCACACTTACACTACAAAGTGCGGTCATTTTTACCGTCGTTTTGGTTGCTTGTCTGGCGTTGCGTGCTTGGGCAGGAAAAATGGCGGTGAAAGCCTCCTATAAAGCGAGTACGCAAGTGAAGCATAAATTGCGCACACTGATTTATCAAAAATTGTCTTCCATGCCGCTGAATCAGGTTAACCAACAATCTACCTCTTCCGTGATCCAAGTGGCATCTGAAGGCGTGGAGCAACTGGAAATTTATTTCGGTCGTTATCTTCCGCAGTTGTTTTACAGCCTGCTTGCGCCGCTTACATTGTTTGTTTTTCTGGTCTTTTTTAACGCACCGACCTCATTAATTCTTTTGGTTTGCGTGCCGTTAATTCCAATGTCCATCATTGCGGTAAATAAAATCGCGAAACGTTTGTTGGCGAAATATTGGTCTATTTATGTGGGTTTAGGCAGCAGCTTTTTGGATAATCTACAAGGTTTGATTACTTTGAAAATCTATCAAGATGATGATTACAAAGCCAAACAAATGGACATCGAAGCGGAGAATTTCCGTACCATCACCATGAAAGTATTGACCATGCAGCTAAATTCCGTTTCTTTAATGGATTTATTGGCTTACGGCGGTGCGGCATTAGGGATTTTGACGGCGCTTTTACAATACCAAGACGGTAATTTAAGCATTTTTGGTGTCATTTTATTCATTTTACTTTCTTCCGAATTTTTCATTCCGTTACGCTTACTCGGTTCTTTCTTCCACGTGGCGATGAACGGCAAGGCGGCTTCAGAGAAAATCTTTACGCTGTTAGATACCCCGGTAGAAGAAAACAAAAGTGCGGTGGATTTTCCGGCTAAAAATGAAGTTACCGTGCAAATTAAGGATTTACATTTTGCCTATTCTGCAGAAAAACCGGCCATTAACGGCTTAAACCTTAATATTCAACCGAAGCAATTAACGGTTTTTGTGGGTAAAAGCGGTTGCGGTAAATCCACGCTGGTTTCCTTGCTTATGGGCTTTTACCAAGCACAGCAAGGGGAAATTTTGTTTAACGGGGTCGATATTAAACAAATTAACCGTCATTCCTTATATCGCCATGTTTCGTTGGTGAGCCACAGCAGTTACATTTTCAAAGGTAGCCTCAGAGAAAATATGTTGATGGCATTATCCGATGCTTCTGATGACGCCATTTATCAATGTTTGGAACAAGTGAATTTGGCGAATTTCGTCCGTGAAAACGGCGGGTTAGATATGACGTTATTAAGTCGCGGAACTAACTTGTCTGGCGGTCAAATTCAACGTTTAGCATTGGCACGAGCCTTGTTGCACAATGCCGACTTATACGTTTTCGATGAAGCCACCAGTAACATCGATGTAGAAAGTGAAGAAATCATTCTGCAATTTATTCAACAGCTTAAACACGAAAAAACTATTGTCATGATTTCTCACCGTCTGGCGAATGCGGTGAATGCCGATCAAATTTATGTGTTACAAAGCGGTCACTTGGCAGAATCAGGCGATCATGCTTCTTTAATGACTGAAAACGGAATTTATGCAGAAATGTTTAATCAACAAAAGAACTTAGAAAATATCAGAACGGGGGCAAATCATGCGTAAGAACGGATTTGTCGTCATGTGGCAGCTCATGAAATTGGTGACGCCGTTGGCGCATATCATGAGTTTCACCATTATTATGGGCACCCTCGGTTTCCTTAGTGCCATTTTCATTATGGTGCTAGGTGCCATGGGCTTGTCGGAGTTGCTTAACTTTCATACCCACTTAAATTTATCGCAAATTTTGACCGCACTTATTGTGCTGGCGGTAGCGCGTGGCATTTTGCGTTATTTGGAACAAATGTCCGGCCATTACATCGCCTTCAAATTATTGGCGTTGTTGCGCGATAAAGTGTTCAGCGCATTGCGTCGCTTGGCGTTTGTGAAATTGCAGGACAAACAATCCGGTCAATTGCTTTCCTTGGTCACTAACGACATTGAATTGTTGGAAGTGTTTTATGCGCACACCATCGCGCCGATCGCCATTGCCTTTTTAACCTCTGGAATTTTATTGGCGGTATTCGCGCATATTTCTTGGTGGTTTGTGTTAGTGGCATTTTTAGCTTATGTCACCGTCGGTATTATTTTGCCTATTGTCACCACCCAAATGGCGCGTGAAGATGGCCGTAAATACCGTGACTTAGTCGGCGAAATGAACGATTTCTTCCTCGACAGCATTCGCGGCATGAAAGAAATTCAACTTTTCGGCAACGAGGAAAAACGCTTACAGGAAATCCACCAACGCAGTGAAAAAATCGACCAAGCCTTTTTAAAAATCAAACAACAAGAAGGCAATGTGCGTTCGTTCACGGAAATCGCGGTGTCTTTCTTCAATATCGTGATTTTATTGGTGGGTTTGACACTATTTGCTTACGATTACATTGATTTTGCCGGTTTGCTCATTGGTGTGATTTTATTGATGTCCAGTTACGGCCCGGTGATTGCTTTAAGTAACCTGTCCAACAACTTATTGCAAACCCTCGCCAGCGGCGAACGTGTCTTGGCATTATTGGCAGAACAACCGGAATTAAAAGACGTAGAAAATGGTGTGAATATCGCCGATGTTCAGCAAATTAATGTGGAAAATGTCAGCTTTGCTTATGCAGACGAACAAATTTTGTCTGATGTGAATTTACAGCTCAATAAAGGCGAAATTCTCGGTATTCATGGTCGCAGCGGTAGCGGTAAAAGTACCCTTTTGAAATTAATAATGCGTTTTTACGATCCACAACAAGGTCGTATTTGCATTAACGATACGGACTTAAAAAACATTAATACGGTGAATTTGCGCGACAATATCGCTTACATCACCCAACAAACCTATATTTTCAATGAAACGGTGTATGAAAATATTGTGTTGGCAAACCGCAAGGCAACGAAAGAGCAAGTGATTGAAGCATCGAAAAAAGCCTCCATTCATGAATTTATCATGAGCTTGCCGGAAGGCTACGACACCAAAATCACTGAAATGGGGAGCAACCTTTCTGACGGTGAAAAACAACGTATCGGCATTGCCCGCGCCTTCTTGCACAATGCGCCGATTATTTTGTTAGACGAACCGACCAGCAATTTGGACAGCTTAAACGAAGCTATGATTTTGCAATCCTTGTTAAACGTAAAAGCAGAAAAACTGATCATCTTAGTGAGCCATCGCGCCTCTACTATGGCAATTTGTGATCAAGTTATTCCAATCGCTAACGGACGTATGTCATAGTTAAGGCTTGTTGAACGTCAAAGTGCGGTGGTTTTTTTTCATATGTTTTAAAACACTTCAAAAACCCACCGCACTTTTCCCATAAAAAAAATCCCATCAAACATTTGATG
>ERZ772874.1965-NODE-1965-length-10427-cov-18.346124_pt1 | contig 10427 bp, 8 predicted proteins | sample MGYA00580586_ERZ772874 | MGnify/ENA primary metagenome ERZ772874 (study PRJEB29015, sample SAMEA2737952) | human oral metagenome | biome: human oral; feature: human-associated habitat; material: dental | place: China | collected 2154 ... | reverse complement strand
GCTTTATCCAATTGCTGGCGCCTTTTGCACCGCACTTGGCTGAAGAACTCTGGCAGGCAGTAGCTCAAACTGGCGAGAGCATTTCCTACGTAGCTTGGCCAACTTATGACGAAAGTAAGCTGGTTGAAGCAGAGGTCGAAATCGTTGTCCAAATCAAGGGCAAAGTTCGTGCTAAGCTAGTCGTAGCTAAGGATCTGAGCCGTGAGGAACTGCAGGAAATTGCTCTGGCAGATGAGAAAATTAAATCTGAAATCGCCGGCAAAGAAGTCGTGAAAGTGATTAGTGTGCCAAATAAACTAGTTAATATCGTGGTGAAATAATTAGTTTGTTTGTTGTATTCTAAGGGACATAGTCAAGTACAATATTGGGCTTGAGAAGGCCATTATTACTAAATATAAAAGAGACCTTGAGAATATTTTCTCGAGGTCTTTTACTGGCGATTTTAAACATTTATTAAGTCAGCTAAGTTGATTTCGGGATTAAGAGAAACTAAATGATAGTGGACATGTGCTTCAGGGTCGGAAATAGGTATCATTACTCGGTCGTCTTGAATCTTTTCTCTTTCTTGGCTGAGATTAGTTGAAAAGCGGGGAAGTGTAGAATTGTAGGCCAATTCTTCAAACTCAAAGCGGTTGGACTGGATCAGAAATTTTGAAGCTGGCATTTTTTCTTGAACCAATTCATTCCAAAATCCAATTTGATCCATTAGGAGAAAGTTATAACCATTGATTGCCTCGAAGCTAACGGACTCTAGACGAGCCAAATCATGACCCGTCGTGACTGCGATGGCGAGTTCCTCCTGTAGATAAGGTAGACAGGTCGTTTGATTCTGCTCATACGCAAATGGGAGAACAGCTAGATCAATGGTTTCCTCCTCAATAGCTTCCATTGCTTGGCGAATAGAGCAGATCTGGTGGCTAATTTGTTTGTTAGGGTAGAGGGATGCTAGTTGCGGTAGTAAAGACCAAAGTGGTGCAGGAGCGACTGAAGCAATCGTAATGGTCTTGAGGCTCTGATCAAACTGTCTGACTTCTTTGATGCCCTGCTGACTAGTACTTAAAATTCTGCGCGCAACTTCAACAGCACGCTCTCCTGTTTTATTCAACGAAATCCGATTAGCACTGCGGTCAAAAAGGGAAACACCAAAATCTTCTTCCAAGTGTTGCATGGAACGTGATAAGGAAGGTGTCGAAATGAGGAATTTCTCTGCAACCTTAGAGAGAGTCCCTAATTCTTTAAAGGTAACGAGTTGTTCGAGTTCTTCTAGATTAAGCATGTTTACCTCTTTTTTACTTTTCGTTTTATGAAAACTAGCTTGCTTTATTAATAGTGTACAAAATTTTTAAGCGGGTGTAAACTAGAAGTATCAAAAGAAACAAGGGGATACAAAATATGTTTTACAAAACTTTAAATAACAAGGTTAAAATGCCACAATTAGGATTTGGAGTTTATCAAACACCGGTAGATGAAACCAAGCGTGCAGTCCTTGATGCTATCGAAGTCGGTTATCGTTCTTTTGATACCGCTCAAGCTTATGGCAATGAAGCAGGTGTGGGGGAAGCTATCAAGGAATCTGGTCTTCCGCGTGAAGAATTTTTCATCACCACCAAGATTTGGATTAGCAATGCTGGTTATGAGAAGGCCAAGGCATCCATTGAAGAATCCTTGCAAAAATTGCAAACAGATTATATCGATCTTTTGCTGATTCATCAGCCTTTCGGTGATTACTATGGAACTTACAGAGCCATGGAGGAAGCCTACAAGGCTGGTAAGCTCCGTGCTATTGGGGTTTCAAACTTCTCACCAGATCGTTTTATCGATTTGCAGCATTTTGTAGAAATCAAGCCAGCTGTAAATCAGATTGAAATGCATATCTTCCAGCAACAAAAAGTAGCCAAGACTTATTTAGACAAATACAACTGCCAAATCGAATCTTGGGGACCTTTTGCAGAAGGGCGCAATGATTTCTTCAATACGCCAACTCTAAAAGAAATTGGGGAAAAATATGAGAAATCTGTTGCTCAAGTAGCACTGCGATTCCTCCTCCAAAGCGATGTTGTGGTGATTCCTAAGTCTGTTCGCAAAGAACGCATGCAGGAAAACTTCAATATCTTTGACTTTGAATTGACGGCAGAAGAGATGGCAGCCATTCAAGATTTAGATCAAGAAAAATCTCTCTTCTTTGACCATCAAGATCCAGAAACAGCAGAATTTTTCATGACATTAGTAAAATAGCAAGATTGAATTTTAGGGAAGTTAAAATCTAAGCAAAGGAGGAAAAATTATGTCAAAAATCAAACAAACAGCAGGGAGAGATGCCCTAGGTGACTTTGCACCAGAATTTGCCTATTTTAATGATGATATTCTCTTTGGAGAAAATTGGAATAACCAAGATATTGACCTGAAAACAAGATGTATTATCACGGTTGTAGCACTGATGGCATCCGGTATCACAGATCAATCCTTGTCTTACCATCTTGCAAATGCTAAGAAGCATGGGGTAAGCAAAAAAGAAATTGCTGCCATCATTACGCATGTGGCTTTTTATGCAGGCTGGCCAAAAGCATGGGCCGTTTTCAACTTAGCTAAAACAATCTGGACGGAGGATGTCCCGTCAGATGCTAGTGCAAAAGAAGCTTATCAAGCTTCAATATTTTTTCCAATTGGACAAGACAATAGTGCCTATGAACAATACTTTGTGGGTCAATCCTATCTAGCTCCAATCTCGGATGGAGCTTTCCCAATCTTTAATGTTACTTTCGAACCAGGCTGTCGCAATCATTGGCATAGCCATAGAGCTACTAAAGGCGGGGGACAAGTCCTCATTTGTGTGGGTGGTCAAGGACATTATCAAGAATGGGGAAAAGAGCCTATGAAACTCCAACCTGGTGACACCGTTACTATCCCAGCCAATACAAAGCACTGGCATGGTGCTAGCAAGGATTCTTGGTTCTCTCATTTAGCTTTTGAAATTCCTGGTGAAAATACTAGTACGGAATGGAGTGAGCCTGTGTCTGAAGAAGACTATTTCAAAGCACAAGAGTAATACGTTTTATACCCTCACGCATTCTGACTTCACACAAAAATTTACAAAAAGTGTATAATAAAAGTGATAAACTAATAGAAAAGGAGTGGTTCTATGAAGAAAACAGTCTATACAAAAGCTGGTCAGGTTGGCCTTGTTGAAGTGGACCGTCCGCAAATAGAGGCGTCGGATGATGCTATCATTCGTATCGTTCGGACCTGTGTCTGTGGTTCAGACCTGTGGCATTATCGCAATCCAGATATTGAAAAAGGCCATCAGAATAGCGGGCACGAAGCGATTGGTATCGTTGAGGCAATTGGTGATGGAGTGACGACCGTTAAACCTGGCGATTTTGTTATTGCTCCATTTACTCATGGATGCGGGGAATGTGATGCTTGTCGAGCAGGATATGATGGCACCTGTGATCGTCATATTGGCAATAACTGGTCAGATGGGGTGCAAGCAGAATACATGCGCTTCGATTATGCTAACTGGGCTCTTATCAAAATTCCAGGTCAACCTTCTGATTACACAGAAGGCATGCTAAAGTCCCTCTTGACTCTTGCGGATGTGATGCCAACTGGCTATCATGCTGCGCGTGTGGCAGATGTGAAACCTGGTGATAAGGTGGTCGTGATTGGTGATGGGGCTGTTGGGCAATGCACTGTTATTGCTGCGAAAATGCGCGGCGCTTCCCAAATTGTTCTCATGAGTCGCCATGAAGACCGACAAAAAATGGCTTTGGAGTCAGGTGCAACTGCTGTTGTTGCGGAACGCGGCGAAGAAGGTATTGCCAAGGTGCGTGAGATTCTAGGTGGTGGTGCTGATGCAGCTCTGGAATGCGTGGGAACAGAAGCGGCTGTTGATCAAGCGCTTGGAGTCCTTCACAATGGTGGTCGGATGGGCTTTGTTGGGGTTCCTCACTATAATAATCGTGCGATCGGTTCTACCTTTGCTCAAAATATTACAGTGGCAGGCGGAGCAGCATCTGTCACGACTTACGACAAACAGTTCTTGCTTAAAGCTGTCCTTGATGGGGACATTAATCCAGGTCGTGTCTTTACTTCAAGCTATAAACTAGAAGATATTGACCAAGCATATAAGGATATGGATGAACGCAAGACCATTAAGGCTATGATTGTCATGGATTAACAAAACATGGCTGGAGTTGGAGCAAGATCATTTTCACTTTGACGACTCCTTAGTTATAAGATTCTCATATTAGATATATCTAACTAAAAAGCGAACAAGGAAGAAATCTGACTATCACAGAAGACTATTTTGTTCGTTTTTTATATTTTAGTTTGAACTTGTGTCCCAAGCTTATTTCTTTATTCATGGGATAGATTTTTATCTTAAATCGTGGAACTTTTCTCATTCTTCTGTTTTTCCTTGTAATAGGTAGAGGTTTTATTTATAATGATTATAAATAATCAAAAGGGAGAAGTTTTAGAATGGAAGAACATAAAATTGACAAGAACTTTAGTGGTCGGTTGAATATTTTGCGGGCAGGGGTTCTGGGAGCCAACGACGGGATTATTTCTATAGCTGGTGTAGTAATTGGGGTGGCCAGTGCTACTCAGGATGTCTGGATTATTTTTTTATCTGGTTTAGCTGCCGTCTTTGCTGGAGCATTTTCTATGGCAGGCGGAGAATATGTCTCCGTTTCTACTCAAAAGGATACCGAGGAAGCTGCAGTAGCCAGAGAGCGGGAGCTTTTAGAGAAAAATCCAGAGATCGCTAGGCAGTCTCTCTATGCTGCTTATGTCCAAAATGGCGAGTGCGAGACTTCTGCTCAGCTCCTGACCAATCGGGCTTTCTTGCAGGATCCGCTCAAGGCCTTGGTGGAGGAAAAATACGGGATTGAGATTGAAGAGTTCACCAACCCTTGGCATGCAGCCGTCTCAAGCTTTTTAGCCTTTGCGGTAGGTGCGCTCTTTCCCATGGTTACGATTATCCTGCTTCCTGCTAACATCCGTATTTGGGCGACGGTGCTAATCGTAGCTTTGGCTCTCTTGGGAACGGGCTATACCAGCGCTAAACTAGGTAAAGCTCCGATTAAAAATGCCATGATTCGCAATCTAGCCATTGGTCTTTTGACCATGGCCGTGACCTATCTGGTAGGGCAGTTCTTTGCAGTTTAAGAACTCTTGAAAGTCGGGAAGCGATATTTCCTAGTGTCCTTTTATTTGTAAACGGAAAACGGTGTTTTAGAAATCAGTTGTCAGATTAAAAGCAAGCTGTCGTCAATTTGTAAGGTCAAGATAGTATTGGTGTAGTTTCAAAATCCTTGTCCTGCTAAGGTTTACAGGATTTTCAAAAGAAACTATACCAATTTTTTGTTGACAAAATCTGAATAGGTGTGTATACTGTTTCTGTCTGTGAATGAAAAGATAAAAAAGACTATACCAATTTTGAATCAAGGAGGAGCTAGCTTTTTGCCAGCAAAAGGCTAGAAGTAAAACTATGTGTGGAATCGTCGGAGTTGTGGGGAACCGCAATGCAACAGATATTTTGATGCAAGGGCTTGAAAAATTAGAGTACCGAGGTTATGACTCGGCTGGAATTTTTGTTACAACAGGGAAAAAATCTAGCTTGGTGAAGTCCGTTGGCCGGATTGCTGATCTTCGTGCGAAGATTGGCATCGATGTAGCTGGCTCAACTGGTATCGGCCACACGCGCTGGGCAACCCACGGGAAACCAAGTGAGAATAATGCCCATCCCCACACCTCTCAGACGGGCCGCTTTGTGATGGTTCACAACGGCGTGATTGAAAATTATCTGGATATCAAAAATGACTATCTTGCTGACCATGATTTTAAAGGGCAGACAGATACAGAAATTACAGTCCATTTGATTGGGAAATTCGCGGAAGAAGACGGACTCTCTGTTCTTGACGCTTTCCGCAAGGCCCTTCACATTATCGAAGGTTCCTACGCTTTTGCCTTGGTAGATGCCCAAGATCCTTCTACGATCTACGTTGCCAAAAACAAATCTCCGCTTTTGATTGGCTTGGGCGAAGGCTACAACATGGTCTGCTCAGATGCCATGGCCATGATTCGCGAGACCAGCGAATATATGGAAATCCATGATAAAGAGCTGGTTATCGTGACTGCAAATAGTGTAGAAGTGCAAGATTACGACGGGAACATTCTTGAACGTGGCAGCTATACAGCTGAGCTGGACTTATCCGATATCGGCAAGGGCACTTATCCTTACTACATGTTGAAGGAAATTGATGAGCAGCCGACTGTGATGCGGAAGCTGATTAGCACCTATGCGGATGAAAATAATAAGATGCTGATTGATCCTGCTATCATCAAGACAGTCCAAGAAGCTGATCGCATTTATATCATTGCTGCTGGAACTTCTTATCATGCTGGTTACGCTTCTAAACGAATGCTGGAAGAGCTGACGGATACGCCAGTAGAATTAGGTATTTCTTCTGAATGGGGCTATGCTATGCCACTCCTCAGCAAGAAGCCACTCTTCATCTTCATCAGTCAATCTGGTGAGACTGCTGACAGTCGTCAGGTCTTAGTCAAGGCCAATGAATTGGGCATTCCTAGCCTGACAGTGACCAATGTGCCAGGTTCAACCCTGTCTCGGGAAGCGAAGCACACCTTGCTTCTCCATGCTGGACCAGAAATCGCCGTAGCTTCAACCAAAGCCTACACCGCGCAAATCGCTGCCCTAGCTTTCTTGGCCAAGGCAGTCGGTGATGCCAACGGCAACGAAAAAGCCAAGAATTTTGATTTGGTTCATGAGCTGTCTATCGTAGCCCAGTCTATTGAGGCCATTCTTTCTGAGAAAGAGCTGATTGACAGCAAGGTGCGTGATTTGTTAGTAGATACTCGCAGTGCCTTTTACATCGGCCGTGGTCAGGACTATTATGTGGCGATGGAAGCCAGCCTCAAGCTCAAGGAAATTTCCTATATCCAGTGTGAAGGCTTTGCGGCAGGCGAGCTTAAGCATGGTACTATTTCCCTGATTGAAGAGGGGACTCCTGTGCTGGCCCTACTCTCAGATGAAGTCCTATCTAGTCATACTCGCGGTAATGTTTCTGAAGTTGTAGCGCGTGGAGCCAAGGTTTTGACTATTGCTGAGGAAAATGTGGCTAAGGACGAAGATGACATTGTCTTGACTCAGGTTCACCCTTATTTGTCGCCAATTTCGATGGTAGTACCGACCCAGCTGATTGCTTATTTTGCAACTCTGCACCGCGGTTTGGATGTAGATAAACCACGCAATCTCGCTAAATCTGTAACGGTAGAATAAGAGCAGTAGCTGATTATCTAGTAGAATCTTGAAAACTTTAGATATTGAAGAGCCCCTAATTTTAGTTTAGGGGATTCTTTGTTTTTATTAATCAGTATTATCAAGTAAAGGAATGTTTCTAAATTAGTTTGGTGGAATCTTTTTCTTTGAGTTATTAAAAATTATGTAATTTTTCTGTTCAAACCTATTGACAAGGGGTAAAAAAGAATGTATAATTACAACTGTAAACAAAAAAGTTTACAGAGGATTTATTCAGAAGATGAGGAAATAGCCGGAAGGCAATTATTTTTTGGGAGGATTATAAATTATGTAAAATTATCTTCGTCTGAAAGAGATTTGATTCACTCATAAAAGTAGAGACTGACTCAGTCTTGATTTTTGGAAATCGAATAAGTTATGTAAAATAATAGATTGGAGAAGATCTCCCAAATGAATATTTATAGTGGATAAGGAAGAGATTTCTTATCTGAAATTTTGGTAAAAACAAAAATTATGTAAAGCGAAAAACGAAGAAAAGTGAGGCAATGCTATGAACAACAACTACAACAATTTTAACAATATGGACGACCTTTTCAACCAACTCATGGGGCGCATGGGCGGCTACAACAGCGAACACCGGCGCTACTTGATTAATGGTAGAGAGGTCACACCGGAAGAGTTTGCTCAGTACCGGGCTACTGGCAAGCTCCCTGGTCAAGGAGCGGGTGAGCAGACTAGCCAGACTGCTGCTCAGGGACCTAAGCAGGATGGTATTCTGGCTAAGCTAGGTCGCAATCTGACTCAGGAAGCTCGTGATGGTAAGTTAGATCCAGTCATTGGACGCAATAAGGAAATCCAAGAAACTGCTGAAATCCTTTCCCGCCGGACTAAGAATAATCCTGTATTGGTAGGAGATGCCGGAGTTGGTAAGACAGCTGTCGTAGAAGGATTGGCTCAGGCTATCGTCAATGGTGATGTGCCAGCGGCCATCAAGAACAAGGAAATTATATCTGTTGATATTTCTGGTCTGGAAGCTGGTACTCAATATCGTGGTAGCTTTGAAGAAAATATCCAAAACTTAGTCAATGAAGTCAAGGAAGCCGGCAACATTATTCTCTTCTTTGACGAAATCCATCAAATTCTGGGTGCAGGCAGCACTGGAGGAGACAGTGGCTCTAAGGGACTGGCGGATATTCTCAAACCAGCTCTTTCGCGTGGTGAACTGACTGTCATCGGGGCTACTACTCAGGACGAGTACCGTAATACCATTCTCAAAAATGCAGCTCTGGCTCGCCGGTTCAATGAAGTCAAGGTCAATGCACCGTCTGCCGAAGATACCTATCAGATCCTTCGAGGCATTCGGGACTTATACGAAAAGCACCACAATGTCATCCTGCCGGATGAAGTGCTGAAAGCGGCTGTGGACTACTCTGTTCAGTATATTCCACAACGGAGCCTGCCAGACAAGGCGATTGACCTGGTCGATGTGACTGCTGCCCACTTGGCAGCCCAACATCCAGTGACGGATGTCCATGCGGTTGAGCGGGAAATCGCAGAGCAAAAAGACAAGCAGGAAGCGGCTGTTGAGAAAGAAGATTATGAAGCGGCTCTGAATGCCAAGACCCGCATTGAAGAGCTGGAAAAGAAAATTCAAAACCACACCGAGGATATGAAGGTGACTGCTACGGTCAACGATGTAGCAGAGTCTGTTGAGCGGATGACGGGAGTGCCGGTATCTCAGATGGGTGCCAGCGACATTGAGCGCCTCAAGGGCATGAATGACCGTCTCAAAGCCAAGGTTATTGGTCAAGACAAGGCTGTAGCAGCTGTGGCTAGGGCTATCCGCCGAAACCGTGCGGGCTTTGATGAAGGCAACCGTCCAATCGGAAGCTTCCTCTTTGTTGGTCCAACAGGTGTCGGCAAGACTGAGCTGGCTAAGCAACTGGCTCTGGATATGTTCGGTACCAAGGAAGCCATTATCCGTCTGGATATGTCAGAATACTCCGACCGGACTGCCGTTTCCAAGCTGATTGGTACCACTGCAGGCTATGTCGGCTATGATGATAACAGCAATACCTTGACCGAGCGTGTGCGCCGCAATCCTTACTCTATCATCCTCTTGGATGAGATTGAAAAGGCGGATCCACAGGTGATTACCCTCCTCCTTCAAGTTCTGGATGACGGTCGTTTGACAGATGGTCAAGGGAATACAGTCAACTTCAAGAACACGGTCATCATTGCGACTTCCAATGCTGGCTTTGGTTATGAAGCAGGCTTGGAAGAGGATGCAGAAAAGCCTGATTTGATGGATCGACTCAAACCTTACTTCCGTCCAGAGTTCCTCAATCGTTTCAATGCGGTTATTGAGTTCTCTCATCTCAAGAAAGAAGATTTGATGGAAATTGTTAATCTCATGCTAATTGAAGTCAATCAAACTCTCAGCAAGAAAGAAATTGATTTGGCTGTATCTGATGCAGCTAAGGAATTCCTGCGCGATGCTGGTTATGACCAAGTCATGGGTGTTCGTCCGCTCCGTCGTGTCATCGAGCAGCAAATTCGTGACAAGGTGACCGACTTCCACTTGGATAATCTAGATGCTAAGCACTTGACTGCCGATTTGGAAGATGGTGTTCTGGTTATTCGTGAAAAATCAGCAACAGATGGTACTGAAAAAGCTTAAAAATTTTCTGAAATAAAATCCAGTTGATTTTCAGCTGGATTTTTCTACTTTTTTATGCAAAATAAGCATTTATATATATAAATATAGTAGAAAAGGTGTATAATAGTTTAGAAGAGATTAATTTTAGGAAAGGATTTAAGGATGAAAAGATTGGATATTACATCAATGTCTGATTATAAAAAGGTAGAAGCAGTCGTTCAGTTGCTAATCAATGGTACTTTGACCAGTTACCGTGTTGCTACCGATGCAAATGTCAGCAAAATGAGCATCTTGACTTTAGCTAAAGGCACTAGCAAGATTAAGAATATCACTTATCAAACAGCGCTTGCTTTAATTGAATGGTATGAAGAAAACCATGAAAAGTATGGGATTACAATAAAGAATTAGGCAGAATATTTGAATGCTAGAAGAGAGTCTGGGACAAAAGTCTAACCTTAAATATAAAAAGCGAACAAAACGAGTTAT
>ERZ772874.1964-NODE-1964-length-10430-cov-4.843181_pt1 | contig 10430 bp, 10 predicted proteins | sample MGYA00580586_ERZ772874 | MGnify/ENA primary metagenome ERZ772874 (study PRJEB29015, sample SAMEA2737952) | human oral metagenome | biome: human oral; feature: human-associated habitat; material: dental | place: China | collected 2154 ... | reverse complement strand
ATTAGTTTGGAATGTTCGGAAATTCCAATGTTTACTAAATCCAACCCATCCAAGGTCATCCCATCATTTCCAGGAGCGACAAAAACCTGCTCCACACCCTGAGACTCTAATAATTTCTTGGCAATCGCGTGCTCACGACCGCCTGAACCAACAACTAAAAGCTTCATAGCCAAGATACCTCTATATCTATATCACAGGCGCTTACGCACCAAGCTAACATATCACGTAAAAATTATTACATTTTTACGAATTATTTATCTAAATTATATCACAATCGTTCGTTTTATTCTATTTAAAATTCGTTCCCTTTACCAAATATCCTCTTTTATCTTTTGATACTTCTATTTTTCCAATAAATTTCCCGAATAATATAAGTGGAGTTTTCCAAAAAGAACAACGTAAAGGAGATGTATGAAAAAATACAAAAATTTCTTACTGCTTTCAGCAACCTTGTTGACATCACTATCCGCTCCATTAGCTGCAGCGAATGAAAATTTTAGCCCATCCCAGCTGACGGCTATGAGCAGCGAAGTTTCAGTTCAGCTTGACGGACAAACGGCGATTGTTCAGTACCAACCGACTACAGCGCAACAAGCCTATACCATCCAACACGCTGTCTGGTCTGAAGAAAACGGACAAGATGATATCGTCTGGTATAAAGCCGACACACCTTCAACTAAAGTCAACTTAAATCAGCACAAAGGTCAAGGAACTTTTCGCATTGAAACCTACCTAGATGCAAATGGGATTAAATATCACCTCAGTAGTAAAACCCTCTTTCTCAATAAGTCAGAAACCCTAGCAAATAGAGCTAGACCAGAGCAGGTGGAAGATCAAGTCAAGTCAGTCCCAGCAAAAGATGCTTCATCACCAATCAAGCCATCGACTTCATCTAGCAGCAAACGAATTGATAACCCTCGTAACCCCTACTCAAAACCAGACAATCAAACAAAACAAGCACCATCTCGCCAACCAGCAAGTGTCTCAAAAAATGATTCACATCCCAAACCAAGTGCTTCTAATCCCCAAGTAAACAAGGAAAAGAAGGTTGAACCAGCCCACGATAGTAAACCTCAAATCAACATTACTAACATTGATCGCACAAAAGGAACTTATACTGTCCGTGTACAAGAGACTTCCTATTCAAAACGGATCAAATCTGTTAGAGTTCCCATCTGGAGCACTCCAAATCAAAGTAATCTAAAATGGTATGAAGCGATTCCAACGGGAAATGGTAGTTTTACTGTTCAATTTGACATTCAAAATCACCAACGTATCTATGGTAACTACATTAACCACATTTATATCACCTATGAAGATGGTAGTCATGTAGGCTATGTGGCGGAAAATATATCACTCCCTCAACCCGCACAACCAGTAGCAAATCCTCTTCTTCAAGTCACTCACAAAGATCAAGCTCTCTATCAAATCACCTTGCAAAACAGCTTTGGAGATGGAAATATCCTCTTTCCAATCTGGTCCGATATAAATGGACAAGATGATCTCCATTGGTACACCGCAAATTCTCTCGGAAATGGTCGCTATTCGTTAGATTTCAACGCCAATCATCATATCGGTGACGGACTCTATCATGTCCATGTTTATCGACAATCTGGCGGAAAGGTAACCGGAATCATGTCTTCTACTTTTCAAGTGACACCTCCTAAAGCACCAGTGAAACAGACACGTACGATTGACCCAACCAATACTTATCCTATCGGAGAGTGTACTTGGGGGGCTAAAGTCTTGGCTCCTTGGGCTGGAAATTGGTGGGGAAATGGCGGAGATTGGGCGGCCAGTGCCAAGCGAGCAGGATTCCATGTCGGAACTACTCCTCAAGTGGGCGCTATTGCATGCTGGACTGATGGTGGTTACGGACATGTTGGCGTCGTGACTCATGTAGACTCGCGCACACGCATCCAGATCCAAGAAGCAAACTATGCCGGTCAACGATACATCGCTAACTTCCGAGGCTGGTTTGACCCAACTGTCGCCCAAGGCACTGTTTCCTACATCTATCCCTACTAGATACGATTAGCACCTTCTTAATCACAGAAGGTGCTTTTAAGCATACAAAAAGACTTTCTAGTTACAGAAAGCCTGTATATCATCACTTGTTGTCTGCGGAGTGATTTTTAGCACTTTTTCCTGCTGTCCTCCTTTAAAATAGCCGAAATAAGGCACATACTTAATACTGTAAAATATGCGAAATCGACTAAGAGGCTCCGTCTTATTTTCACTATCTATGTAGTAAAAATCCACTTTTATCTTTTTTAACTGCTGCACAAAATGGCGACAGTATGGGCAGGTCCCTCGACCAATATACAAATAAAAATCCTGCCCTGCTTCTTGCTTGGCCATCAGCTCATCTGGTGTAACCTTTCGAAACCATTGCACAACATCTCTATATTCCGTCAATCCGTCCCGTCGCTCTGCCACTTCTGTCTGTATCGGATGGGTAAGACCAAAAAGTACAATTCCTAGAAGCAACAAACCAACTAAATACCATTTCTTCTGCTTCATGTTATATATCACGTTCCTTATTTTACTTTATTATAGCAAAATAATAAAAAACAGGACGATTTGCCCTGCACATTTTATGTTTCATGCGAAACAATACAACTTTAGCTAGTTTAGATGAAATAATTTCTCCATGTAATAGTCAAAATAAGTCTTTAGACCTGTCACCATGACAAATTTACCTTCTAATCCATAGCGAAGCTTTTTAGCCTGTTCTTGATTGACACTTGTTTCAGACTCCACCCTAAAAAAGTTGCCCTGCTTAGTCTGAGTTGCATTGGCATCAATACTCGAAATCTTAGATTCTAATACTAACTGCTTATTCGTATCATCTGCTGTTATAAAGCGTATTTTATCTCCGATTTTAACAGTAGAAATATCCTTTGAAGAGATATAGGTAACCAAAGTAACCTTTTTTTCACTCATAATTTTAGGATAAATGTGTGCCAATACGGTTCCTTCGGCTACAAGGTTAGAACCCTTCAATTCGGAATTAAGATGAAGTACTCCATCCATCTGAGCCAATACGCGTCTTTTATTGGTCACACCTTCTTGAAGCTTGAGATTGCTTTCCACTTCTAAAATCTGTTGTGCCAGACTAGTCATTTCTTGCCCAACCTTAACTAAATGCTGAGCTTTCAGAGAAGCTAATTGACTAGATAGATTTCCTGTATAAGCTTGCTGGGCACCTGCGCCAGCATACTGGATGCGATAGCCCGTAGTTGCCGACTCTAGCTGAGAAATTTGATCATTAAGCTGCGCTACTATTTGATTTGTTGTTACACTTTTGTTCTCCGTCTGAGACAACTGTGTATTGTAAGACTGATACAAAGTGTAAAGTGGATTTTCCTCATCTACACTACCCCCTGTTTGAATGGCACTTTTTAGTTGACGATAATCATGTAGCTTACCATCCATATCACTAATAGCATTTCCCAGCTCCGCTTGTGATAGGCTTGCTGCAGCATTTTGCGAAGCTATTGTACTATTTTGCTGATTGACCGAGCTGGTCATGCTTGTGACTTGATTTTGATAATCTTTAAAGCTTTGCTCATATCCATAGCTATCTGGCTCAGAAAATTGATTTTTTCCACTCTCCAGGCTAGATTGCAACGTTTCAAGTTTTCCTTTTTGATCCTTGAGTAAGCTTAGATGACTAGAAAATTTCTGCTCCTGCGCTAACTCACCATCCATTGAGTACTGAATGAGTAGATCTCCTTTTTTGACTTCTTTATTTTCTGCCAAGTGATTTGCAATGATCGCTTGATTACTTGTTGACTGGACCTGCGACAGCACTCGGCTAGCTTCTACAGAAGCTCTGCTGGAAATCGAAATTTCCTTTTTGGCTAGTAGAGCAAAACCTACTAAAAACACTAGCAAAATGAGACTGGGCACAATCAGATAGCTAGCAAAATTGTGATAGCGTTTCTGATAAAACTCTGCACTTTCTAAAAACTGTTCGTTCATAATCTCTCCCTAACTATTGACTAGATGGTAGTAAAAACCTTCTTTTTCTAAAAGTTCCTGATGGCTTCCGCTCTCGACAATACGCCCCTGATTCAAAACAACAACTTTCTCCGAACGCTCTGCAATGGTCAAACGGTGAGCAATAAAGATAATCGTTTTATCCAACTGCATGAGGTTATCAATAATCCGCTTCTCCGTCAAAATATCTAAACTGCTCGTTGCTTCATCTAATATCAAGACTGGCGCATCCGTTAAGAGAGCTCGTGCCAAAGCAATACGCTGGCGTTGGCCACCCGAGATTCCTGCTCCATCTGCCGTCAGCTCTGTCTGGTAATTCAGTGGCATCTGCTCAATATCTGCTCGAATCTCTGCTAATTCAACTGCTCGCAAAATATCCTCTTGACTTGTGCCCTCACGCGCACCTAGAAGTAGATTCTCCAAAATCGTACCGTTAAACACATAAGGCTGTTGGGGGAGATAGTTAATATACTGGCGTAAAGCTTTTTTATCAAGCTGATTAAGATTCACTCCTCCCAGACAAATTTCGCCTTGGTTTGGATCGTAAAAATTGACCAGCATCTTGGCTAAGGTCGTCTTTCCTGATCCTGATATACCAACAAAGCTTGTCTTGCTCCCAGCAGGAATACTAAAGTCAATATCTGATAAAACATTTCTACCATAGCCGTATTTGTAACTAACTCCACGAAACTCAATATTTGCTGGCAACAGACTTAAATCTCGGATCAGTTTTTCTTCTTCAAACTCTGATTGAACTAGGTATACTTCATTCAGGCGCTCATTGGCTACTCGTGCGGCCTGCAACTTGGTTTGGAGATTGATAATATTTTCCAAAGGATTAGTAAAGTAAACCAAAAGCGTATTATAGGTGATAAGCTGACCTAGGCTGATTTTCTGATCCATGACTAATGTAGCACCAAGCCATAAAATGAATACATTCAAAATCAAGCGAGCTGCAGCTTTCAATACTTTCTGCAAACTCTCGGAACGACTGTAGGCAAAAGACTTCTTTAAATAAGTAACAAACTCTTTGTCAATTTTCTGATAGCGTTGTTTTTCACTCGTTAAAGACTTGATGGTCTCAATTCCGTTTATGTCCTCAATAATAGAAGAAGACAGCACACTATTTGCTTCCATCGTCTCATGGTTCATCTTTTCAAAAGGCTTCATAAAAAGGAAAATAATCAGAGCATAAACAGGAATACCTAGTAAAGTCAGAAAGAAAAGACTGGCATTTTGTGAAAAAAGCACTACTGCTATGACTGAGACAATTGATACATCCAAAAATATAGATAAAATCGTACTCGCCAAGGCATCAATAATCCGATTAGCATCTGTAAAGCGAGAGATGATCTCCCCTGTTCGTCGTGTCGCAAAGAAGGACATCGGAAGCTGAAAAACATGTTTGATATAAGATAAGATAACATCAATTGATAAACGTTGTCCTAAAATCAAGAGTAAGTACTCCTGAGCGTATGATAAAAACTGTTGCAAGATATAGACAATGATCAATCCGACAGAAATCATTCCCAACGTCGTCTTCAACTGATCAGGTACATAAGTATCAATAATGGACTGAAGATAGTAGGAACCGACAATATTAATCACTGTCACTAATAAGGTTGCAAGGACAATATTGGTAATCAAGCCTTTTTGCTTGGTCAATAGCGGAATAAAATCTAAAAGGCCATTTTTCTTTTCTTGACTGGGTTTATAAGCTGGGCTAGGAGCCAAAAAGATTGTAGTACCTGTCCATTCTTGCGCAAAGCGTTCTCGTGGTATTTTTGTCATCTTGACCTGAGGATCAGGATCTGCCACATGAATCGAATGCTTATCATAGCCTGTCACCACATAGTAATGTAAAAGTTTCCCATCCTTAAGCACATGAGCAATGAAAGGATAAGATACTTCTTCTATCCCAAACAAAGTCATGTCCGCCTTAAGAGCTCGTGTCTCAAATCCAAGTTCCTCAGCCACCTTGACCAAACCAAGAGCTGTCGTACCATCATTTGTCGTCTTTGCTTTCTCTCTCAAAGTTGCCAGCGAAACATATGAGCCATAATATCCCAAAACCATCGCCAAAGCCGCCACACCACAATCTCTTGTATCTACCTGTGCACGGTAGTGTCGTTTCCTAAACTTCATAAAAATCTTTCTCCATATGTATCTGTACTTGATAACATTATGATAATAAAAAAACTTGTCTTAATGACAAGATTTTGGCAACCTGCCAAGCTTCTTTTCTCAAATGTTTCTAATTTTTCAGTCCGCTTTCTTAAAATGCTACATAATTCTTTTCAAATGTAGATTGATTCATTATTTCTTTAATATAAATTTTTCCACAACAAAAATAAGGATAGGGCGCACATCCCCATCCTCATTTCTATATTTCCTTTTATCTCATCAATAAAAGTATAAGCGGAAAGCTATTATGCAGAATGTGAAAAGCCATAGGTATCCAGAAATTATCTGTCAGCTTATAACTATAAGCAATCCCAAGTCCAGGTATGAAATACACCAAAAATGCCGAAAAAGAACTAACTCCATGCGAAAATGCGAAGATCCCTGTCGAAATCAAAATCCCTATTCTGCTATGATTGAAGCTACCCTTTTGCATAAAGCCTCTGTAGAAGATTTCTTCTAGCATAGGAGCGAGGATCACTGCTGTCGTTAAAAACGATACTGTGAAACCTCTTGAAGCTATCTCCATAATATTTTGAGCCGACTCTGATGTCGCTATATCTACAGGAAAAAAAATATTTCTATCCATTTCGTAAGATAGACAGCTACGACACCTAAAAGTAGAATTCCTAGCTCTTTCCAAGACGGCTTCTGCCAACGTACAATTTTGTATTTCTTTAAACAGTATAGGAGCGCTGTAATAATCATTATATTTAAGAGAACAAACCCTTCTTGATTTGTCCGAAAAAGTTGCTCTGGACTAGCAAAGAAAAGACTATAAGTAAGTGCCATAATGACTAAGTTACCGATAAAACCTATCAAAAAATACATTATTTTTTCATAAATCATCTGTTTTTCTCCACGAAATAGAATTCAAAATAAGAAATAAAAATGATCATTGGAGTAAGAATGCTGTAAAATTACGAAGCGTATGCGCTAAAATAGACATTTCTAATCTCTTGCTACTGTATGCAACCCAAGCCAATATAGCTCCTGAACCTGTATAAAATATAAAACTCGAAATATTCGTTGGAAAGTGGAACAAACCAAACAAAACAACTCCTACCATCAATCCTTTCACTTGATTATGTGGAAAAATCTTCTGCGGAATCAAACCTCGAAAAGTAATTTCTTCTAAAACGGGCGCTTTTATAACCGAATCAATAAACATAAGAACCTTAGGTACATTTGAAAATAAAGAATCCAAAGTTGCCTGATTCGAAGTAATCTGCGGTGCACCTTCAATTTTTGCAACTATAACCGTCAAAAATACTATTGGTATAAATATCAAGAATGATAAGAGCAACATACTAATATCACTCCAATTAAAGACATGAAAATTAAAAGATAATAGTTTTTCCTGCTTTCCTATTCTTAAACTATAAAAAATAACTAAAAAATAAATGAGAAAACAGACGATAGTTGATCTTAGACCAAAACTTTTTCCTGATTGTATGGTTTTTCCCATATAGAAAAAACTAACCTGACTTAACAACAATACAAATAAACTTAAGCAGATATATTCTGCCCTTTTTCTAAAACTTTTCATAACAAACTACCGATAACTTATAGCACTACACTTGGACCATACAACTTAAGAGTTGGTTTGACAGATTCAAAATGAAAAGCATCATACTCTCTCCAAGCTTGATAGGTCCTCTCATCTAATGCCAGAGTGCTCAAACCTATTAAGAGACTACTTGATTGATAAAATTTTTCCAGTGCAATCAGCACATGATTGTCAAGCTGAGAACTGGTAGAGAGTTGATTTAAAATGCTCATTAAATTCTCCTGAAATTTCATATCATCTATGGATGATCGCCTACACTTCTGAAAATTGATGTCAATCACCTTAATATACTGACTAGCATGTTCTAATATTTGTTTATCTTCCATTTTTCATTCCTTTCATTTTTCCATAGAGTTCCATGCTTCCTGTTTAAGTAGCACATTTTCTATCTATCCGTTTCTTCTCTTGCTACTAGACGTTTCTTCAGGATTCGTTGACCAGTGCGTGAAGCTGGGAAGCTCATCCCGTCTAAAAAAACAACCTCTCCTTTCAAACATTCCTTGACATTATCAATGTTAACTAAAAGAAAACGGCTCGCATATTCTAACTGATGCTTCCTGTCCTGCTCCATGATCTCCGCCAAACTACCATAAAAGATCTTGCTTGAATTCGTACAATAAAGCTTCAACCGGTGCGAATCGCCAGTCGTCTCAATTGCCAATAAATCTCGATAAGGAACACTAAAGCCCTGACGCCCCTCGTGTATATAGGTAAATAAATTTCTTTCTTCTGTCAAATGATTATGATGTAGTACATGCTCCACACACGATCGAATTTGATCACGGTAAACTTCCTCATTATGATCTTTAACAATAAAATCCAATGCAGATAAATGGTAACGAAAGGCTAGAGTAGCAGACTCAGATAAAGCCGAAACAAAGACTAAACTAGTATATGGATCGTGCTCTCTAATCTCCTTTGCAACCTTAAAACCCATTTCACGATCATTGTCCACTTCCAAATCCAAAAAATAAAGCTGATAATGATCTAAAAAATTTTGATAAGCCTGCAAATCCCTGTAGGATTTTGCAATATCAACATGCAACTTGATACGCATCGTTTTTGCAATATCCAATAAAGCTGTTTCGATTCGCCCTTGTTGCGCATCATCATCCTCCAATACTAGCACTCTCATTAGCTTCCTCCCTTACTACAAACGTCATCTTCTGCACAAACGTTTCTTCTCCAATTTCCGTTTCAATTCCTAAATGATAGCGAAGTACCAACTCTTGCAATACCGCAAGACCTATTCCTCGTTTCTCTGCCTTTGTCGAATAGCCACTTTCCCATAGCCTTCGCTGATCTAAAGGACCTGATTTCCGGGTGTTTTCTACTACAAAAATGACAGATTCTTTTTCTCGAAAAAGCGCTACACTTACTCGAGGCACTTTTGCACAAATTGCTGCCTCCAATGCATTGTTCAATAAAATAGACAGAATACGGACCGTCTCAAGCATCGGCACATGAACTCTTGGAACACAACCAATCGTCTGCAAATCAAATTGAATCCCTTCATTCTCAGCCTGAACCATAATCTGAGCCAAAGCATTTCTAAAAGCAATATCTTCTATATTTTGTAAGTTAAACGCAGTATAATCTGCCTTTTTTAACTTATCGTTTGTCTTTAAAAATACTTTATAATAAATTTTCTCGATCTCTTTAATATCCTCTTTCTCAATAGCAGGCTCCATACTAGCAATAATTCCTGCAAAGTCATGCCGGAAACCACGAATTTCATCATATAAGCTTCCTAATTTTTCGACCATTCTGTGCATAGCTTGGTTCTCAGCCTCTTTCTGATGAACAATCTGCTCATGAACATAGTCTGCCAACTCCCCTTTTATATGCAAGGTCCACAACAAATAAATCATAAACAACAAAAGCGAGATTGTCGTATCAAAATGAGAAGCCCAGCTGTTTTTTTGATTCAGCAAGACAACCAAAAAAATCCGAATCAAATATAAGAAGCCAAAAAAGAGCGTTGATTCCTTTAGTAAAGGCCGAAATGGCCTTGAAAATAGCAAATCTAAATTTAATTTTAAACCTCGCAATAGCAAGACAACCAGACCTAAAACACCTATATTGATGCCCGCTGAGATCAAACCTGAAATTCTGTCAGAAAGCTGCTCAGTAGTTACAAAATAACCGATCATTGCCGTAAAAAGCAAACGCACACCATGATAAGACAAAGCCAAATAAAAAGAGAGAAAGAGTGATTCAAGTTGTTTTTTCTTCGATATATAGTGCAAAATAACATAATAAAACACAAGAATAATTGGATTAATCAGTAAAAGCTCTATCTTCAAAAAAACCGTTGTTATAACAACTAAAATAAACCAATAACGTTTCTTTTTAAAAGCCGCATCCACGCGAATCCCTAAATAAATATAAGGAAAAAAGAAACAGACAATAAATAAAACAAAAAAGAATAGATCAATCATTTGCTCTAACATACTTTCACACTCTCTAAAACATTCCTTATAGTAAGTATAGCAAAAATATCTTAAAATGTTGATTTCTTCCTAAAAAGTCTATTTTTAATCACAAACGGTCATAAAATATCGAAATAACAAAAAGAATCTGAGAAAAATATTCTCAGATTCTTTAAATTGCAAATATAAATTAAAGCATTTTGTTGTAGAATTCAACGACAAGTGCTTCGTTGATTTCTGGG
>ERZ772874.1963-NODE-1963-length-10431-cov-13.313319_pt1 | contig 10431 bp, 10 predicted proteins | sample MGYA00580586_ERZ772874 | MGnify/ENA primary metagenome ERZ772874 (study PRJEB29015, sample SAMEA2737952) | human oral metagenome | biome: human oral; feature: human-associated habitat; material: dental | place: China | collected 2154 ... | reverse complement strand
ATGATTATATATCATTTACTTATGATCCAAAATGGACCTCCAGCAGAAGCACCTTTATTAGCTTCGTTTAGTATTATGGACAGATCCCATTTTTGCTGGCTACGAGCTGTGCTACCAGGATCTGCAACTAGAATTTTTCCATCAGCTGTTACACCTCTAAGAACAATAAAATGTCCTCCTGTTGTAAAATGTCCTTTTGACATTATGGCAATTACTAAACTTCCGGAACTCAGTGCATCAACAATTCTTTGTCCTTCTGTATAGCTACATCCTGATACTTGTAGCCCAAAGTGCCTAGCACCGTCGGGTATGAGTGAATGAAGTGATCCTTTCCCATGAACATAATAATTGCCTGTTCTTGCCCATTCACATATAGCAGGTGGATCATATGCCGTTCCTGTCAGGGTAGAAACAACAATAGCCAAAGAGGTTGGACCACAGCCTGTACTAGCTATTGTTTTACTTACATATTTTTGGTTTCCCCAACGGCTATCAGCCTGATTGTAGTATACTACAGGGGTGTCAGTATCTGTAAAGGTTATTCCTTCATAACTACGGCGAACTGATATATTATTTTCCTGATTCAATCCCATATTGTTCATCATATTATTAATACGGGTTTTTAAATCTTCAGGAAGCCAGCTATTCATATACTCGGATGTATAAAGTTTTATCACATTATCTACTTGCTCTGAAGATAGTTTTATGTATTCCTTAAGAACACTTTTATAATCCGTATTTACTAAGAAAGAAGCTTTATATCTCCATTCGTCTGTACTATCGCCTGAAGCTTTTTGATTAAGCCTGTCAATAAGATTTTGTGGTGTTAAATCTAGGTTATCACTTTCTGTAAGTCCTATATACGATAAAATTTCATTTTTTGCAACATATTCGTCTGTTCTGTTATATACCCAGTCGTATTTATCGACCTCATATGTATTACCCTCTGAATCCGTGTGAGTTTCAGTACCAACCACTTCATAATGTTCAACTTCAACATTTGCTCGTAGGAATTCTAATATTGTATAAACAGGATTAATAGATTCGACACCCTTTTGACCTGCTTTTTCTGCGTTTAACACATCAGATAACAGCACTATATCCCAGGGTACCCCAAGATCTGTTGCATACTGTGCATATTGTGTTATTTTCGTTTTGGAAGCAACTATACTAACCGGTTCTGTGGATGCAGTGCTTCCACCTCCTGAAGCAGCTATAATAACAATTAAAAAAATCCCTACCGGTGCAAACAACATAATATTTCTTATCATCTTCATAAATAATCACCTCGTAAATTATAATGATTCATAGGAAAATATATCTATATCGTTATAAGTAGCATTAACATTATTTTCTTCAGGTTCTAAATTACTTATATCCTCCAAAGATTTTGAATCATTAATACTGCTTGCATCTATCGGAGTAGTTGAGAAAACCTTGATTAAATCATCGAAAACAGCATCAAATTTTAGTACACCTACTCTTCCATTCAGATCCTGAAAGAGACATTGAGCATTTCCAAGGGACATGATAAGTTGTATGTTATCTTTCGTTTTTTCAAGTTTCAAAAAATCAAGCATTCTTTCAGCTTCAGCTGTGTTTCCTGTCTTAAAACAAAACTTGTATGTTATAGAATTACGTATACCTTCATTAGGCAAATCTGTTACACTGTGTCCATTTAGAATCATAGACGTATAAAGAGATCTGCTCATTCTTGCAACATACGACATAAGCTTTTCTCCTTCAACTGTTTTACCCAACATCCAGCTTTCATCAAAGAGAATAACTTTAAAGTTATTCTTATGGCTATGTACAAATTTTCTAGCGAAAGCTGTAATTACCATCATGAGAACAGTAGAAATATTTTCTTCTTGTGTATAATCTTCTTTTTTTGTATCAGGAGATGGTAATTTTAAGTTTTGAACTTGTAAAATATTAAGTCGATTATCAAGAGATATAGCTTTTTCTGTTCCATTACCTATCAGAAGCTGCGACATACCGGCGTTTTGCAATAATTTTATTTGCCTTGCAAGTAATAAAGCATCTTCTTGTAAAGAATCTTCTTTAGGAAAACTTGAAAGTATATCTGCTAAAAGCTGCATAGATGGTAGTTCTTCTTTTTGTATTTTATTTAGGGCTTCTAAAAGTGCCGTATATTTCCCATCTTTAGGGTTTATCTTAAAAAGTTCGGAAAGAAGATTTATAGCAAGTTCTGCGGCTTCTTCTACATTATCTCTAAAAATGTTGAATGGATCCAATGTCCCTTTATAGGTTTTATCCGGTGCAAGCGTAACCAGTGTTATCATACCCTTTAAAGCTTCCATGTCCGTAATCCAGTGTGTCCGCTCCCCTTTTGGATCGACAATTAGCCCATAAGCTCCGTATGTAACATGTAGGTAAGTGATTAAATTTGCATTAAAGCTTTTTCCTACACCCAGATTTCCATAGAATACCGTACTTGCTGAAGTATTCGATAAACAAGCCTGTCTTAAATCTAAAAATACATTTTTTTGTTCAAGCCCGGTTTTCCCTATATATGCACCTATAATATCACCAAGCTCATGTGTTGCCCCTATAATTCCTGAAGCCAATGAGGTTGGAGTTAGACGCATTATAAAATCCTGAATTGTAAAACCTACACTAGGAATAGATTGCATAAATAATGCAATTTGATCCGTCAAAGGACGTTCTACAATGAAATTTATATCTTCATATTCCCTTTTAATCATACTTGCTTTTTCTTCCAGTGCTTCATACGAGCTATCTGCAACACATATTGTTACAGTTGTTTGACAAAGTGGTAGTTTTGCTGCTTTTAATTCAGCTTCTAAAGCATCAATCTCTTCTTTTGAGTTTAATAAATCGTCCGGAATTTCTGCATTTGCAACTTGGATATTTTCAATTTGTGAATTAGCTGCTCTACGCTGAAAATCAATTTTTCTGACAGCTTCTCTATGCTCAATATTGCGTATATGAATGTAAATTTCCGCTTGAAGATTACGTTGCTGAAGCATGTAAATCCATTCACAGTCAGGAAATTCTAAATCATTAGGTATATTTGTAATAGTTAGAAAAGTCTGATAAGAGGAAGAACCTGTACCATGTTCTATTTTTATACTTCTCCCGACTTTAGTAATAACTCCACTGAAAAGATTTACCATCTCTCGCTTTCTTGGGCGTATATAATCATTTCCGGACAGATTTACCGCACTTGTATATGGTATCCATGGATCTTCTTTAGTTTTATGAAACAACTTTACGTCCTGTTGTAAACCACGGCACATCATTCTTCTAAGCAACCATTGTAATGTATTTGTATCTGTTTTTATAAGCTTCATACGTTTTGTCTGCTCATTATAAATTTGCTTAGACATCCTTTGATAACTATCCACTTTTGATTTTCGTATATCTTTTGTATCTATGTTCATGAAAGCATTAAAATCACGAATAATACTTGTTATAATAAAATCGAATGCATCTTTAGCTTGCGAGATTATCTCACTTTCATTAACTTTTATTAATTTTATTGCTATGAAAGCTTTGTAATCATTGCACTTACCATTATTGTCAAGCATATCTTTAAGATATTCTTTAGTAACATTTGCTTGATATACCGAACTCTCATATAAAGGATCATTTTTCTGTAAGTTATTTATTAAGCCTCCAAAGGCTGCATCTAAATCTTGAGATACCGGTATAATCATAAATTTAGCTTCTACAAGGTTAGATATAAATAGAGTTAGCCGGTTTAAAATAGCTATCTTACTTTCATCACTTAGCATATCATAATCAAATCCTTTGAGTTCGAAAACAGCCCAACAACTTTTGTCTACTCCAAAGATCAAATTATCTTCAAAATAATCAATAGGACATTCTAACATATGTATCCCCTCATTCTTTCTTGCTGCATAACCATACTATTTTTGTATTTTCCGAATTGCGATTATATGAACTAAATCGTTCAATATATTGTTCTTTTGTAAGCATATAATTCACCCATGATACCATGTATTTATGGGGCATTTTTCCATCCAATTTTTTCTTTAGTAAAAACTGTGATACGCCAAAAGGAACCGCAACAAAACGTAAAATACTCGGAATAATTTTTAGTGGCGGTATTAAAAAACTAAGTAATAGCATAATAAACGCTATGATAAAAAAATATAATACTTCCCTGGGGCTAACCGGAACGGGTAGTACAATATTTTGTATAGCGTATATACGATTTTCTATTTTCCAAACTTTATTGTAAGATCGTAAATTTATTTTTTTAGGTTCAATACTCATTATAGATAACCTCTTATATATATTTTAATACATACTCAAATATAAGTTTATAGCCTATTGCACATGCAATAGGCTTATATAACTATAGTCCCAGTATACCTTTCAAAACATTACCGATATTGGTCAGTACGTCCGGGTTTTTACAAAAAACACATATAATTGCAGCGGCTAGTATTATACCTACTGCTCCTGTCGCATTTCTTTTTATTGCCGACATGCCGGCACCAAAAATACCTCCCACAGCAACGATCCAAAATACGCCATCCAGTAACCATTTTGCACCATTCTCTGCATAAGTATTACTTGCTAATGATACAAAACTGAACATAAGTACCATAGCGATTGTACAGATACCTGTATATACTAATTTTTCTGCATTTTTTTTGTTTTTCATCTTGCTACTCTCCTTATCATTTTAAATTTGTATTTCTCACATCCATATCCACTACATAATATTGCTTATCTTTATATATTATTTTTAAGTGGTAATGTTGTGTAATTACTGCATTATTCTTGTCTTTAACTGATAATGTAACTAAAGCTAAAAAGTCAGTAGTAGAGTTTTCATTGCTGTAGTAAACTCTTAATTCTTCGATCTTCTCTAAACTTATACGTCCTTGCAACCCTATAAATTTGCTTGGATCTGCATCCGGAGATAAGTAATAATCAATAACGCTCTGATCCGATTCATAGTAGGCTTTGAAAAAATTACTCAGTGCAAGCTCTACGGCATTTTTGATCTCTGCCGTACTTTCTTTGCCTGTATATAGTTGTTTTTCATAAAATGCCTTTTGATCATCTGATACAAATGCTGGATAATCCTCTACGATATATTTATTTTTATCTACACTAACAGGAACTTTTAAAACTACTGTATCCTCTGTTTCTGTTTCTGAAGCTATACCATCTTCGCTTATCGTCTTGCTAATATACGACACTGTAGTCATAACCCATACATCATACTGTGTAGGACTATATTGTGTTTGCTTGTATGCTCCAGCATATAGTACTTTTGCTTTGGAACCTTGAGGAAAACGGTATGCAGCGTTTATAATTGTATCTGTTACGTAAGGCTTTAAACGTTCTACATACTCGAACTCCTCTCCTGCTTTATATGTCATGTATTCAGTTACAAAATTTTGTGCAAATCCCAAAATCTCTTGATTCTGATTTTGATATGTATTTAAGTTTGCTTTAAAGTCATTTATGATACTATTAACTTTAGCTGTTGGATCTGGTCGGATGCTTACAATAACACCCTTTATAAAAAAGAAACAAAGCATTGACCATATCAAAAATCTTAGAACCTTAAAAAATGTGTTTTTGCGTAAAACATAAAGTTCTTCTTTGTCTTTTTTAAGATCTTCCAATCTAGCTTTTTTTGCTTCTTGTACAGCCTTTTTTACTCTTAACTTTTCCTCTTTTTCTCTTTTTTTCCGTTCTTTTTTCTCTTGCAGCTCTTTTTTCTTAGCTACTTTAGCTTCATCATCATCTTTTTTCTTTAGCTTAAACATACTGGCTACCTCTGTTTTGATATACCCGGATTAAAGTTAAAATCAAGCTCAATTTCTTCTCCGTTTTTTAAATATTCTCTTGGTTCGGGTTTTTCCGGAATATAAAAATCTTTATTCTTTACCAATCTTTCTTTTGTTTCACAATCTTTTATTGTTAGCATATTACCATGCTTAATTTCAATTTCTTTTAGATCTTTTTCATCATCAAAGTAGAAGGATTGAAATTCTATTGTTTCATTGCCAACTTTATAAAGAAAACGACCTTTAACATCCGGAAGGTTACAAGCAGATGTATTTCCTAGCACAATTTCTGAAGCTGTTTTATCCGCAAATCTCCCAGATATACGAACCGGGACATTATTTTTAATTTGTCCTGTAAGTATATTTGCATCCGGACGCTGAACTCCAAGAAATAAATTTATCCCGGTAGCTCTTGAAAGTCTTGCTAAAGTTGATAGATAGCCTTCTAGTTGCTCATAAATAGCTTTATCCTCTTTAGCTACACCTTTTTTATCAAGCATTTCTGCTATCTCATCTATAAACACGCCAATCCTAGATAGATTTCTATGTGTTTTTTGATTATATTCTTTAAGATTCTTTACCTCCATTTCTCTAAATAATTTCAGTCTTGCATCATTTTCCTTAACAAGCTTTTCAAGCACAGTTAATGCTCTTAATCTGTCTGTAATGACTTCTCCATACTTTTCATACACTTTTCCAAACTCTACGCCACCTTTGAAATCAATCATATATATGCGGCATCCTTTTTTTATCATCTGCCATAACATACAGCGAAGAATAACAGACTTTCCTGAGCCCGTTTCTCCCGCAGCCAGTACGTGCGGTGTCCTGTTTAAGTCAAACTTTACATAGTCTAAATCCCCCTCACCTATACAAAGTACACCATCTCCATGTAATATATAATCATCTTTCCAGCGTAACATTTCCGGGATTTTGTAATCACTTGACACCGTTACCAGCTCTATGATCCCTTTTTTAGTCCCTTCTCTTATTTGTCTTATACTACACCCTAACCCAACCTCCAACCTATCTTTTGCTTTAACCCAATCAGTTAACGGAATATTAGACTGAAAAGCATATATAATCTTTTTTTCATTCTCTTTTTTATATAAAAAGTATGGGGTTTTATTATTTTTTCCAATAAAGCCGATATCCCGGAATATCACATCATACATAGATTTATCTTTACTTTTCAATGTTCCGAGCATGGACAAATATATTAAAGGTGCTGTCATGGCTAAACCCCATAGTATTAATTGAACCACACTCGGTACCGGAACTTTAAAAGCTTCTCCCATTTTATTTAACATTATTATGAAAATCTCTTTATGCAAATAGCTTATAATACTAATACTTACACTGATTCCAAGACCTATAATTCTTAATACAGAAGTTAAACTTTTTAATCCACGTATTACTTGAATTAAAAAGTTAAATACTCCCTTCAGCATTAAAGCCAATATAGCTCCTACAGGATCCGCATTATTTTCTTTTGACATACTAATCTCCTTGCATATAAGCTAATTCTGCTTGTAGTTCTTTTATCTTTTCTATATTTTCTTCCTCTTTAAAAAAAATGATATCTTCTTTCAACATAGCTATTTTAACTGCCTTAGATAAGATATTTCCCTTTATATGTTGAATTTCTAATTGATATAAGATATTCGCAGCTTCAAAGACTTCTAAGTCTATCTGTTCTTGCTTCAATGCTTCTTTTGTTATGCCATTTTTTAAAAGACAATAAGTATATAAAACCTCTTTTTCTTTAATAGATAAAAGCGTAGATATCAGGTAAAAGTATTTTTTTTGTGTATCTTCTTTTTCAGTCTTATAAAACATTCTTTTTAACTTAGTCAAACTATACGAAGAATATGGCTCTAAATCATATTCATCCAATAAAGCCCCCTCATATCTTGTTGATTTTTTCATTACACTACCTCCTGTTTTTCTCGATTCCATATTTGTATCCATAGTTCTTTGCATTGTTCTTTATCCATTCATGTCGCTTAAACATAAACAACGCATTTAATTTTTCAATGTTTTTTTTGTATTCTTCATCTGTTAACTCCTTATTCGCATATTTTCTTTGTATTTTATTGTATATTGGATCAGTTAAAGGGTATATATTATTAATTGCTTTAGTATAATCATCATAAAATAACTTCGCACTTATGCTATGATCTACCTTTCTCAGAAAGAATGTTCCGTTACTTCCTGTTGCCCTCATTTCTTTCATACCCGTTTCAACCAATGTATATATATCTGCTTCACTAAAAGTACTTCCGCCCGGATGGTTATGTGTAAGCACTGCTCCTTTCATCATAGCAGTCTCACTTGCCGTAAAAGCCACTTGATTAGCTTTTCCATCACTCTTATTAAATAGTTCTTTCCCGTCCTGATCGTAGATATAAGCATACTCTACTTTTTTATTTACGATCTTCTTTTCCTGTTTTCTCACAGGAATCAGCTCTGTAATGCTTTCCGGAGCTTCTACTACATAGTTCAAATCATCCTTTAACTCATTTATATAGCAATCTTCTTTTAGTATATTAACATTTTCATCTTTGAATTTAAGTTTTCTATTAAACAGATACCTTTTAGTTGTTGAAAATCTCTCATGCCTTAAGTATTCTTTTGTGTCTTTATTTGCTTCTTCAATAGACATTCCTGAATCTTTTAACTTATTTCTATGCGTTATAGCTGCGATACGGCGTAGATCATGGCATTCTATACCTAGTTTCCTTGCATTCTTCTTCATTGTTTCAGCTGAATAAAATATATTATCTTGTTCAGAATACCCATCGAGATATTGTTGTAGTTTTTCTGATAAATACTGATTAGGATCACATATTACTTTCCCTGATTTTCCACCCTTTCCTTTTTTTACATCTACAGTAATAACCTGACCATCAATCTTAATATCCTCTTTTTTTAAATTAGCTACTTCAGATACCCTTAGTCCTGATAACTGCATTAAACGATACCCGATCTTCAGCTTTTCATTTTTTAAAGCATTAATCTTTTTTTGTATCATATCGAGAATGATAACCTTTACACCTCGTTTAGTACCTCTCCGCTTATTTTTCGCAATCCTTTTAAAAAAATCTTCTTCAGGAGCTTTAAAAGACATGTCAAAATCTTCTAAATGCTTGAGTCCATTTTTTAAAGCTGAAAAATTTCCACTCCCTTTCAGCTTTATCAAATATTCTTCAATATGCTTATTGCTTACATCTGACAGAGTGTCAAACTGAATATTTCTTAGGCACTTCACCACAGCAAAATAGTATCTATCTACCGTGTTTTTATTATCCAGTATCTCATTCAGATAAGACCTGTATCTCTCCAGCACATCATATTTCATATTTCACCCCCCGGCTTCCCCCAGTTACCTGTCCCGACTCCCTGGCTTCCCCCAGTTACCTTGTACATATATCTTTATGCTAATATATACTTTAGTATATATTAGCCTATTATGTGTCTGTCCATAAAATCTAATAAATCTCAGTAAATATATAGTTTTAGTAGTGTACAATTTCATAGTAGTGTTTTGTTACAAAATGCACGCTGCTTTTTTACATTTTTAGCTGCTTTTTCAGTTCCTCAAATACTCTGATATCAAGTTTAATTACTGCTTTATTCGCTACTCTTTTAGTTAGTCTATCTTTATCTGTATCTATCCAGTTTAAAGCCTTCCATGTTTTCAATTTACTCTCTGGCATTTCATATTTATTATGAGTTAACAACTCCTGAAGTACTGGTTTTTCCACTACAAAATACCCTCTATACGGTTTATATCCTTGCCCTTCCAGGTGTTTTATAATAGCTACAAATTCTTTTGCATAAATGTCAATCACTGTATCATAGACTCCTTCACCATATTGACCCAATCTTTACTTATCCTTACTACTCTTATACTTTTTCCTCCGGCATTATGTGTAAAATATGGCATGTTCTTATTCTCATTAAATCTAAGCATTCCTAAATCGCTAAATATTTTTATCACCTTATCTGAACTTAAAATCATAGTGTGATTTTCAATTAGTCCTTTAAAGTAGGTTGCTTGTACTATCATATTAGCCATACTTACTTTGCCATCTCTTTTATTCTCTATATTAGTGTTATTTTTAACTATATGTTCAATAATTTTAAAAAAAGTATCACATAGCTCTTGATATATACCATTATTTATTACATCTCTATTTTTAGAAATATTTACAGGGTTATTACTATTACTACTATCATTGTTTTGTATAATAGTTTTGTACTCTTGTATCTTCTTATCCTTTTCTTTTAACTGATTTTCTAATTCATGAATATAATCAAGTTGCTTATTACACTTCATAATAAGCTGTTCTATTTTAATATCTTTTTCGTTATTAATTTCATTCACCTTTCCATGCTCCTTTTCCTTGTTTTTTGTACATAATCAACTACTTTTTTTCAATTATTTCATACCATACAAAAGCATCATCTTTTCATTTTTAGCCCTTATTTATATGTTTTTGAATGTAATAATATACCTATTTTCTTACATTCAACTTTTTTGGAAAATCTCATAAAATCAAGGTTTGTAAGTATTTTATAAAATCTCCCTCTAAAATTATAACTT
>ERZ772874.1962-NODE-1962-length-10434-cov-18.975335_pt1 | contig 10434 bp, 5 predicted proteins | sample MGYA00580586_ERZ772874 | MGnify/ENA primary metagenome ERZ772874 (study PRJEB29015, sample SAMEA2737952) | human oral metagenome | biome: human oral; feature: human-associated habitat; material: dental | place: China | collected 2154 ... | reverse complement strand
GCACGACCTTGCCCCTGAGGTCGGCCAGGGTGGTGGGGTTGCTGTTGACCCAGTGGGAGATACCGGCCAGTTCCGGGGCCGGGCCGAGCTGCCGTTGTTCGGCATTGCCCGCCACCCCGGGGGCCGCGTTGCTCTGGGGGATGAGTCCTTGTTCGAAGGCCGTGAGCGCGGGAAACTTGTCGACGGCCCAGGTCTGGAGTGCCTTGTCCAGGCCCGTGGAAACGAACAGACCCACGACGATGAACAGTGCCGCGATGGCACGCTGGAACCAGCCGCGCGGGTTCGAGGCCCAGCCGAGCCGATCGACGAGCCTGCGGCCCGCCAGGGAGATGCCCAGCAGCGCCCCCGCCATGCCCGCACAGTAAATACCCAGGTAGATCATGCCTGCGACGGGACTTGCGGGCAGTACCGTCGCGATGACCCACGCGTAGGTTGGCGAGCAGCTGCTGAACACCGGCCCGAGTGCGGCGCCGGTCAGGAGTGCCCCCGCGGTTTCGCCGCGCTGGTTGCGGGCCTTCCCGAGGAGGCCGTGGGCAGCCTCCAGCTTGGTCCATCGGGCTACCCGGGCCCACAAACCGGGGAAGAGCATCGCGACCCCCAGCAGGATCACCAGCACGCCCGACCCGATGGCCCAGACGCGCGGATCGATGCTGAGGAAGGCGGTACTGGCTTTCAGCAGCAGCGTGAAAACCAGCAGCGACACGACGAGCGAGGCCGCGATCAGGTAGGGGCGGCGCCTGGAGCCGTGTCCCAGGCTTCCGCCGACGATGACCGGCAGGAACGGCAACACGCACGGCGCCAGCACCGTCAGGACACCTGCGACCAGGGAGAGCAGAGCGGTGACGATCATGAACTCAGCCCTGGAGTTCCTTGAGCAGGGCATCCACCGAAGTGCTGACCCATTGGCGTGTCTTCTCGCCGTTGGTGTCTATCTGCACGAAGGTGTGTTGCGTCGCCACCCCGTAGCGTTGCCGCAGATCGGTGTGCTGGTCGTAGTCGACGCTCACCACGGTGGTCTTCGCGGGGATCTTCCCGGGATCGGAGGTCAGCGCCTCGTTGATGGCCCGGCAGGCGGGGCACCACTTGGCGTTGAAGAACAGCACTACCTTCGAGTCGGCGTACTTGTCCTTGGAGGCCTGGTACTGGTCGTAGGTGATGTAGGACTGGGACGCCGAATCACTGTGCGACGTGGCCGAGGAGGAAGACTTCGCGGAAGACATGGCATCGGAGGACGAGTTCGCTTGGGAGCAGCCGCCGAGCACGATGACGGCTGACAGGGCCAGGGGCAGGAGGTATTTCTTCATGCCCGGAAGTCTTCCGCCGCCGTGATGACGCGGAACAGGGAGAAATCCTTACGGAAGTGTGACGTCTCACAGACATCCGGTCGCCCCGGTCCCGTGGAGGAGCGCGCGATCCTACAGGTCCCCAGCCGTGTCAGTGTATACTCCCGTGGATCTACACATCACCATCGAGGTCGGCCGAATCGGGGCATGGGAAACGCCTGAAACAGACGACGGAATCATGGGGTTGCCGCCTCAGGCTTTCAAGCCCCCTCCAGTAGTCCCAGGACTGGCTTTTCTTCTCGAACCACAAGGCGGCGCCGTCGGTTTCGCCATGGTGAACCTTCGATGTCGGTTTATGATTTGCAGTCTTTTCGAGATTGTTTCTGCCTTCCTCGTGGAGTACCATGGATCGAGTCTCATTCCCGGGTTTCGTCTCCAGGTAGGTGGGCTCCAGAACCACGAACCCTCGCAATTCCATGGAGGTTCGAAGTGGATATTGGATCAGTTTAACTTCGCAAGGAGAAAGATTCTCACATATCCAACCGGCGAGCGCCTGGGTGGCGGATCGAATGGGCGTTGCGGACACTAATGCGGGCCAGCCCGAAAGGTCGAAACACTGCTGCGCCCTAATGTCCCAGTAGGTTTGATAGACATAAATGCTCTGAGAAAGAACATCGTCCAATGTCACGGCGATGTTGCGATCAAATACCTCGAGTACACACCCCTCGACGGAGTCAGCCAGATACAGTGCTCCGAACGCATCAACAGGCCCCCCGGAAGCCTCGTACAGTTTGCAAGGTCCACTAGAAACTTCACCCGGATCAAATCGTCCGGCAGAAAACTCAGGCTCACCTCTGAGTCTTCTTTCGGGAATTGTTCTATTTCGATATCCCGCCAGCAATTCGAGTTTTTCTTCAAAGGGAATGCTTGACGCCCACCAGTCAGGGTATTCGTACGATGCGCTCGTGATTCGATAAAGGGCTTTACTTCCCTTGGACCAACCTGCCGCTTCAAGGGTCTTCCTAGATTCGCGCACGAATCCGTCACCATTTCCACCGAGGATGTGTCGCCCGTCAGAGAGCCAGTTGTCAATCCACAAGCCTTTTTGCGAAAGAGACTCGCGGAAGAGCAACCCGAGGTAAGACGGAGTGTTTTGCGATTCCTTCGCGTCCTCGTCCGGAGTTTGCGATTTCTTCAAAGGTTTTTTCTTTTTCGCAGCCTCGCTCAGAGGCAGGAGCGTCTTGGAAATCATTTCACCGAACCACAGCGCGGCCGGCCAACCGGAAACCGCCATCGAAGAACCGGACATGGTTTCGCTGATATCACGCCGCAGGAAGGGATAATCGGGATCAGTACACAAGATGGCACGCCCACTCTTATTCGCGCCGGCGACCTGCGCTTCCCCGTTCAGCTCAGTAGTTTTGACCGGCTTACCGTCAGCGGAAACCCAGATTCCTTCACGGAGACAGAAGCGCACGAATTGATAGCTCGGGTATCTCTTTCCGCCCTGCCAGTCAACAACTTCTATCACCTTCCCGGAGTCTACCAAGTGTTTGAGATCGGAGAACCCGAAAGGGAACCATTGAGAACCGGATCTGAAGATCCATTCCCGCCCGATGATTTGCGATGCGGTCAGGAGCACATCCCCCTCTGCGAACGGACTGTATTTGATGTTTACAGCCGAGGAGTCACGACCTCTCTTCTTCTGAGTTTCTGTTCCACCATCACCGTTTACCTGTTTTGCTTGATTCCGAGATTCCTGGCCACACGTGTCACAGTCCTCGGGTTTACTCTGCTCTTGGCCGGCAGGAAGCTCGGTAAGCATTTGGTCGGAAAGATGTTTTCGAACCGCGATCCAGATCTTTTCAACCACCCCTTGTATGGAGACACGATGAGAAAGGTATGGTTTATTCGTTTCAGTTTCCAAACAAAGAGCTTGGAAGGCGTGCGTCAACGCATGCCACGCATCCCCCAAGAGGTCAGGAAGCGCAACCACTATGGCTTGATTCATTTCGTTTGAATCCAAAATATCTGATTTGGAGTAGCGCAGAGGGGCAGGAGGGCCATCCAATTTGTGCACCCAGTCCTCCCACACATCGTTCGTCGTCAGTGAACCGACACTGCCTTCGCCGCCATCATTGTAGGAATCGGAATCGCGGTCTAGTATTCGATAAGCATTCTTCAGATTACCGCCGTCCGCGTCCGACGCCTTGTTCTCCGCAGTCAGTATCGGGTGAAGAAGCGCGAGGAGGGAGTCGACGGCGAGAACAGCGCGGCGAAGCCGTCGGAAAGACCGGAAAGACCACGGCACTCCCATCTCACCCAGACGGTCATGCTGTTCCTTCCAGAGAGCAGATTCCTGCTCGAGCAATTTTTCCACCCTGTCTATCTCGTCCTCGCCCCTCTTGTCATTTTTCTCAAAGGGCTTATAGAAATGACTGAAAATGTCTTGCGCGTACTCGACTCCTTCGGGCTTGTTCGTCATGGCTATGACCGGGCAGGGTAGAATGTGATACTGGTCCCGCGTTTTTTCTATGACTGCCGACAGGGAGAACTTCTCCCCAGCTTCTATCTCCGTTCCCTCTTCTTCTTTCTCTTTTCCTTTTGCCGTGAGCTGATCCGGGAGTCCACGCAAGACTTCCAGCAGAGAAAGGCAGACATCCTTGGGTAATGAAAAGTTACTCAGTGAAGAAATTTCAATACCGTTTTTACTCGACTCAGATGCCTCAGTTCTTTCTATTTCTTTTTTCTTTCTGCCGGTCCAAGTGATCCACGCCTCTGATTCTCCCTGCCCCTGTTGTATTTTTTACGGCTGGTCGCGGAGATGCTCAGCGCGCCACCAGTAAGCGTTTTTGCGGTGACGAGAGCGGTGATTTCCCCGGCGCGGAAACAACGCTCGATGTATATGGACTCCAGTTCCTCTACATCGACCTTATTCAGTCGAGGCAATGCTTCAGATCCATCCACTCCGTCGCCGGTTTGCCCTTCGTTTTTCTTTCGCACAGCTTGTTGATCGGGAACAATTTTTCCCCAGTCGGTGAGGGTATCCAATCCCAGCCCAACGATAAAACTCATCTCATCGCGAGATAGTTTCCCTTTTTGTTTGCCCTCATTCTTCGAGAGAATCGCGTCACTCTTCATTTCTTCGACGAGGTCGTCAAAGCTCTGTCTGCGCCATTCCTCCTTAGTCTCTGTTCCCACCTCTTTCGACGAAAGCATACTGATTATGTTACGCCCAGCCCGGGTGTGATCACTCACTATTTTGTCAAGAGGCTGAATGATGTCGTCACCGAGAGTGTACAAATAACCCGGAGGATAAGTATCGCTCCTCCCGCCTTTCTTCTTACCATCTTCAGAGGACTCTGCATCATCTTCAGAAGAGTCCGCTCCAACTGACTCCAAAGAAGATTCAATTTTTCCTATGATCCCCTCGATTTTTTCAGCGCGCTTCAATTTTCCGGCTTCATTACGCTCGACGTATTCTCGAAGCAACTTGTAGAGCTTTTCTCCTAACACCATCCGGCTGAAAGCCACATCGACGCAACCTGATTTACAGCTTTTCTCCGAAGGCTGACTGGTTACTTCCTTCGGAAGCTGCCCGAGGCCACAAAGCGCGATTTCATAAAACCCGAGTTTCTCTAGCGCAGGTCTCAGCAAAGCCCACGATGCCAAGTACTGAAGAACTCCGAAGACCTGTCCGAGTTGATGAAGCGTGCACGTTTTATTTTCCTCCAAAAACCCATTATCAGATCCAATGTCATGCAGCACTTTGGCGGAGATTCTCCGGAACACGGGCTTAATGATCACTCTGATCCTGTACTTCGCGTCAGATTGAGTTGGGTCGCTCGGGGCGGCGACGAAGATTCGAAATTTGATCACATGACAAATCTGTTTGAGTTGTTCGACGAGTTCGTCGCCCTTCAACACCTCGGTGAGATCCAGCGTGTAGCTTCGCAGCCCCTCGTCTATCCCCACACTTGTGGAGACTTCGTATACGTTGAAATTTTCCAAAGTTTTCGTGAACTGCTCGAACTGGTCCGCGTCGAGTCTGATTTTCTCCGTGACCGGGAAATCTGTAAAATAAGGGACCACCGCCTTGGCAAATGTGCGGGCGTAGGCCCGGATCATGCCGACTCCGTCATCCCCGCTTATCAACCTGAAATGCTCAGCATCAACACGATTGTTCTTGAGATCGATGAGCACTTCGGTTTCGGGCTCTTTCTTCAGATGTTCACTGAAATTACTTGTTCGGCGCTTCAGCTGCTCCCCCCTCCTGGAGAGGTCATCAATGAGATATATGGGGCCTTTCTTGAGTTCGACGAGCCTTGATTCGACTTCGACGACGCTTAGTTCAAGTTCGGCAAATTCTGATTCGAATTCACCGAAATTTGATTTGAATTTTTCGAAGCTTGACTCAAACTCGCCGAGGCTTAATTTGAACTTGCCGAAGCTTGGTTCGGGTCTGGCAAGTTTTGATTCAAACTCGCCGAGCTTTGGTTCAAACTCGCCGAGGCTTAATTTGAATTTGTCGAGGTTTGCTTCGAGTCCGGCAAGTTTTGGTTCAAACTCGCCGAGCTTTGACCTGAATTCATCGAGCTTTGACCTGAATTCCTCGAGCTTTGACTTGAATTCCTCGAGCTTTGATTCAAACTCATCGAGCTTTGACTTGATTTCCTTAAGGTTTGGCTCGAGGAAGGCGAACCTGTCACTGATAACATTGCCCAAAATTTGCTCATCAGTCTTGCCGTGCTCGCCCTTGTTGGAGTCGCCACTGAGCCTGAATCCCACCTCGTAAAGCGTTTGATACAGGCAGGCCATCTTCCGTGCCGTTAGCACAAAAAGCGGTGAAGAATTTCCAGTTTCCGATTCCTCACCACCATCATCCGCCATCCACTTCGACTTGATCGTTTCCAATTTACTGAGGATTCTTAATGGAAAATAGTCAGAAGGGAAGGCCAAAACATCAAGGCCCTTTCGGAAGGTGTTCAGCCGACTCAGCGCATCTAATGTTTCCTCTCCCCCGTGAGAGAAATCATAATAACAACCATATCCCCATTGGCGAAGTTCATCGTGGGTCAGTAAACCATTTCCTTGTTCCATACTCATGCCCTTTTCTTCTTATCGAATTAGTGGGCAGCATAGCAGGTCGACCCCGGACTGTCACCAGGAGGTTTATTCACAGCCACCCTCAACTGCTCCCCGACTAGGGGTTTTGCTGGTCGACACGCCGCCTGTAAATAAGCCTCTACGTGTCGGGCGGCAGATTTTCCTCAAGTTCCCTTCCCAACCACATCCAATTCCCTCTGACTACCGGCTTCACCGCTCAGGGCGCGTCCTGCGAACAATTTTCCTTGAAGATTTGATTTATCCCGGATGATCCCGGGAAAGGCATCCGCACAGTCCATACGAGCATCTGAGCACACCACTCTCGCGGGATGTTAACCAACAGGATCCGAACATCAAAACCCTTGTCAATCCCGCATTCCATAAGGCCACACGTTCGAGGTTTCCACGAGCTGACGGGCAGATTTCATCCAGCTCGAGGAGCCGGCCCGGCAGGAAACCACTCGACCACATCACTGACTAACTGAAGTTAACGATGGGGCTGATCACATGCAGAACCTCCGGGGAGTCCCTCCTGCCCACGAGCCTCGACATGATGCCACCCGCCGATGTCCGCGACTTGACCCAACCGCTGCTAAGCGGTTGAATCCTCATCAGTGTCCGCACACTTGGTGCAGGGTTGGTGAAACACCAGCAGCTGCGACTCGCTGCTCATCAGCGGCGGTCACGCCCCGACCGTGGCTTGCTGACCCTGACCGGGGTTTCCCCGGGAACCACGACCATGACGGTCAGGAACTGCGAACCCGACGGCATCACCTGCAACGACGCCACGCGCACCTACACCATCACCGTCACCTGAGCGGCCGTCGCGATCCGCTCGTTCTACTCGTCGTGCTGGACGACCTCGAACCCCAGCAGCTCGATGGACATTCCGCGGCGTTCGTCTTCGGCGTGGGCGCTCGTGTCGCGGCCGGCCACCCAGGCGTCGTAGTGTTCGCGGGTGTCCCAGCGGGTGACGACGAAATAACGGTCCTCACCGAACCGGGGGCGCAGCAACTCGAAACCCTCGAACCCCTCGGCCGCGTCCACCGAGCGCCTGCGGGCCGCGAACCGCTTCTCAATCTCCGGTCCCGCACCCTCGGGGATCCTCAGCGCGGTGATGTTCACAAACGTCATGGCATCCTCCTGAACCATCAGTTGGGTGATCCTAACCCGCTCCCCCGTCGTTCCGGGCCTCGGCGGGACTATGGGCGAGCGGAATGCTCACCCACGTCTTCTCCCCATCCTCCCCACCGTGAACGAGGGTGGTGCCGAACCTGGCGACCCGGTCCGGCAGGGTCTGGGCCGATGCCCTGGGCGGCACCCAGGTGGCCGAGACCCCGCAGGCGTCGGCCATCCCGGCCAGTACCCTGCCAGGGAGCGTGACAGTCCTGCGTTCGGCTGAGTCACCGATGGTGAGCGCTCTCCGGGCCACCCGGAGGGCCTTCAGCACACGCGGCGGGGCGACCCGGTCCGCCGCGTCGACGACCACCCACCCGAGACCCTCGGGACCGAACTCACCGAACATCTCCGCAAACCCCTCGCGGGTGGTGGCAACCACCGGGACCGCCAGGAAGAAGAGCTGCCAGGCGGCCCGTATCTTCTCGGGTTCCAGGTTCTCCGGGACCCTTCCTGCGACGACGTCGACGGCGGTCCCCAACGCGCCCACCATGCGAACGGCGGTCCCGGACAGGAAGTCCTCGTGGAGCCGCATCGCGGCCAGGAAGAGCTCGGAGCGGGCGGTCTCCAGTTCGGCCTCCAGCCACGGGGCGTTGAGTTCGCGCCTCTGGCCCACCCATTCTTCGTCGGGGTAGTTCTCGCCGAGTCGTCTCCGGTTCTTCTTGATCTCGCGGCGCAGCTGGTCCAGTTCGGCCCCGATGCCCTCCAGCTCCGGTTCCATCTCGACCTGCTCCATCCGCAGTTTCTCGAAACGGGCCCGCAGCTCCTCGCCGCGTTCGAGCCTGCGCTGGTACTCCTGCTCCGCCTTCTGAAGTTCGGCTGCCGCCACGTCGTGTTGCTTCCGCCACTCCCGGGCGGAGTTGCCGAGGGTGAACACGAACTCGGTCGCCCCGGGTTTGAAGGCGAGCGTCCTGTAGTGCTCGGTGGTGGTTTCCGAAACCTTCCGCCTGGCCTGTTCCTCCGCCTTGGCGTTGGCCGTCATCTCGGATTCGGCTGCGGCGAGTTCCTTCGCCACCTCCGGGACGCGTTCCCGCAGAAGACGTTCGCGTTCCACGAGTTCCTGATGGCTCAGCATCGCGTCACGGGCATCGGTCATCATCCGGGTCAGGCGTTTCACCTTCTTCTCGGCCTGGTGGAAGTCGTGTTTGGCCAGCCACCAGCTCTGATGGGAGGCCTTGCCGTCGCGCCAGTTCCGTAACCTGCCCAGCATTCTGACGGACCCGGCCTCCCCGTCTCCGGGACCAGGTTTGTCGAACCAGTACTCGGACCTGAACGCCTCCCGGGTTTTCCTGTCCCCCAGCCAGGCCGCGACCATGCCCCAGGCTCCCCCGGCCCTCCGGTGCCCACCGGTTGTTCCCCCGCCACGAATCGCGGTCGCTATGTCGGCGAAGTAGTCCGCCGATTCCCGCCACGGCCGCCCCAGGGCCTCCCGGCCCGTGAGTTCCGCGGCGAATCCCGCGGCGGCCTCGTCGTTTTCGGAGATCACCACCGTCTCGAATCCGCAGAACTCCTCACGCAGCTGCAGGACGACGCGCTGGAATCCCTTCGCGTCCTTCCAGCTGTGCTCCTCGGCGGTGAACGCCTCCATCGGGTGCGACAGCGACGCCAGGCGCCGGGCGCGTTCGACGATGTTGCCGGCCAGGATGTCGCGCAGCACGACGGCCCTGTCCTCCCCGGGTGCTGCATTGATGCCCATGAGTCCCTGTCCGGGCGCCAGGTCGTCCAGGGCACGGTTCGTCACGAACTGCTGCCTCAGGGTCGGCGATTGCTCCGGGTCGCGGGGCCAGCGTCCGGCGGGAAGCCGTTCCGGCAGGGTCAGGGCATCGATCGCATCGGGGTGATCGGCGATGTCCACCCGCCCGGTCTCGTCGAGTTCATCGTCACGGGTCAGGTAGGCGCACAGCGCGGCTCCCGGTCGTTCGTTGGTCTCCAGTTCCGCGATCACGGCGTCCAGTTCCGTGCGGAAGCAGCTGTTCAGGAAGTCGGGATCCGGGGTTTCCTCGCTGCGCTGGTCGTCCACCCACTGGCTTCTCACGACGATCCGGTCCATGGACAGTTCGCGGGCTCCCTCGATGCCCCAGGTCTTCTGGACGATGCGCAGCAGTTCCCGCAGGGAGTCGGCGTCCTGGGGCGGCGGCAGTTCCCCCTCGACGCTCGCGCGCCTGGCACGCTCGAAGGAGTTGATGATCTCCCCCAGCCGGGTCTGCGCGGCCCCGAACTCATCGACCCATTCGACCCTGGGGGTCTGTCCGTGGGCGATTCTCCCGACGGCCCATAGCGACGACGACAGCACCGCGGAGTCCGGGATGATCCGCCCGTCCTCGTCCAGTACCAGACCGACGCAGGCGCCCCTGCCCGCGGGGCGTTCGGCGTGTTCGGTCTCGTCCCCCGAGATCTTGCGTAGCCAGTCGTAGGTGTCCTTGAACCGGTACACCCCCAGGAAGACGAGATGCTGCCAGGCCCCGGGGCCCCTTCCCCCCGAGGAGGAGAGGGCTTCCCACGGCAGCGAACCCGGCGGTGTCCATTCGATCACCTGCTCGCTCCCGGACCCGTCGGCCAGGGACATCGGCCTGGGCATCGACTGCGGGCTGAAAAGCTCCAGCAGCCGCCAGAACGCGAGGATCCGGCGGCGCTCGTCATCAAGAAGGCCCGGCATGCGTACCATCTTGCCGTTCCCGCTCGTCAAACGCACTCGGCTTTCTGTCCGACGGCATCCGGGATCAATCCGGCCGGGCGATCCGGCGGGCCGCACACACCACTGATTCCCTGCGTCTGGCACGCTCCGCATCGGTGTCGGAGCCGGTCAGCATGCGGGCCACCTGTGGCACGGAGGACCACCACCCCGCGAGCGACAGGATGAGGAAGATCA